>AXCI01000278.1_pt1 | contig 96244 bp, 95 predicted proteins | sample 182571 | NCBI WGS metagenome assembly AXCI01 (sample SAMN02359225, study PRJNA218796) | groundwater metagenome | isolation source: Mt. Simon Sandstone pore water sample D5872 at 1.8km depth, Illinois-Basin... | place: USA: Decatur, Illinois | collected 2009-05 | reverse complement strand
AGGGCTCATGCCTTGGGGGATTTTTTTTGCGTGAAAGAAAATATCTTACCTTTCACTTACCATTCGATAGGTTCGCCTGCCCAGTCCCAGAAGCTACCTGTATCGTCGGGTGTGCGCTTAGCTATGACCTTGATTAATTGTTCAGCAACAAAGCCGGTAGCGAATAGTTTCTCGGAGGGGACGCGGGCTTGAAACGGCTTTGATAGAGTGGTGTCAGTAGTGCCTGGGTGTAAACAGAGCACAATAGATTGCTTATTAAGTCTGGAGAGCTCAATGGCTGCCGTTTTCATCAGCATATTATGTGCAGCTTTACTGGCACGATAGCTGTACCAACCGCCATATCCATTGTCAGTGATAGACCCAACACGTGCGGAAAGAGAGGCAATAATGGCAGGATGCTTGCCTTGTAGGGATGGCTTTAGAGCGGCGAGTAGCAGGGCTGGAGTTGCCGCATTTATATGCATTACTTGAGCAAAGGCTGTTTCATCCAACTGCTCTAAGCGCTTTTCTGGCTGTACGCCCTGGACCGTATCATGAAGCAGCCCTATCGCATTAAAAAGCAGATGAACAGGTTGGCCATCTACTCTTTTACTAAGCGTTTCGCGCCCCGCGCTGGTAGTGATATCTGCCACTATCGTGTCGAGTTTGGGATGTTCGAAAGCTATTGGGGAGCGGCTGACCGCAATCACATTCCCGGTTTGTGAGGCTGAAAGTAGGCTTTGCAGTATGGCGCTGCCAATCCCGCCGTTGGCGCCTGTCACAATGGCGGTGAAGTTTTTAGGAAGATGAGGCAGCATAAAAACTCCAATGATGAACAATTTTGTTCTCATTGAAGCGCTTTGTACAGAGTTTGTCTATGATTGATTGTTAGGCAGAGGCGTTAATACGACCCGGCTGAGCGCTATTACGGCCATCGGGCTTGTAGAGTGTTTTTTCTGCAATTTGACGGATGTAATCAAGCATGGCCTGATTATGTTTCATCCGCACTGACAGCATTTGTCCCGTCAGCTCGTTCATGCGTGAAGCGCGCTCACTTTTTTCAAGTAAGCTTTCCCATGCTGTTTGACAGCCAGCATCCTGAGCTGCTGATCTAGCGCCGATCGCACCTTCATCATAACCGAGACGTGTTTGTACATTGCGTCGCACGGTTTCAATTCGCTCTAACTCGGCCAATATTGACTGCTTATCGAGTGCGATTTGAGTTAACGCATCACCGTCAATGTCGCCATGCGTCAAAAGGTTTTGCTCGTTGGACAACAGTGAAATCAACGCATCAAGGCGCTGCTGTTGGTCGGTAAGCAAAGATGCAAGGCTCATTTAAAGCGCCCCTTATAAATCTTTAAGATTAGCAATTAGACCCTCAGCAATTCGGTCTGCGCGCATTTCCAGCCGCCCTTCGCGAATAGCATCGCGGATCTCGTCAACTTTTGCGGTATCGATATCTTGAGACTCATCAATACTTGATTGACTCAGTTGGGTCGATTCACGTGCAGTACCGCCCGGTGTCGCTGGCGTTACGCTGTCAGCTTTTTGGGTTTCATCCCGCTGCTGAGTTTGGTTCGAGCGTAATAGCGAATTAATGTTATCAATTTTCACGTTGTCTGCCTCATCGTCAACGTCGATGCGCTTTGCGCCTAGTATAGTAACTATCGGCAGTGCTGGAGAGAACTTTAGGCGGTGGGCTAGAAATCCACTACTAAAATACCTTCACTAGCAACGCGCGCTGTCATGATTTCCCGTGAACCAAAACGAACCCTTACTTGATCACCAAGAGCACCGCTTTCCAGAGCTTCGCCTTCTCGTGAAACACGGAAAGCAGATCCTTCGGCTATGACAGTAACGCGCTGGCCGCGTTCAATTAGATCAGGCGCTTGTAAGTACTGAGCCAAAAAAAGCGCTGCCGCTACGAATTGAGCGTTGAGCCACTTTACCAACGATGTCCTCTTCCGCAGTCAATGCTTGAGCTGAAAGGTCGCCCAAGTTGCCACCCCGTTCGCTGAGCATGTTAGAGGTAATGAGCGTACCTCGTTCAATATCTCGTGCGGCCACCACATAATTGCCAATGACATCGATTTGAGCTTGTAAATAGCGGACTTGTCGACTGCCTTCACCGCATCGTACACCAACAGAAACTCTTCCCAAGGGAGCCTGATTCGCATTAGGTAAGAAAGGTTCTGGTTGAACACATTCAGGTAAGTGCGGCGACGGGGGGCGAAGGTCAATGACGACTTCCTCGCCTAACGTCTGTGTTTCTTCATACAAAAATTGATGTACCTGCTGCATAAGGTAATCATCATTTGCATTGGCGTTATATGAAGCAGTTATGCCTGCAAAAATGATCAACACAGCCCAGAAAGGGTGTTGGCTTAGCTGAGTAAAGCGATTGCGTCGCATGGGATGAGGCCGCTTGCTGGGGAGCAAAGAAAGGAGAGTCATTAGAATAACCGCTCAACAAGTGTAACGAAAAGGTAGCAGTCGTATCACGCGAAATGCTGGTAGAAACGCCAGCTGTTCCATGCTTTAGGCTGACAGCTACGGACGTATTCTTCATCATCAACAAAATCCATTTTATTTTTTGCCTCAACGCGAGGGTCGGCATGATTGATCAACTGGAATCTGCCTTTAATTTTCACCAGCAGGCCGTGAGTTTACGCCAATCACGACATGAAGTATTGGCTGCAAATATCGCCAATGCCGATACGCCAAACTATAAAGCGCGTGATATTGATTTTGCTAGTGAGTTAAAAAAAAGCAGTAGACGGTGCTCAGAGTGTATCGAGTAATGCCGGGGGTGGTCTCACACTGGCAAGAACCGCAGGAAGCCATATTGCTGGAGAAGGCCCTGCATGGCGCGGAACTGGCAACACAGATTTGCTTTACCGCATCCCCGATCAGCCTAGTTTGGATGGTAATACGGTTGATATGGATCGTGAGCGCACGCAGTTTGCTGATAACGCAGTACGTTATCAGGCGGGGCTCACTATGCTCAACAGTCGTATTCAGGGGCTGAAAAATGCCATGCAGCCTGAATAACCTAGGCCTGATTCGTGAGGAGTTAACAAATTATGTCGATGTTTTCTGCGTTTGATATTGCCGCTTCGGCAATGAGCGCCCAATCCCAGCGAATGAACGTTACCGCTAGCAATATGGCGAATGCCGACAGCGTTGCCGGACCCGATGGTGAAACCTACCGGGCAAAACAGGTCATGTTTGAGACTCAGGCACAAGGCAATCGCTATGGCGTTGGCGGTGTACGAGTCACCGAAGTGGTGGAAGACGACTCACCACTGCGTATGGAATACATGCCTAACCATCCGGCAGCGGATGAGGAGGGCTACGTGGCAAAACCCAATGTTGAGCCCGTACATGAAATGGTCAATATGATTTCGGCCTCACGCTCCTATCAGGCCAACATTGAAGTCTTTAATACCAGTAAGCAAATGTTAATGCAGACGCTTTCGCTGGGTGAGGGGTAAACCATGAATATCGATACTAGCGTATTGAGTAACGTAAATGGCGGCGGCGCTAATGGTCTTTCCGCGCGTCAATCCGATGAGCTGCGTGAAAGCTTTATGACGCTGTTGATCACCCAGCTGCAGAACCAAGATCCGCTCAATCCTATGGAAAACTCGGAGATGACTTCGCAGCTAGCGCAGATCAATACAGTAAGCGGTATTGAAGAGTTAAATAGCACGCTGGAAGGCATTACTAGCCAAATGGATGCCAATCAAGCTCTGCAAGCGAGCGGCCTAATCGGCAAAGGCGTTATGGTGTCTGGTAAGGATATTTTAGTAGAGCAGGATGACGAAGGGAATTCCTATACCACGCCTTTTGGTATAGAGCTGGCCCAACCTGCAGCGAATGTTAAAGCGACCATCGTGGGTGAAGGTGGTCAAGTCATTAAAATTCTTGACCTAGATGGACTAGATGAAGGTATTCAATCTTTCCAATGGGATGGAAAAAATGATCAGGGCGAATCGGTTGCCAGTGGCCGCTATTCGGTTCAATTAGAAGCGACTGACGCTGAAGGCGAAAAATCGAATCTACAGCCTTGCAGTACGCCGTCGTAAACAGCGTTACGCCTAATGATAGCAGTGGCAGCGTTCGGCTGGATTTAGGCGCTATCTACGGCCAAATCAGCCTGAATGACGTTAAACAAATTCTTTAACTATTAATTAAAACCTGTATTTAATTAAACACAGCTTTCTTAGGGGAACAGCATGAGTTTTTCACAAGCACTCAGTGGTCTAAACGCTCAGCAGCAAAAATTAGGCGCCGTTGGTAATAACATTGCCAACTCGCAAACAGTCGGTTTTAAAAGTTCTAACGTACAGTTTGCCGATGTGTATGCTGAGTCCCGCATAGGGCTCGGTGTTCGCACCGCTGCCGTGCAGCAGAATTTTGGCCAAGGTAATGTTGAGTCAACTAACCGCAATATGGATTTGGCGATTTCGGGCGAAGGCTTCTTCCGTTTTCAACAGCCTAATGGCGAAGTGGGTTATTCGCGTAATGGCCAGTTGACCATGACGGCTGATGGACGCTTAGTGAATGCCCAGGGTGCCCAGATCATGGGTTATGGGGCCGATGCTGAGGGCAACGTGCAGGCCGGTGGCAATGTTCAGCCGCTGAACGTTCCAGCGGGAGACTTGGCCGCTAATGCAACCACTGAACTAGCTGTTTCACTAAATTTGGATTCAGGGCAACCGGTTATTGATCTTGGTGCTACTCCATTTGATGCAAACAACGCCAATACCTATAACTATTCCACCAATGCCACGGTATTCGATTCTCAGGGTAATGCACGAAATCTTTCTCTGTATTTTACCAAAACGGGCGATAATCAGTGGGCCGTGAATGGGCGCATGTCCGGGGGGCCTGCTGATGGTGAAGTCTATCCTATCGAGTTAGGAAGCTTGGAATTTAACCAAAATGGCACGTTAGATTTAGATAATTCGGATATTGAGAATGCAAATTTTGCGGCTGGTGAGTTTGGGGACGGCAACCCGTTCGAAGCTTTAAATATTGCAATGAGCTTTGAGGGCTCGACGCAATTTGCAAATGACTCAACCGTTAATGATACGACTCAAGACGGCTATACCTCTGGATCATTAGTTGGCGTCACCATCGAAAATGATGGAACCGTCATGCGTAACTACTCCAATGAACAGTCGCTTGCAGCAGGCCAGATAGCACTGGTTAGCTTCCGTAATCCTGAAGGATTGAAGCCTGAAGGCGATAACCTTTGGACTGCCACTGGTGCCTCAGGCCAAGAATTGGTGGGCGCAGCAGGTACGGGTCTGCGTGGCATGATTGAGGCGAGTGCCGTTGAAACCTCCAATGTCGATATGGCCCGTGAGCTAGTCGATATGATTGTTGCCCAGCGCGCGTATCAGGCTAACTCACAAACGATCAGTACTCAGGACGAGCTCCTGCAGACCATTATTAACCTTTAATAATCGGTCATTGGGTTAAGGAGTAAGTACCGTGGATCGAATGCTCTATACCGCCATGAGTGGTGCCAAGAACAGTATGGATCAACAGTCGGTGGTGAGTAATAACCTATCGAATGTCACTACTACTGGATTTCGTGCGCAGCTACAGGCCGCTCGCTCCGTGCCCGTGCAGGGAGAAGCGTTGCTGGCCACGCGTGCCTCAGCAGTGACCACCACCCCCGGCAGTGATTTCTCTCAAGGGCCAGTTGAATATACGGGGCGAACGCTTGATGTAGCTATGCAGGATGATGCGTGGATGGCAGTACAGGCTGATGACGGTACTGAAACGTATACACGGCGCGGCGACTTACAAATAGACAGTGATGGTGTTCTGCTTAATGTTGGGCGCCCTGTGATGGGCGAAGGTGGCCCTATTGCTATTCCCCAAGGCGCGCAAGTCTCCATCGGCGCTGATGGTACCATCAGCGCTATACCCGAGGGTGTAGGCCCAGAAGCATTGGTTGAGGTTGGTCGGATCAAGTTGGTGACACCTGTGGAAGGAGCGCTGACGCGCGGTGAGGATGGCCTTTTTCGTGCCCCACCGAATGAAGAAGGTGAGCCTGGCGCCCTGCCCGCTGACGAAAATGCCAAGCTAGTTAGCGGTGCGCTTGAAGGGAGTAACGTTAGCGCTGTTGATGCGATGGTCTCGATGATTGATGTTGCGCGCCGTTACGATATGCAGATGAAAGTGCTCAGTACCGCTGACGAAAATGCACAGCGAGCCAATGGCATTCTTTCTATTCAAGGCTGATATTGGCCATTCATTGCTGATGATGCTCAGTCGGTAAAGGGAAACTATTCATGATTAAGTCGTTGTGGACAGCTAAAACGGGTTTGGAAGCTCAGCAAACCAAACTAGACGTGATTTCAAACAACCTGGCCAACGTTAGCACCAATGGTTTTAAGCGCTCACGGCCTGTATTTGAAGATTTGCTGTATCAAAATATGCGTCAACCAGGCGCGCAGAACAATATTCAGGATCGCCTGCCCTCTGGAATGCAGGTGGGTACCGGTGTGCGTGCTGTAGCCACTGAGCGTTTGCATACCCAGGGCGGGCTAGAGCAAACAGAAAATTCACGCGATCTAGCTATCAATGGCGAAGGTTTCTTTCAGGTGTTGATGCCAGACGGTACTACTGCTTACACCCGTGACGGTAGTTTCCAGTTGAATGAAAACGGCCAAATGGTAACGGCTAATGGTTATCCCGTAGAGCCTGCTATCTTTTTACCGGCTAACGCGCTGTCAGTGAATGTGGGTGAAGATGGCACGGTAAGCGTTCGCCAGCCAGGTATTGCGTTGGATAATGAAGTGGGACAAATCACTGTCAGTACCTTTATTAATCCAGCAGGCTTACAAAGTATTGGTGGCAATCTCTACCAAGAAACAGGCGCCTCAGGCGCGCCAAATGAAAATATGCCGGGAATGAATGGTGCTGGACGTTTGTTTCAAGGCTATGTAGAAACCTCTAATGTCAATGTGGTTGAAGAAATGGTCAATATGATTCAGACCCAGCGAGCCTATGAAATTAATAGTAAAGCCGTATCAACTAGCGATGAAATGTTGGCGCGGTTGAGCCAGCTGTAACGATCGTTACTCATCAGGCTTACTTATAGGTTGCGTTATGCTGGAGTTGCACCACATGTCACGTCGTATTGCGCTAGCGGGTCTCGCGCTTCTAATACTGGTTATCGCCGGGTGTGCTCAAGTTCCAAGAGCCTCCGTGGTGGGTGAGCAGGAGCAGATCAGTATCGTTGATCGTCCTCCCCCCATTCCCAATGGGTCTATTTATCAGGCAAGGCAGGGCTATCAACCGCTTTTTGAAGATCGGCGTCCACGCTCGATTGGCGATATTCTGACCATCGTCCTAGATGAAGAAGTTAGCGCGAGTAAAAATTCGCAATCTAATGCAGGTCGAAGTGGCAGCGCTAGCCTTGAATTGGCTCAACTGCCAGACATACTCGATGTACTCGCAGAGTATGGCTACGATATTGCCGGTGAAAATGACTTTACGGGCAGTGGTGGCTCGCAGGCCAACAACTCTTTTACCGGGACGATTACAGTATCGGTATTAGAAGTTATGAATAATGGCAACTTGCGGGTGCGGGGTGAAAAACAAATTGCCATTAATCAGGGAACCGAATTTATCCGTTTTTCTGGCGTGGTTAATCCTCGCACTATTACCTCGCAAAATACTGTGCCATCTACTCAGGTGGCGGATGCGCGCATTGAGTATGTGGGCGATGGCTATATTAATGAAGCGCAGCACATGGGTTGGTTACAACGTTTCTTCCTAAACGTGTCGCCCTTTTAGTCCCATGTGGAGTGAACTATGACGAGGCTATTAATGGTAAGCCCTTCAAGCATGAGTCGTTCAATATCCCCGCGACTGCGGCCAGTGGTGATGCGTGTATATGGACTCCGTTCATTTACCACCTGGTTTCGCCAGTTGGGCGTGCTAGTACTAATGTGTTTGTTAGCCTTTCCTGCCCAGGCTGAGCGTATTCGCGAGCTGGCCAGTTTTGCCGGGGTACGGGATAACCAACTCGTGGGTTATGGGTTAGTGGTAGGGCTTGACAGCACGGGCGATCAGACGACACAAGCACCCTTCACCAGCCAAAGCCTGACCAATATGCTTTCCCAGCTTGGGGTGACCATACCGGCAGGCACCAATTTACAATTACGCAACGTGGCAGCTGTTATGGTTACAGCTGACCTGCCGCCGTTTTCAAGGCCAGGCCAGCGTTTGGATATTGTTGTCTCCTCAATCGCTAATGCGCGCAGTTTGCGGGGCGGTACACTCTTGATGACACCTTTAAAAGGTGCTGATGGCGATACCTATGCCATTGCCCAAGGCAACATGTTAGTTGGTGGGGCGGGTGCTCAGGCGGGGGGCAGTAGCGTACAAATTAATCAGCAGGCCTCAGGACGGATCCCCAACGGTGCCTTGGTTGAAAGGGAAGTGCCACTCAATTTGGGGGGCAATGGGGGCATGCTAGAACTGCAGCTCAACGATTCTGATTTTGGCACTGTTCAGCGCATGGTGACGGCAATCAATAATGAGTTTGGTCAATCAGTTGCTTATGCACGTAATGGTCGAGTGATCGCCCTTGATGGTCCTACCGATGACAATGCGCGTGTCAACTTTATGGCCCGTATCGAAAATGTTCAGGTAACGCCCATGGATGCGCCTGCGCTTGTGGTTCTGAATTCACGAACCGGCTCCGTAGTGATGAATGGTGCGGTCACATTACGTCAGGCGGCAGTGGCACATGGTAGCCTATCGATTATGATCGATACTCAATTTGGCGTTAGTCAGCCTGCCCCCTTTGGCCAAGGTGAAACAGTGGTAGTGCCTGATGCGGATATCGAAATTGATCAGCAAGAGGCCTATTTACAAATTGTAGAAGGGGCGCAGCTTAACGAAGTGGTCAATGCATTGAATGCGTTAGGCGCTACACCGCAGGATTTAATGTCGATTTTGGAAGCATTAAGAGCATCAGGTTCACTGCGCGCTGAGTTGGAGGTCATTTAATGAGCGCTAATGACATGACCAGCCAGTTCGCCTTAGACATGAGCGGCTTTCAGCGGCTTCAGCACACTGCTCGGGTCGACCCGGAAGCGGGCGTACAAGGTGCTGCCCAGCAGTTTGAAGCGCTCTTTATTCAGATGATGATGAAGAGTATGCGTGATGCGACGCCTAGCTCAGAGCTAATGAACAGTAGCGCGACGGATACCTATCAATCAATGCTGGATCAACAGTGGTCGCAAGTGATGGCATCGCGTGGAATGGGGCTTGCTGATGTCCTCGTCGAGCAACTTGAGCGCCAAGGTGCCATCTCAAAAACGCAACCAGATGCAGATCAAGAGCTGCAAGCATTGATAGCTGGCATTCCGCGTGGCACGCCACGGGTGCTCGATGAATCCTATGCGGCTAATTCAAATGCCATAGGAACAGAAAGACAGCAAGGCAGTGGTCGCTTCTTGTCCGAGCTAGAAGCCATTCGCCAAGGTGTGGAAGCTAGCATAAAAGTAGATGAACCCATACTGCCGCAGCAAGGACCAAACGCGTCGGGTCAGGTAGGCCAATTCATCCAAACACTTGCTGCACCTGCCCAGGCTGCCAGTACTAATACTGGTGTTCCTGCCGAGTTGATTTTAGCCCAAGCGGCGCTTGAAACAGGCTGGGGGCGGCACGAAATCGCCACTCGAAATGGTAATAATAGCCATAATTTATTTGGTATCAAAGCGGGTCGCCATTGGCAGGGCGAAACAACCGATATAGTGACTCATGAATATATCAATGGTCGACGTACACAGGTTGTCGATACTTTCCGAGTCTATGAGTCCTATGAGCATGCCTTTACCGACTACGCTGGCTTAATTGGTAATAATCCTCGCTATGCCGGTGTTGTCCAGGCGCCGAATGCCGAGCAAGCGGCACGCGAGCTGCAGCGGGGTGGATACGCCACGGATCCGCGCTATGCGGACAAGCTAGTGGCCGTAATGAAGACAATGGGCCCGATTAGTGCCGGGAGTAACTTCCTGGCAGATTCTCGCTAGCCCTTTCCTCAAGTTTTTCTGCGCAGTGCCGATAATTATAGAAGATATAGGTATCGGCCTAAGGAATTGAACCATGAGCATGTTTTCGATCGGGTTAAGCGGCCTTAATGCTGCGCAGAATGCCCTGAATACAAGCAGTAATAATATCAGTAATGTGTACACGCCCGGCTATAATCGTGAGCTTGCGCAGCTTGGCGAAGGTAGTTCTGGTAGTGGCGGCGTTAAAGTCAACGATATTGAAAGGCAATTCAATACCTACGTTGCCAATCAATTAAATAGCGCAAAAACACAATCGAGCGCGCTAGACACTTATTATAATCAGATTTCACAAATCGATAACCTGCTGGCAGATCGCGAAGCGGGTCTCGCCCCATTAATGCAGGACTTTTTCTCGTCACTGGAAGATTTGGCCAGCTCCCCGTCTGATCCGGCTGCTCGCCAAGGGGTGCTCGGTACCGCAAATACGTTGAGCTCACAGTTCCGCTCGTTTGATGGCTACTTGCAAGATATGCAGGGCAATATCAACAGCCAAATTAATGATGAAGTTACTCAGATCAACAATACCACTGAGCAAATCGCTGGTTTAAACAAAGAGATAGCGCTAGCGCGTGCGCGCACTGGTGAAGCGCCCAATAGTCTTTTAAATCAGCGCGATCATCTAGTTTCTGAGCTCAATGAGCGGATGGATCTTCGGCTGAATGTTCAGGATGGTAAAACCTATAACATTAGTCTACCCAATGGTCAGCCGTTAGTGACGGGCACCAACTCGTTTCAATTGGAAGCGATGCAGGCTGATTACGATCCCCAGCGTACGGTAGTCGGTTACCGCGATGGCGGTGGCAACCTAGTTCAGCTTGATGAATCGACAATCAAGGGCGGTTCATTAGGTGGATTGATGACCTTCCGCGAAGAGACACTTGATAAAACCCAGAACCAGATCGGTCAACTGGCCGTGTCTCTGTCAACTGCTTTCAATGAACAGCATAAATTAGGTGTAGATCTAGGCGGCGAGCAAGGCGAAGACTTTTTTGCAGTTCGCTCACCGCAAACTTATGGTCATGAAGGTAATAGTGCTGCCACTATCACTAGCGCTGAATTTGATCCTGTCCAAGTTGAAGCCCTGCGAGCTACCGACTACACCATCAGTTTTGAAGATGGTGGCCCAGTGGTTACGCGTAACGATAATGGGCAAGTTGTCGATTTCGATCAAAACGCCTGGGATAACGATGGTGAGTTGAACTTTGGCGGTGTCAGTATTGAATTCGGCGGTGCTCCACAAGTTGGTGACCGCTTTGAAATCCAGCCGGTGAGGCGTGCTGCCAATGGCATGGAAGTTAACATTGCTGATGTAGACAAAATTGCGGCTGGGCTTTCAGATAGCTCTGGAGACAACCAGAATGCTCTTGAGCTGCAGAACTTACAAGCACAGTCGATAGTCGGTGGCAGCGCCAGCTTAACCGGCGCTTACGCCTCAATGGTTAGCGATGTCGGTAATCGTACTAACATTACTCAAGTGAACCTGGATGCTAGGCAAGGGCTTACTGATCAGTTGACCGCTGTACAGCAATCAGAATCAGGGGTTAATTTAGATGAAGAAGCCGCTAACTTGATCCGTTATCAACAGTACTATCAGGCCAATGCGCGTGTAATTGACACCGCGGGAACGCTGATGGACACCATCTTGAACCTGCGCGGTTAATTCGGGAGTTTAAGTTATGCGTATTAGTACCGTTACCATGTTTGAGCAAAGCACGGCGTCCATGAATCGCCAGCAGAGCGAGTTGATGAGAGTCAGCCAGCAAATCGCCAGCGGCCGCCGAGTGGTTAACCCGTCCGACGATCCCCAAGCAGCTTCACGGGCAATTGGTGTTGATCAGGCAAAAGCTGTTACAGAACAATACTCGGATGCTCGGATATCGGCGCGTAACTCGCTCTCGCAGACTGAAAGCATCATAAATAGTGTCAGTGATGCAATAACAAGTGCCAAAGGATTGTTAATTCAGGCTTCTAGTGACACGTTGAGTGATGCCAATCGTGAGTCAATTGCAAGTGAGCTCAAAGGCGTTTACGAAACAATGCTGGGCCAGGCCAATTCCACCGATGGCAATGGTCGCTATTTGTTTGGCGGCTATAGTGATAATAATCCCCCATTTGTGAAATCAGCTGATGGTAGGGTGGAATATAGAGGCGATACGAATGCACGCGAGCAGCGTGTTGATGCTACTCGTTTAATGCCGGTAGCAGATAATGGTGAGACTATATTTAAAAGTGTCGCGAGCGGTGCTGGGTACGTAGCAGAAGCAAAGAAAGACAATGGTAATCTCAACCAAGGTGATGTGACTTTTCGCGGGCCGCAGATTAACGATGTAAAAGATGCAAAAGATTTCCGTATAACCTTTAACGACCCTGCTAATACATTTGACGTCGAAACATACGATAATGATAGTAATAGCTGGACGCCTGGTCCTACTGATCAAGCTTATAGTGGTGGAGATTCCGCTCAGCAGATCTCAGTTGGGGGTATTTCAATTACTTTAGAAGGTACGCCAGCGGCCGGAGACGAAATTCTGGTTGCCAAATCAGGTGGTGAAGTTCGGGGTGCTGATCTTTTCCGTACAATGGAAGAAGCTATTCGCGTATTAGAAGACCCGGCTGACGATGATGTCAAAAAAGCGGATCTGCGTAATACCCTAAACACGGCTATGCGCGATCTGGACAACAGCCTAGACAACGTACTGACCGTACGCGCCTCAGCAGGCGCTCGTTTGAATGAGCTTGATGTGATTGATGCGGTCGGTAGCAATCGTATGCTGAACTATGAACAGACGCTGTCTGATTTAGTCGACCTTGATTACGCCGAAGCTATCTCTGAGTACAGCTTGCGCCAAGTAGGCATGCAGGCGGCGCAAAAAGCGTTTGTCGATATTAAAGGTTTATCGCTGTTTAACTATATGTAACGGGCATTTAGTTCTTACACGATTTACGGAAATCCCCATGCTTCTTATAAAGCATGGGGATTTTAGGTTAAGGGGGCCATTGTTTCGATGAGAGTTTGGAGAAAATCCAATCCTTGAGTAAATAACCGCTGCAGAAATCGGCTGATGTCGGTCATTAGTACCATCATTAATATCAGCCCCACAATAAGAGAGGTAGGAAAGCCGATATTAAAAACCGTGAGCTGAGGAGCGGAGCGGTTCAGTATGCCCAGTGCCAGGTTAATCGTCAGCAGTGAGCCTACTAGAGGGAGTGCCAATAACATGCCGGAAGCAAAAATCGTCCCCCCATAGCGAGCTAGTAAAATAAACGCATCTGGGTTAAGTGTACCAATGCCGATGGGCAGCGTTTGGAAGCTCATAATCAACGTTTCAAGCACCATTAAATGGCCGTTCATCGCTAAAAACATGAGCAGTGTAATCATGTACAGAATACGCGATAGCACCATAATATTGGTGCCGCTCGAGGTATCAAAAAAGCTCGCAAATGCCAGGCCCATTTGCAGGCCGATAAAATCCCCCGCCGCTTGAACAACCGCAAACATAATGTGCATAACGAGACCCATTGCCAAGCCTATCAGGATCTGTTCGATCATAATCCCGACGCCCGCCCAGGACATGACTGCGATCTCTGGCATGGCCGGAAGAATGGGCGCAATCACAATGGCAACAAGGGCAGCAAGGCCCACTTTGGCTTGATTAGGAACACTGGAGTGGCCCCATAGGGGCGAGGCTGCCATAAAGGCAGTAATGCGAGCAAACGGCCACAAAAAAGCCACCAACCACCCTTGCAGCTGCGCGAAAGTGACTTCGACCATAACGCTACATCACCATGCTGGGGATGTTAGTAAATAGCCGGTGAGTAAAGTCGGTTATCAAACCAATCAGCCAAGGCCCAGCTAACACCAGAACGGCAAACACGGCCAGAATTTTAGGAATAAAGGTTAGCGTCATTTCATTTATCTGGGTCGCGGCTTGAAACAGACTGATGATAAGGCCGGTAAACAGGGCCGCCAGCAGCATAGGGCCAGCAAGCAAAAGTGTTACACGCATGCCTTGGTAAGCAATGCTCATCACCATTTCGGGGGTCATAGCGAAATCCTCTGTGCCGTATAAAACGACGCGGCCTATATCATGTAAAAGCTTTCTGCCATTGAGCCAATAATAAGCTGCCAACCATCCACCAAAATGAACAGCATTAGCTTAAACGGCAAGGAGATAGTGATAGGGGGAACCATCATCATCCCCAGCGCCATAAGGGTACTCGCGACGACGAGATCGATGATCAAGAACGGAATAAAAATAGTAAAACCAATTTGAAAAGCGGTTTTCAGTTCGCTGGTAACAAAGGCAGGCAGCAAAACACGCATAGGCAACTCTTCTGGTCCTTGCATAGGGCCAACATCCGCCAAACGAACGAACAGAGCCAAGTCTGGCTCCCGGGTTTGGGCAAGCATAAATTCCCGAAATGGATCTTGGGCAAGTAGCAAAAACTCTTCAAAATTAATCGTTTCGTTAGTTAGTGGTACCCAGGCATTGTCATATACTTGTGCCAGTACTGGCGACATAATAAAAAAGTTAAAAATAGCGCGATTCCTAACAGTACTTGATTAGGCGGCGTAGCCTGTGTGCCCATTGCCGTACGCAGAAGGCTCAATACGATGATGATGCGGGTAAAGCTCGTCATCATCAGTAGCATGGAAGGTAAAAATGCTAACGAGCTTAGAAACAGCAGCGTTTGCAAAGAGAGCGACCACTGCTGCCCACCGTCGTCTAATGGCTGTGAAACAAACCCGGGTATTTGTTGAGCATGCGCTGGAACAGCTATGAAGCAAACCACAATCGCACAAATCAGCCATAGCCATCGCTGGCCATCGCGCTTAAACATAGAGTGCTTAGAAATAGGCTGCTGAATAGAACAGGGCCAAGAAAGGTGCATCCATTGCCTCATGGCGTCTGATGTGGATCGGAGGGAGGGGATGGCTCTTTACGCTTGCTAGCGGCTATCGCTTTGGATAGACGTCGTGCAAAGCGGGAAGATGGGGGAGAGGAAGCTATGGATTGGCGCTCTTCTGGCGCTGGACGTTCGTGTAGCTTAGTAATCCGCCCCCTCCAACACCCACGACTAACCAAGTATCCTCCACTTCAACAATCACAATACGCTCACGATTGCCCACCGCCGTACTACCTACGACACGCAAATGGGCGCCATGGCGAGTGCTATGATTGCTCCACCGCTTTAAAAGCGCTGTACAGAGTAAGATAATTGCAATAACAAGTGCCAAGGCGGCCGCCGTCTTGCCAAGTACAGCCATCCCTATCAATGCTTCGCCACCATTACCTAGCGCATCTAAAGAGCCGTTCTGAGACGCCGTGGTTGTAACACTCATCGGTTCAATTTATGGATACGTTCGGAAGGTGTGACAATTTCCGTAATGCGAATCCCATATTTATCTTCAATAACAACGACTTCCCCTTGGGCGATTAAGTAGCCATTAATTAAGATATCCATCGGCTCACCGGCGAGGCCTTCAAGCTCAATGACTGAGCCTTGCGCTAACTCAAGCAATTGCTTAATGGTTAGCTTGGTGCGACCTAATTCCACGGTGAGTTTCACCGGGATATCCATGATCATCTCAAGCTCACGCGCCTGCGAGGAACCGCTATCAGGGCTTAACGGGCGGAAAACATCATCACTCGCTACTTTGGCATCGGGTGCTTTAGATTCTGGCTCGGAAGCTGCCGCAGCCTCTTCGCTCTCTTCAGCCGCTTCCTGCTCTGCCATGGCGGCTGCCCACGGATCTTCCTCTTCGCTGGCAGCATCGGCACTGGAGGTGGTGTCTTCTTGCTCGGACATGGCATCCGCCCAATCGTCTTCAGAGACGTTCTGATTAGGCTTATTGGGATCAGTCATGCTTTGGATTCCTTGGCTTTCTGTCGCGTAGGCACTTTAACGAATTCTTTAGAAGATGCATTGTTCATAGCGGCATGGTCGATCAGATGTAATACCCTCAGCGCATGCTGCTTACGTTGACTGCCGTACTCACACTGCATAACGGGCACACCATCAACACTGGCAGTGATAGAGCTCGGAATGTCTAGTGGGAGTACGTCGCCTTTCTTCAACCCCATGACATGGGCGATGCGGCTAGGTATCTGAGCAAATTCTGCGATTAACTCTACTTCTGATTGGCGTAGCTCGCTAGCCATGCGGCGCGACCAGCTGCCATCTTGGTCGTGGTTGCTGTCATTGATCGGGTTGGCGAGTAGGTCACGCAACGGCTCGATCATGGCGTAAGGCATACAGATCTGGAAATTGCTTGATAGGTTGCCAACTTCAATATTGAACTTAGTATTTACCACAATTTCATTGGGTGAATTGGTGATGTTGGCAAATTTGGACTGGACCTCTGAGCGCAAAAAGCTCACATCTAGTGGATAAACCACTTTCCACGCTTCTTGATAAGCATCGATAGCAAGATTCAGTAGGCGTTGGATAATACGCTGTTCAGTATTGGTAAATTCGCGACCATCTGATTTAGTGACAAAACGGCCATCACCACCAAAAAGGTTATCAACCACCATAAAAACGAGGTTAGGTGGGAAAACCACAAGCGCAGAACCCCGCAGTGGCTTCATTGACACAATATTTAAGTTGGTCGGTACGGGGACATTGCGAGAAAACTCGCTAAAGCTTTGATAGCGTACTGACTCTACTGTGATGTCGGCACTACGGCGTAACAGGTTAAACAGCCCGTTACGGAAGTAACGAGCGAAACGCTCATTAATGAAATCTAGCGCATGTAAGCGCTCACGAATCACGCGATGCTGGGTCGCCGGATCGTAAGCGCGGATGCGCGGTTCATCTTGTGGTTGGGAAGATGAAGACGATGGTTCATCGTCTCCGCTAACGCCCTTTAGCAGGGCATCAATTTCTTCCTGGGACAGTAGATCGTCCTGTGACATGAACGGCTCCAGTTCCCGAGGTTATTGCACAATAAATTCAGTGAATAAAACTTCACGCAAATCAAGCGGCGGCTGATTTTCCGTTAACGGCACGTTTAGGCGATCAACAATTGCCTGAGCAAGCTGCTGTTTACCTTCCGTTGAGGTCAGTTCATCTGCCTGCTTGCCCGATAGCAACATGAGCAAACGGCTACGCACTTGAGGCATATGCTCTTCAAGAATAGCTCTACTTTCATCGTTCCCGACGCGAAGGGTTACGCCTGTATAGAGCAAGCGTGAGCCATAGCTGTCATCGGCGAGATTGACGGTAAAGGGGTCAATACGCATAAAAATAGGCGGCTCACGCTCCATTGCTTGCTGTAACTCCGCGTTTTCTGTACTGCCATCACGCTGGTCGATAACCATATAAATAGCTGCCGCTGCGCCTGCTGACGACAGCAGTACCAAGATAATCATTATCCAGAGCAGCTTTTTAGACCCACCGCTTTTTTCTGCCATTTGCGATTCCTGTGAACTCCATGCGTATCACTAACAAAGCATTATGCCTAAAGCGCATGCTGGTGATGAAATGAACAGGCTCGTTTGGCAAGCCTATCTTTTGGTTTAGTTATCTGGTGTGCTCGGAACCAGAATAATCATATAAATCTAGCTGGCGATGATTAAGCGTAAAGATCGACCCGCCCATCCATTATTAGTGGGTTGCTTTCAGAGTCTAGGGGAAGCGCTTCTCCCAGGGTATCATCACCACCGTTACTGCCTGCCCCAGTGCCTCGGTTACCTCCTGATTGAGCAAAAGCTTGCGCATTAGGGTTTTGTTGCTCGCCTACCGACGTTTCGCCTAACGAAATACCTTGCTCAGCCAACGCTTCCCTTAGTTGAGGTATTGCTTGTTCAAGTACTTGGCGAACCTGGGCATGGGCAGATAAAAAGTGTGCTTGTGCACCCTGCTCACCAAATTTGAGAGAGATAGAGAGTGGCCCTAGCTCGGCAGGGTTCAATTGCATTTGGACATGTTGTTCGCCCCCGCGCTGGGAAATTTGCACTAACTGCTGACCTAGTTGTTGTGGCCAGGCAGTACTGGTAAAGGGCGTTGTTAAGGTAGCGGGTGTCGGCGAAACCGTAGGCGTGAACCCTTGTGCAGATGGCGCTGATGCTAGCGGGCCACTGCCTGTCGCTAGTGAGAATCCAGTAAGTAAGTGCTCGCCAGCCTGAGTTCCTTTAGGTGCTCCCTCCTGTGTCATTACAGCTCCCATCAGAGCTTCGCTGCTAATCTGTGGCGCAGCGCTGACAGTAGTATTACCCTGGGCAAACAAAGTATCAGGCTGCGCTTTTGGTGCTGCCTGAGCCTCAATGGTGGGTGTGCTGGCACTGCTCAAGCGAGCGGTATCAACAGGTAACGGTTGTGATTTCTGTTGCTGACTCACTACTACATGAAGTGCTGAAACAAGTTGCGCGGCTTCCGTTTGATTAATATCTAGATGTTGGGTGATGGCTTCAAGCACAGCCGGGTCGATTGGTGTCGCAGTACCGGTCTGTGTGTCGCCATCGGCGAAAGATGCCATCAGGGCAAGGCGAGCGGCTATTTCGTCGAGAGGCGAATTACCCCCCCTCGCTTAGCGTGGGCGTATTTAAGCCGGCATCTGATGTCGGCGATTGGAGCTGTGCCAACAGTTCAGATAAATCACTCGCACTGACGTCAAGACCCAGTGCTTCTAGGGCAGCACTTAAACCCTCAACGTCTCCGCCTAATGCATCCGCTAAGAGGTCGCTGAGCGCTTCTTGCCCCAGCTGTGCTGGCTGTGAAGTCGTTTGTGGAGAACCCACCTCTCCAAGCATGGAGGCTGAGAAGCGTTGGGCATCAGAGGCTTGTAAAAGCGCCTGCTGAAAAAAGCCGTTGGCTGAGTCTTGCCGGCTGAAGGTGCCTTGAGACTGTGTCTGAGGCGAACTTTGGCTGGCCGTAAGCAACTGGTGAATGTTCATATTCAGTTCCCTGGCACCGCTAATGCGGAGTGTCGTTATGCTGACGAGCCATGCGGCTCGTCACCAAATCATCGTTAGTTTTTGTTCATGACGCTCGCTGCGGCGGTGCTCTTCTAACAGTCGACGCGACGCCAGTGTATCGTAGGAAGAGAGCTTGCGCTGCTCTTGTTGCCAGTTCTTTTGACTCTGCTGAACGCTTGCCTGCTGCGCTGCTAATGCTTGGCGGGCACGACTCAACGCGGCATCTAAAGAGGCCAGAAACTGTTGATAATTGTACATGGTGGCAGGATCAATGCCGTCACTCATGGCCTTCTGCAAGCGCTCAGCGTACTCCGCTCGGTAGTTCAGCAGTGACTGTAGTTGAGCGGTAGTTTGTTGCTCTGTTTGTCTTTCTTGGGCCAGTACTTTGCCCGCTTGGTCGCGTGCGCCTCTGGCTAAGTCAGTTAGCATTTCGAGTTGCGATGTACTCATGTGCGCCCTCCAACCAGCGAGTGCAGCGCTTGGCGAGACTCTGCAAGCGTTGCGCTCTCATTAATATTTTGCTGTAGAAAACGTTCAAGAGAGGGAAAGCGGTTTACCGCTTCGTCTAGCTGCGGGTCGTGGCCTGGGCTGTAGGCTCCGACGCTGATAAGGTCACGGTTACGCTGATAGCGCGAAAATAGCTGCTTGAAGACTCGCGCCTCCTGAAGCTGTTCCGTTGAGGTAATAGAGGTCATTGCCCGGCTGATAGACGCTTCAATATCAATTGCCGGATAATGACCGGCTTCAGCTAATGTTCTAGATAGCACAATGTGTCCATCCAGGATGGCGCGAGCGGCATCCGCAATAGGATCCTGTTGATCATCACCTTCAGTAAGCACGGTATAAAAAGCCGTTATGGAACCACCTCCACGTTCAGCGTTACCTGCGCGCTCGACTAAGCTTGGAAGCTTGGCAAACACTGATGGTGGGTAGCCTTTGGTGGCGGGTGGCTCACCAATGGCCAGGGCAATTTCCCGCTGGGCCATGGCATAGCGAGTCAGTGAATCCATAATCAATAAGACATTGCGGCCCTCATCGCGGAAGCCTTCCGCCAAACGGGTCGCATAAGCAGCGCCCTGCAAGCGTTGCAGTGGGGAGGTGTCGGCGGGTGCCGCAACCACAACGGCACGCCTTCGACCCTCAGGTCCTAAAATATTATCGATAAAGTCCTGTACTTCCCGGCCCCGCTCACCAATCAAGCCAACTACAATCACATCGGCCTTGGTATAGCGTGCCATCATGCCCAACAATACCGATTTACCCACCCCAGAGCCGGCAAAAAGGCCCATCCGCTGCCCTCGACCTACGCTAAGCAACGCATTGATAGCGCGTATGCCAACATCAATTTGTGCCTCAATAGGCGCGCGCGAAAGGGGGTTAAGAGAGGGCGTGCTGAGTGTCGCACGCGGGATTTCTTCGATATTTTCGCGGTCGTCAAGCGGGTTGCCGTTACCATCAAGCACACGGCCAAGCAAACCTTCGCCCATGGGGAAACGTCGTGCACTGTTGCTGCCGCCTTCATCCAATGGAGATACGCGTGCGCCAGGCATGAGTCCTGAAACTTCTTCCAGCGGCATCAAAAACAATTTGTCTCCGGCAAAGCCAACCACCTCGGCTTCCGCATGCTTGTCGCTATCGGCTAGCCGTCCATCACTACCGGGCAGTTCAATTCGGCATGCGCTACCAACGGCTACCCGCAAACCAACCACCTCTATCACCATGCCCGTCGCACGAATGACGCGGCCGCTATTGCGGTAGCGTGGCAAATGGCTGACGCGTTGTTGCGTGCGTCGCACTGCCTTACTCCAGCGATGTCGATGGGGACAGGTGGTATCTGCCATAGCGTATCCGCCTAGGATGAAGGTACGTTAGAAGTGGCTGGTGAATTAATGCCGCGTTTGCGCAATTGAGCTTGAATAGCCTGCCAGCGGCTTTCAAAAGTAGCGTCAATTTCGCCCTGAGCGCTGGTCACACGGCAGCCGCCACGGGCCAGCTGATCATCAGGCTGCAGTTTCCAGTTGGCCGCCCTAAGCTCATTGCCTAAGTGCTCCTCAACCAAGGTGTGGTCATGTGGATTGAGCCAAAGGCGTTGTTGACCCACTAAAGGCGGCTCGGTATGCAGCAGCTCGCGCACAATCGCTAAAATCTGCTCAGGCGTTCCATGAAGTGCATCGCCGGCAAGCTGTTTGCCGGTCGCTAGGGCTAGCTCAACAAGGTCGTGAGCGATGGTGTCATCAATACGTTCCAGCGCATCAGAAAACTGTTTACTGAGTGTTTGCAGCGGCGTAACGGTTAAGCGTATTTGCTCTTGTAATTCCACGTGTGACTTTTCGGCGGCTTCTGCTAAGCCTTTTTCCATTCCCTCTTCATGGCCCTTCTGAAAGCCTGCTTTATAGCCTTCTTCTTCAGCCTGTAGACGAATGCGATCATGGAGCTCCTGGCGCTCACTCTCTTCACGCTGGCGCGCGAGCTCAGCCGCTTTTTGGGCCGCGTGCACCTTGCGCTGATGTGCCGTGGGCACATCGCGTTCAGCAGTGTGCTCACTGGGCTTAGTCGCTAACTCATCCATTTGCCAGCGGCGCCAATCGCCATGGCGATCAAATTTGGGCGAGTGAGTATTAGACATACTCGTCATCTCCGCCCGCCAGAACGATTTCACCTGAATCGGCTAAACGACGCACGACCTGCAAAATTGCTTTCTGCTCGGTCTCAACTTGAGAGACGCGAATAGGGCCTCGGGCTTCCATGTCTTCTCGGACTAAGTCCGCGGCGCGCTGGGACATATTGCGCAAGAATTTGTCCACCAAAGCGTCCTGAGCGCCTTTGAGCGCCACCACCAGCGAGTTGGTGTCGACTTCTTGAAGCACCATCTGAATAGCACGGTTGTCGAGGTCGAGTAGATTCTCGAACAAGAACATTTCGTCGATGATTTTCTGCGCCAAGTCTTCGCTGTGAGCACGCACAGTCTCGATAGCGGTCTCCTCTTGGGAGGAGTTCATCAAGTTGAGGATCTCTGCCGCGGTTCTTACACCGCCCATTTTGCTGCGCTTGAGATTCTGGCCATCCAGCATGCTGGTGAGCACTTCAGTCAGCTCTTGCAGGGCGGCGGGCTGAACGCCGCTGAACGTAGCGATACGAAGCACCACGTCATTTCGCAGTTTCTCTTCAAATAGTTCCAGAATATCAGACGCTTGATGGCGATCCAGGTGAACCAGGATCGTCGCAATGATTTGCGGGTGTTCGTCGCGGATGAGCTCAGACACCATGGAGGCTTCCATGAGGTTGAGAGCGTCGATACCCGAGTTGTTACCCGTAGTCTCAAGAATATCTTCAATCAGGCTCGTCGCGCGCTCGCTGCCCAGTGCTTTCGTCAATACCGAGCGGATATGGTCACTTGAGTTAAGGTTTAGCGCTACAAACTCTTCGGTCTCTTTATGGAATGCTTCGAGCACCGCTTTCATGTCGTCATGGGAGACCTGATTTAGCTTGGCCATTTCCATACTAATTTCTTGCACTTCATTGGCGCCAAGGTATTTAAAGACTTCAGCGGCGCTGTCTTCATCAAGTGCAAGCAATAAGATGGCGCTCTTGCGAGCGCCACTCATTTCAGTAATTGAACTACTCATTAGTATTCATCCAGCTACGAATGATCATCGCGACCATGCGGGGATCTTCCTGAGCCATTTCACGCAGGTCATTGAGGTTATGCTCATAGAGTGAGGTTTTCCGCCTCCGCTTCGGCTTGGCGTAGGTCTCATCGCTATCGTCAGCAGAATCTTCGCCCGCTTCGTCATCATCTTCGCCGCCCACGCTGGCTGCGAGGGTGCCACCAGGCATTGCTGTGGCCATGACGGGTGTTTGTGTATAGCGCTTAATTAAGGGGCGCAAAATCAGCAGATAGAGCAATAAGATGGCTAGCGCAACCAGTAAATAGCGTCCCGCATTGGCGGCCATCGAAAGGGTGCTGGGCTGCTGCCACCACTCAACGTCAGCGGTTTCGTCGACGCTGCGCGCGAAGGGTGAGTTCACGACTTCCACCTCATCACCGCGAAGCTGCGAAAAGCCCATCGCTTGACGAACCAGGCGCTCAATTTGCGCAACTTCAACGTCCGTAAGGGCGACTTCAACCCACTCGCCTTCGTCATTCATTTCTGTGCGGTAGTTCACTACCACCGCTGCGGATAAGCGTTCTATCTGGCCAAGCCGATGCTGAACATGCTCAATGCTGCGATCGACTTCGTAGTTGATAACATCGTCTTGGCGCAAGTTACGTAGCGCTTCGGGGGGCACGTCTTCTTCTTGCCCATCGGCATCGACTTCCTCACCCTCTGGTTGATTGATGGGGGAGGGCAGGGTGCCTGGCGGTGTATTACTTAACGCGCCTGGAATGCCTGTGGCCAGTGGATCTTCGCCATCAAACGCTAGGCTCAGCTGGCGGCTGCGCACGGCTGCTTCGTTAGGCGGCTGATTAGGGCCGTAACGTTCAGAAGTTTGTTCGCGACGAGAGAAGTCTATTTGCGCTGCGACTTGGGCACGTACGTTATCGCGACCTAAAATGGGCGTTAAAATATGCTCAATGCGCTGTTGATAAGAGCGCTCTACCTCAGTGATATATTCAAGCTGTGAACCATCCAGATCATTTCCGCTGCTTGTTTCAGCAGACAGCAAGCGTCCATCTTGATTAACGACGGTGACGTCTTCAGCGGCAAGGTCTGGAACACTGCCTGAAACCATGTGGACGATGGCGCTAACTTGTCCTTCGCCCAATACGCGCCCAGGTAGAAGAGTCAGTACAACAGAGGCTTTTGCTGGCTCACGATCACGAATAAACACCGATGGTTTGGCCATAGAGAGATGCACTCTTACGCCTTCCACCGGCCCCAGCGATTCAATTGAGCGGGCAAGTTCGCCTTCCAGGCCGCGCTGGTAATTAATTTGCTCAGCAAATTGGCTAATACCAAACGCTTGGCTATCCATGAGCTCTAGCCCTAGATTGCCGCCGCGTGGCAGCCCTTGTTCAGCGAGTTGCAGGCGCAGGGTATGGACTTGGTCACTAGGTACCATTAATGCCTGGCCACCCTCGCTGAACTGATAGGGGATGCCGCGGGTATCCAGCTCATTGATGATACTACCGCCATCGCTTTCGCTCAGATTGCTGTAAAGCACGCGATACTCAGGGCTGCTTGCCCACATAAAGAGTGCCGCCACAATCGCAATTGAGGCAGCACCAGCGATAAGTAACGCCACAAGTGGATTGCCACGCAGCTGCTTCAGCGTTCGCTCGAAAGTCGAGCCGCTGGTGGTGTCGCGTTCGGTATTTCCACTACCTGTGCTTCCACTAATATTTCCACTGCGGGGAGCGGCTTGATTCGTACTGTTTTGACGGCCTGCCGTTGCACCGGTTTCGCTCATGCGACCCTCCAAAGGGGCAGGCAAAACTGGCGTCGGCCCAGGCGCATCACCAAAGAAGGCATAGGCTATATCCGTCAATCGCGGTTATCCGCCAAAAAGATGAGGCGGAATTGTGATGAACGCCATTATCCGGTGGCTAGTCGAGCCTAAAGGAGAGATAAGCTTCGCTTTTCATGCGTATTTGTCCGTATGAGGTAATTCACTTCGGTGTTAGGCTTTTTGCATTAGTTCTTTTTTGCGATTTGAGGTAGGCGTATGAGCACCCCGGCGATACAGGCTGCGCTTCAGCAAATGCAAGGCTTGGCAACTCAGGCAGCATCCACGCAGCCCCTTAGTGGCGCTCAGGCCTCAGCAGCGGCAGGTCAAGGTGGATTTGGTGGCGAGCTACAGGCCTCTATTCAGCGCATCAACCGGCTTCAGCAGACGGCCAACAGCCAGGCAATGGCGTTTCAGGCAGGCGACCCTAATTTACAGTTGAATGATGTAATGGTCGATATGCAGAAAGCCAGCGTTGCTTTTCAAATGGGGCTTCAGGTACGCAATCGCTTGGTGTCTGCATATCGTGATGTTATGAACATGCAAGTGTAATTACTGGGTCTGCTCGGTACGGTTTTCTGCTGCGGTTCTTAGACTTCCAAGGAAATAATTTGCCCTTGCATTTCTTCCAATCGCTCAGCAATTTTTAGGACTTCCTCTGCGGGAATTTGACGTATTACTTCTCCAGACTCTCGATCTATAACCCGAGTAATTACCCGTGATGATTCCTCACTGAGCTCAAACTCCAAGCCTCGTGGCCGCATAGCCTCGTTAATGCGTTGAATGGGTTCGATGAGTTCGCCTGCAGAGGCTTCTCGGTCGTCTTTGTCGACGTTTTTAAGCTGCGCGTTTGTCGGTGCTAGCTGCGCCAGCGTGCTTTCTAGTCGCTGCCTTGGGTTTAAGTTGGTAAGGGTCGAAGCTATCGATGAAGTGGCTTCTGTGGGTAGTGAGCTCATTGCGCATTCCTCTTAAAAAGTCAGCTTTGGCAGCCCGTTGTGGAGCAATAGCGAGAAATGGCGGCCCTAGCTCGGATGTTTGCATATCAATATACGACTCTAAATTCTTATCGGCATGGCAAAGAAAAACTTTATGCTATGTCGGTATAGGGTTGTGGGCCTTTGTGCATACGCCCTGCTGTTGGCATCTGATATGCTTCTGCGCTTTGCGGTGAATGGGTTAACCCATAAGAGAAAGTGAGGCGAGAATGGTAGCGCAGCAGGATGAGTTTGAAACAATAGCAAACACAACAGTGATCGAGTCTCTGCTGAACACGTTAATCGAATCAGGTGGAGTGTCGCTCTGCCTTGACGCGGCTGATGCGCGACCAGAGCCGATTGTATTGATGGAGCAACATTTAGAACAAACCTTGGTGATGGATCTCTCCTCGGTTGACTATTTGCTTCACCATTTGCAGGGTGGCGCTGCTTTTTACCTGCGCGGGCAGGCTCAGGGGAAAGTGGTTCAAACTCCGCTTCTCTACTTAACTGAAACGCGCCATGCTGGTGGGCGTTTTTTGTGTTGTAGCGATTACCCTGCAACGTTAGACGTTCTTCAGCGCCGTGAATCCTTTCGCGCTGAGCTACGTATGGGCATGGTAGTGGCGGCTGGTTTGTATGGAGGGGATGCCGAAGCGGCCGGTGAGCTGAAAGATCTTTCCCAGGACGGCTGCCGACTTGAGCTACCGTTGGCAGCGAGTGGCCTGTTGGCGGAAGCTTCTGGTCCATTGAAGTTGGCATTTACCTTCCCCGATGGTACTTATTTTGAAGTGTTTGGTCATGCTCGCCATCAAAAAGCAGATGCAGAGCGGCATTTTCTACGCGTCGGTTTTAATTTCGTGGAGTGCAGTGCGGATCAAGAACGGCAGATTTGGTATTTTGTGTGTGAAATTGAGCGTGAAGCCGCGCGTTATAATAAAGAGTCTCAGAGTGAGCGTAAGCCCTCCCCGCTGTTTGCATTACCCAATAAGCACTCGGGCGCGAGCGAGCTGCTTGGTCGCCGAGATGTAAAGCGCTACGCAACACCGATGGCGCGTCGGCTAGTAAAGGTCGCCGCCTATTTGGATGCCCAGCTTCTTTCACTGCAGCAAGGTAGTGATATCGATGGTCGTCAACTCTCTCTTTATGCTGATCGAATATTAGAGCTTCACGAAGAGGATCGTGAAGCATTGTTATTCGCCTCTCGCTGCTTATCTCCCGAGCCTTTAATCGTGCGCCACGGTATTGCGGTGGCCATACATTTACTTGATTTTGTGGGTGCCAGTATGCCGCGCGATTTACGCAAAGCGATTGTTGCCAGCGGCCTCATTCATGATCTTGGCAAGGCATTGGTGCCTCAGGTGCTGTTTAAAGCACCGCATTTTGAGGCGAGTCATCGAGTGGCGATTAGCGAGCACGTGCAATTATTGATAGATCGCTTACAAAACTGTCAATGGCTGTCAGTGGGTATTGTTCAGGCCGTTATTGGTGGCATTAATGAGCGCATGGACGGCAGCGGTTATCCTGGCGGCTTGAGTGGGGCGGATCTCAATGAACTCGCTAAGGCAAGTGCTGTTGTGGATGTAGTTGAGGCAATGCGGCGTGATCGGATTGATCGTCCTGCTAAAACTGCCCAGCAAATTTATCGCCATTTATTGCAGCATCCGCATCAATTCGATATGCGCTGGATCAAGCGCTATATCGAGCATTTCAAGGGTTTGCCGGTGGGTTCGCTGGCACGGTTTTCTAGTCAGCAGCAGGGCTGGGTATTACGTATAGATGCGAAGGGAAACCCCACCGAGGTATTGCTTGCGCCTCAAGCTGAGCCCCCGATGCGTGACAATGTGGGCGCGGTGGTGAGAAATAGCATCACTGAGCGGCTCGGGCGATCGGTGGGTGAGGTTGCTGTGTCTACTTGATATAGCCGCACTAGCGCTTGAGCCTACAAGGCAGTGGGGAGTGATAGACATTCTCTGTAGCCCCCGTAAGACGTGGTAAAAAAAGAGTTGCGAGTCGTTAAAGTCGCTCAGGCTTGCGCCGATATATAACAACAGTAGCGTTTAGTTCGCTGTTATTTATCTTTTATTTTCGTGGTTCATCGCTTTTGGCGACAACAAAACCACGTACAGGAGTCCGTTTATGACTTACTCTCGCGGTAGCGCCGCCTATGGGCGTGGAGCTAACGCTTATGCGCGTGTCGGCGTAGAAAGCGGAGTGATGTCGGCAGACCCGCATCAGCTTATTGTGATGTTGTTTGACGGTGCTAAGGCCGCTATTCGTGCTGCCCGCATTCATATGCAGGCTGGCAATGTTGCGGAGAAAGGCAAGTCGATATCAAAAGCGCTTAATATCGTTAATAACGGTCTCGCAGCTGCCCTTGATCGGGATAAAGGGGGAGAAATTGCCGAGCGCCTAGCATCGCTTTATGACTATATTGCACGCCTGTTGTTGACAGCTAATTTGCGCAACGATGAAGAGAGCTTAAATCAGGCTGAGAGCTTGCTTGAGGATATTGGCTCAGCGTGGCGTGATATTGGTCAGCAGCAGAGCGCGTGAGGCAATAATGTCAGCTTCTACAACAGCTCGTGATCCAAATGCTCAGAATACGCTACTTGATCGCTACGAAACGCTATTGAGCAGCGTTATACATATGCACGAGCTTGCCAATACTGAGCAGTGGGCTGAGCTCATTGATCAGCGCACCAACTATGTCGTGTTGGTAGAGGAGCTGCGTGAGTTAGATGCGACAGTCGTGCTGGAATCCGCTGCCCGGCAACGTAAAGCTGAGTTACTTGAGAGTATTCTTGAGCACGATGTCGAAATTCGGCGCCGCTTGGTAGCTCGCCGGGATGAGTTGGGGAAACTCATAGGGGTGTCGCAACGTCAGCGAGACTTGCACCGCGCGTATGCCCCCCAGCAAGGCGCTGGTGTTCCCTATGCCGCAGATGATACTGATGCTTCGAGGTCGTCGTGAGCGGAATCACGCCTCTCATTGATACGCTGTTACACCAAGTATTGGGGCGACAGGGTGAGGTGTCGCTACAGCGGGCGTTAGACCAGCCGGTTAAGCCTATTCCGCCAGGGGAAGGGCCTCGCGCTGTGATGGGTGATGCTAGTTTGGATGGGCGAGCGTCACCGTTAAATGATTTAAAGCGCTTGCCTCTCCCCCTTGGTGGTGAAAGAGCGCTACCACGCGGTGAGCCACTGTCGACTCCCCCTGGATCCACCCAAACCCATTTTAGCCCCGCCGCACGAACTATTGCTGACGTGCTACTGCGTTTTCCAGCCCCTCCCTCGGTCATGCGACCCGAAGCGGCCCTTATCACTAGCCAGGAAGCACCTGGAGTCAGTGCCGTTGCAACCCGGCTGGAGGCGAGTATCCGCGACAGCGGGTTGTTTTACGAGGCGCATTTAAAGCGTTGGTTTCAAGGCGAGGGTACCCGCCAGCAATTAATGAATGAGCCACAGATGCAGCCTGGGCCGCGCCCGTTGGCGCCATTGGTACCCGCTGGGCTGGGTGTTGCAAATACGCTAACGGGATCAGCCCCATTGATCACGCCTGGGGGGCAGCTGGCGGGGCAGGGGATGACGATTCTGCCAAATCTGCCGTTGGTACCTATAACGCATGAAAATGGCTTGGCTCCACGACAAGGTTTAGTGGCAGCAGTTCCACTTACCAGCTCACCCTCTGGTACGGCGCCTGCTGCTACGCCTAGCTCAGCGCCTGAGAGTGTTCAAGCGAAAGCTGAACTGAGCCATGCAAGAGAAATGACAGAGTTATTGGCCAATAGGCCAGCGCGCGACATTGTGCATGAAAGCCTTCAGAGCTTAGTTCGCCAGCAGCTTGAAATGCTGGTAATGCCTACTATTCGCTGGGAGGGCGATGTTTGGGCAGGTATTTTTATGGCCTTAGTGATTAATTTGCCTGCGCGCGAAGAGGGACAAGAGAATAAGCAACAGGATGGTGAGCCGGATGGCGGGTGGCGCTCTGATATGCAGTTAGATGTTCCCAGTTTGGGTTCATTTAACGCATCGCTATGGCTCTATCGAAATGTATTAAGTATTGATTTCACCACGGAAAGCGCCGCGGCTTATCAAAGGATTGATTCAGGATTGCCCGCACTAGAGAAGCGGCTAAGTGCCTTGGATCTTCAGAAAGTGCAGCTGCGTGCACGCTTTATTGAAGCGGAGGCTGCCCATGGCTACGCCGGGTGAGCGTCGTCGTCAAGCCGTTGCATTGGCTTATCAAGAGAACGACCGCGCGCCTCGCGTTGTTGCAAAAGGGTATGGCGAGCTAGCCGAGCGAATGATGGCAGAAGCTCAACGTCAGGGGATTTATGTGCACGATGCGCCCGAGCTAGTGGCGCTTTTAATGCAGTTAGATTTGGATGCTGAAATCCCTGCAGGGCTCTACCAAATAGTCGCAGAACTGCTTGTGTGGGTGTTCGAGTTGTCAGAAGAAGGGCTAAATCATCGTGAAATGCCTTAGTAGCCAATTACAGACGTTGTATGCAACCATGAGGTCAGGTAATAAAAAGTCATTAATGGCGCCAGTATAATGGTCACAATGTCGCGCCTGAGCCGTTTAATGGGACATCATGAGTCAAACCAACTTTCTCGATGAAATTCAGGAAATAAATTTAGCTTATTTGCTTCTGGCGCAGCGCTTGCTTGATGAAGATCGCGAGGCCGCCATGTTTCGCCTGAAAATAGATAGCGATGTGGCCGAGCTCATTGTGTCACTCAACGCACGTCAGCTAACCAAACTGGCACGCACTAGCCAGCTACTGTGCCGGTTCAGCCAAACGAGTGCCGAGCGCCTGCGTCAGCTCACAGACAATCCACGTGATCAAGGCTTGGCTGGGCTTCATGCGTCGCTGCTGCTGGCAAGTGAGCCGTTTGAGCCAATGCCGTCAGGGGAGGTTAAGTGAGCCAGAAAAGCTTGGTCGATGAAATGCACCAAGTGCAGCTGGCCATCGAGCTGATTGAGCTAGGGGCGCGCTTGCAGGTGCTGGAAACAGAGACTGAATTAAGCCGCACGCGGTTAATTAAATTGTATAAAGAGGTCCGCGGCATGTCGCCGCCCAAGGGGATGCTGCCTTTCTCCACTGATTGGTTTATTACCTGGCTCCCGAATGTTCATTCGTCACTGTTTTACAATATTTACGTAAGCCTAAAAAAGACGGCAGGCTGTGAGCGAATTGATGCCTTTGTTAAAGCGTATCGGCTCTATGACGAGCAAATGTCGTTGGAAAAGGTGGAGTCGGTGCTGGGGTTAACACGCGCTTGGACCTTAGTGCGGTTTTTTGAAAGTGATTTGCTGCAGCTCAATCAATGCACGCGGTGCAGTGGCCAGTTTGTGGCTCATGCCCATAGCCCTGCTCAGTACTACGTTTGTGGAATATGTCAGCCACCTTCACGGGCAGGTAAAACGCGCAAAGCACAGCAAGAGAATAGTGAAAAAATGTAACACCATCAGCATTCACGCGCCTGTTAGCTACCATTAGGGTATAAATAGAGTTAGTGAGTGCTTAACACTAAAATATGAGTGTAACGGCGTAGATAGCCGCAAAAGCCAGTGATACTTTTTCATTAAACGCCAGCTTAGCCCTAGTATGATAGGGCTAAATTGTGCTTGGGATGGAACATCTCTTAAACATCAGATCAGGTGGCTAAGTTTTGGTTCCCTTACTTAATACTGAATACCGCAAGGACCTTGCTTGTGCTGATACCTCTAGGCTATGTGATCGTATTGCTCTCTGTGTTTGGTGGCTATGTGCTGGCAGGGGGCAGCTTGGGCCCTCTTTACCAACCGCTTGAGCTACTCATCATTGGCGGCGCAGGCGTAGGCGCGTTTATCGCGGCTAACAATGGCAAAGCGATTAAAGCAACGTTTAAAATTCTGCCCCGACTCAAGCGGGCAAAAAAATACAATAAAGCACTTTATATGGAGCTCATGGCGCTGCAGTACAAGCTACTGTCCAAAATCCGTCGTGAGGGTATGTTGGGCATCGAGCGCGATATTGATAACCCGCAAGAGAGCCCTCTGTTTCAAGAGCACCCTACGGTATTGGCTGATCCTCATATCATGAATTTCTTAACGGACTACCTGCGCCTAATGGTTAGCGGCGGGATGGAGCCAATGGAAATCGATGAGCTAATGCTGCATGAAATTGAAGTCTTTGAGCAAGAAGCCCATGTTCCCATTGACGCCATAGCCAAAGTGGGCGATGCGATGCCGGCCTTCGGCATTGTTGCAGCGGTCATGGGGGTGGTCAAAACGCTTACGTATGCGGACGCTTCACCTAGTCAGATGGGGGAAATGATCGCTCATGCCCTGGTGGGTACCTTTCTAGGTATTTTGTTGGGCTATGGTTTTGTTAGCCCTCTGGCAAGTTACATCGAACGGCAGGCTAAAGAAGCCGAAAAAATGCTCCAGTGTATTCGCATTACACTGCTCGCGAGCTTGCACGGTTACGCGCCGCAGTTGGCCGTTGAGTTTGGCCGTAAGGCACTCTTTGCTGCCGAGCGCCCGAGCTTTATTGAGCTTGAAGAGTATGTGAGAGATGCCAAAAAGGGCGGTAATGCATGAGTAAGGGTGGTGACAAGCGCCCAATTGTCATTCGGCGCAAAAAAAGTCGTTCATGCTCACCACGGTGGCGCTTGGAAAATTGCCCTAGCGGATTTCATGACCGCTCTAATGGCCTTCTTTTTAGTGCTATGGATTTTAAGTATTGCCAGCGAAGAAGAGCGACGTGGTGTAGCCGAGTACTTCAGTACTCCGCTTGTTAACGCTATTACGGGTGGAGATCGGTCGGGTAGCACCAGCGCGATCCCTGGCGGCGGGCCTGACCCTACCCATAGCGATGGCGAGCGGGCGCGTATCGATACAATGCAACGCACTCGCCCAAGCATGCAGGAGCGAAACTTCTTTAGGAATTTGCAAGAGCGTATCGAGCGGGCCATCGAGCGAGATCCCGAGCTTCGCCAACTGCGCAACCAGATGCGTTTTGACTTGACCCGCGAAGGGCTTCGCATACAGCTACTAGATACCGATCAGCGACCCATGTTTGAGCTGGGTAGCGATCAAGTCGCGCCTTACATGCGCAGCCTGTTACGTACGATCGCACCACTGCTGAACGAGCTACCCAATGAATTGAGCATTAGTGGCCATACTGACAGCGTGCCCTATGCAGGAGGGTATCGCGGCTACAGTAACTGGGAACTCTCCAATGATCGCGCCAACGCATCGCGTCGCGAGCTTATCGCGGGCGGGTTTGATCCAGGTCAATTACTACGCGTATCAGGCTTTGCAGACCGCGTGCTGTTGCCTGAGACTGATCCAACCGACCCCATTAATCGCCGTATAGAGCTAGTAGTGCTGCTGCCTGAGATAGCTGAAGCGATTCGTAATCCAGCCATTACTGGGCCGGAGGTTTCACTGCCAGATGCTTCAACTGAAGGGTTAGAAGCTTCAACCGAAGCGCAAATTGAATCAATACAACAAGATGAGCCACAGGCACAAAATCCAGAGTGACCTGAGCCTGTCATAGACTTTCATAAAAGCGACGTTAAGGGTGGAGCGGTGAATGGATATAGCGGATTTTTTTGACACCTTTTTTGAAGAAGCAGAAGAGCTGCTGTCGGATATGGAGCAGCACTTGTTGGAGCTGGATGTAGATGATCCAGACAGTGAGCAGCTCAATGCTATTTTCCGTGCCGCCCACTCAATCAAAGGGGGCGCGGGCACCTTTGGTTTTGTTGTGTTACAGAAAACCACGCATATTTTGGAAAACCTTCTCGATTACGCACGTAAGGGTGAGCTGACGCTGCGCGCCGACCTCGTGGATACCTTTTTAGAGGCTAAAGACATCATGCATGAGCAACTCGATGCCTACCGCAGCGAAGAGGAGCCAAACCAAGAAGCATTTGAGCGCATTTGCCAAACGCTACAACAAATTGCTTTAGATGAAATTGGTCAACAGTTAGACGGGCCGGCTACTCCTGCCGCAGTCGCCAAGACTTCATCAGCGCCTGCTTCCAAGACAGAAGAGGAAGGTCACGCAGCCGATGGGCATCTGCTGGTAGCGCTACTAAATGTCGACGACAAAGACCGTATCTTGCTGGTTGAAGAGTTAGAGCAGCTAGGCGAAGTGCAGTCTCAATCGGGCGACGCAAAGCGTTACGAGGTAATCCTCAAAAGTAGTGATAGTGCAGACGATATTGAAGCGGTTATGTGCTTTATTATCGAGCCAGATCAGATTGAGATTAAGACCATTGAGGGGGTTGCTGCTGTTGAGCCAGCCAGCCCCGAGTCAAATGTGTCGGCGCCTACTGCCCAAGCACCTGCAGAAAATGCGACCCCCAAGCCAGCTCCAGCAAAGTCGGCCAGCAAAGAGAAGCCTAAAAAAGCGGTTGCTGAGTCGTCATCAATCCGAGTTTCTGTAGACAAGGTTGATCAAATTATCAACTTGGTGGGCGAGCTGATCATCACCCAGTCGATGCTGGATCAAACGGTTAGCGACTTAGAAGATCAGTCTGTTAGCAATAGCTCATTGCAAAATGGCATGAGCCTGCTTCAGCGTAATGCGCGTGATCTCCAAGAAGCGGTCATGTCGATTCGTATGATTCCCATGGAGTTTGTATTCAGTCGCTTTCCTCGAGTTGTGCGCGACACTGCCGGTAAACTGGGCAAAGAGATTGAGCTGATTACCGAAGGCAAATCGACTGAGCTTGATAAGAGTTTGGTTGAACGGATCACCGATCCATTAACGCACCTTGTGCGTAATAGCCTGGATCACGGTGTTGAAATGCCGGATGTGCGCGAAGCTATTGGCAAACCGCGTGTGGGTAAATTAACGCTATCGGCGCGCCATCAGGGCGGCAATATTTTGATTGAAGTGCGCGATGACGGTGCCGGTATGGATCGTGACCGTTTGCTCGCCAAAGCACGTGAAAACGGCCTCAACGTCTCTGAAACCATGTCGGATGAAGATGTTTTCCAGCTTATCTTTGCCCCAGGTTTCTCAACCGCCAAAGAAGTGACTGATGTTTCTGGACGAGGCGTGGGCATGGATGTTGTCAAGCGCAACATTCAAAGCATGGGCGGGCGTGTCGAGATCCAGTCGAAGCTAGGCGAAGGTACCAATACACGTATTGTGCTGCCGCTAACGCTGGCTATTTTGGATGGCATGTCCATTAAGGTAGGCGGCGAGACATTTATTCTTCCCCTTTCCACGGTACTTGAATCGCTCCAGCCCTCTAAAGACGATATGTACGCAATGGCGGGTGACGATGTCGTCATCAAAGTGCGCGACGAATATCTCCCCGTTATCGCCATTCATGAAGTGCTGGATGTTGCCAATGCCATTACCGACCCGACCAAAAGCATCGCCGTGATTGTGCAGGGCGAAGGTCGTCGTTATGCCATGTTAGTGGACGAACTGATAGGGCAGCAGCAGGTCGTGGTAAAGAATTTGGAAGACAATTACCGCAAAGTGCCGGGCATCTCGGCCGCTACTATTTTAGGGGACGGCAGCGTTGCGTTAATTCTGGATATTACCGGTTTACACCGTTTAAGCCGGTACAAAAAAGAAGCAGGGAAAAAAGTAGTGAACAATCAAAATTTTAAATTTTACAAGGAGGCCGAGCCGTCATGAGTCAAGCCAACAGTGGGGCGGTACTCGCCGCAGAAGCGGAAAACCGTGAGTTCTTAGTGTTCTCTTTAGGTGAAGAAGAGTACGCCATTGATATTTTGAAAGTGCAGGAAATTCGTGGGTACGAAAACGTAACCCGGATTGCCAATGCACCTGATTTTATCAAAGGGGTCACCAACCTACGTGGCGTTATTGTGCCGATCGTTGATTTGCGCATTAAATTTCACCTAGAGAACGTCGAATACGGCGGCCAAACGGTCGTGATTGTGGTCAATGTCGCAGATCGCGTCGTCGGCATAGTGGTAGATGGCGTTTCCGATGTGATGACGTTGACCCCTGATCAGATTAAACCGGCACCGGAATTTGGCGTCACCCTCTCGTCCGATTTTCTGAGTGGCTTAGGCAGCTTAGACGACCGCATGTTGGTGCTAGTAGATATCGACAAACTACTGACCAGCGAAGAGATGGCACTAGTCGACAGTACCAGCAGTCACTAAGACGTAAAGCGCATGGCATAGGGAGCATGCCGGATTTGGTCTATCGAATAATGCATTCGCGCGCTACGGAAAATGCTCGCGAGTGCGGGTTATGCGTCAGGCTGAACAGAGTATGTAAGACTTGATGGTCGCCGTGCAGCAACCTGCTCAGTTGATCCAGCAGGCGGTGCGTTTACGCGAGGTGTTGGAGCGCTTCCGCGTTGCTGCATCGCCAACCTCTCGCGCTTTGCCTTCGTCCTCGTTGGCGCCCTCAGCAGCTAATCGATCCCACGCCGTTATAAGCCATCAATCGAACCAACCGAATAGTGGGCAGCATTTAATTTGCCTAGTAGGGGTGGGCACGCTCGTTGTGAATAATAAAACACTAAAAAAGGTAGAACATGCGTAATAACCAGCCAGTCTCTCAGCGTGAAATTGAGCTCAAAGAGGATGATTTCTTAGTCTCGCGTACCGACACCAAAGGCCGCATTACGTATGCGAACCCTGCCTTTATCGATATTAGTGGGTTTGAACACGCCGAGCTGATGGGTGCACCGCATAACCTAATACGTCACCCCGATATGCCGCCCGCAGCCTTTGAAAACCTCTGGCAAACCGTGCAGACGGGTGAAACATGGCGCGGGCTGGTTAAAAATCGCTGCAAAAACGGTGACCACTACTGGGTGGATGCCAGCGTGACGCCGATTATCGAAGAGGAGCAAGTGCTGGGCTACACCTCGGTGCGCGTTCAAGCCTCGCGAGACGCCATAGAGCAGGCAGAGCGGGCATACGCTGCCCTGCAAGAAGGCCGCAACAAGCGGCTCTACTTAGATAAAGGGCGCTTACGGCAGAAAGGCGTATTTAATCGTTTAGCTCGGGTTCGTCTCGATACCATTCGTGCAAAATTGGTCGGTATGATTGTGGTGGCGGGGGTGTTGCTACTCATCAGTGGTGGCTTAGGGCTATATGGTCTAAACGCCTCGGGAGAGCGCCTCAATCAGCTAAATAATGATGGTCTACGCGACGTTATTCGTTTACAGCAAATCGACCAAACTATCGCCCAAACGCGTCAGGCGATGATTGAGCCTGAGCGTATGGAACTGATCAATCAGCGCTTTGAGATGGGGGAAAGTATCGAGGAAAGCGCTGCCGAAATCGCTACTGTGTGGCAGGAGTATTACGCTCGCGAGGTGAATACGGGGGAGCTTACCGACGAGTTTGATCAACAGCTACAGGCATTTTTGCAAAATGGCATGGCTCAAGCAGCCAATGTTCTGCAGGCCGAAGAAACCTATCAAGCCTTTACAGGCTTGGATGCCGTGATCAGCGTAATGACTAACGATGGCCGCGCTCTATCGGGAATGGTTAACCAACTGATTGCCCAGAAGCAGCAAGCGGCGGAAGCGATGGCCGTTGATGCTCAACAGGGGCAAACCGCTATGCTTGGCGCCCAGACGGTGGTGCTTGGGGTGGGTTTGTTGCTGCTTATTTTGATCGGTGTGGTGACGCTGCGTGCGATTGTGCGCCCGTTAAAAAGTGCGGCACGTTTTACGTTACAAATTGCGGGCGGCAACCTGGCGACAAAAGTGCCCCCGCGACGGCGCGATGAAGTGGGCCAACTAATGGACTCGCTTAACACCATGCGCAAAAGCCTCAGCAGTATCATCGCCGACGTAAAAGGTGGCATTGATGTCGTCACCCCGGCAGCCCGGGACATCGCCAGCGGTAACGAAGAGCTATCGTCGCGTACCGAGCAACAAGCGGCCTCATTGCAGCAGACCGCTTCCAGCATGGAAGAAATGACCTCAACCGTGCGCCAAAACAGCGAAAACGCTCAAGAAGCCCGCCGTTTAGCCGATAACAATGCTATCCAGGTAACGAGTACAGGCGAGCTGATGGCGCAACTGGTCGACAGCATGCAACGGATTACCCAAAGCTCTCAGCAGATGGCCGATATTATCAACGTGATCGACTCAATAGCGTTTCAGACCAATATTCTGGCGCTGAATGCTTCGGTAGAAGCAGCACGGGCAGGCGAGCATGGACGTGGTTTCGCCGTGGTCGCCGAAGAAGTGCGTAATCTTGCCGGTCGCAGCGCGGGGGCTGCGCAAGAAATTCGTGGCTTGATTGATGGCTCTAACCGTGAAGTAAGTGCGGGGGCAAGCTTGGTAGCCAAAGCCGAAGCTGCAATCAGCGAAGTAGCCGAAGCTGCACGTAGCGTGACGCAAATCATGCATGAGATTTCGGCCGCCTCCGAAGAGCAAAGTAATGGTATTACCCAGGTCAACCAAGCAGTAGCCGAAATGGACCAAGCTACCCAGCGTAATGCATTACGTGTTCAAGAGACTGCACGTGCGGCGGTCTCTTTAGAGAAACAGGCGGGGTTATTAGCGCTATCGGTAGAAGCATTTCGCTTAAACAGCAACGGCACTTTACGCCCGCCTGCAGCAACGCTTTCCAAAAGCGTTGCGCAGATGCCTGTGACGCAAACTGTTCAATCGCGTAGTGCAACGTCGCTTAATTCGCCCGTTAAACGGCAAACAGCCTCAGTAGAGGAGTGGGAAGCGTTTTGACCGAACAACGAGAACGGGTGGCAGATACTGGCCAATGGGCCTCCAGTAATCAGATCGAACGTGATCTGATACTCACTGATGCCGATTTTACGCGTATCCGCGAACTGATTTATCAGCGCGCCGGGATTGTGCTGGCGGAACATAAGCGCGAAATGGTCTACAGCCGCCTTGCGAAGCGGCTGCGTCACCATGGCATGACGCGCTTTACCGATTATCTGGTGCGCTTGGAGCGCCAGCCCGAGGCCAAAGAGTGGGAGGCGTTCACCAATGCGCTCACCACCAATCTGACGGCTTTTTTTCGTGAAGCGCACCATTTTCCGCTGCTGGCTGACCACATAAAGAACAAGCAAGAGCCGGTGACGATCTGGTGTTCGGCGGCTTCCACTGGGGAAGAGCCTTACTCACTGGCCATGACGCTATTGGAAACGTTAGGCGCGAAAGCATCGCAAGCCAAGGTGATTGCCACCGATATTGATACCGATGCCTTAGCCCGGGCTCGCGCGGGGGTATACCCCCTTGAGCAGGTGCGCAAACTTGATGAGGCACGAGTAAAACGGTTTTTTCAGAAAGGTACCGGTAACCATGCAGGATTTGCACGAGTGCGGCCCGAAGTATCGGCCCTCGTCGAATTTCTGCCGCTTAACCTGCTGGCGCCGCAATGGCCAATTAAGGGCGCTTTTGATGCGGTATTTTGCCGGAATATCATGATTTATTTTGATAAAGATACTCAGTCGAAAATTCTTAAGCGATTTGCGCCATTGATGAAGCCGGATGGACTGCTGTTTGCCGGCCATTCAGAAAACTTCTCGTACATCAGTGATGCTTTCAAACTACGTGGCCAGACCGTCTATACCCTGGCAAAGAAATGAACAATTGTCGTGTCTTTATGATCGCTTTAGGCGCTGTGGCTCCAGCGGTTGCAATCACACATCAGGCGTCTACAGCAATAGGAGGCGTGCTTTGAGCGCAGCCAAGATCAAAGTACTGTGTGTCGATGATTCGGCGCTAATTCGCGATTTGTTAACGGAAATTATTAACTCCCAGCCTGATATGGAAGTCGTTGCCGTCGCGCCTGACCCCATCGCCGCCAGGGATTTGATCAAGCAGCACAATCCAGATGTGTTGACCCTTGATGTCGAAATGCCACGCATGGACGGCCTGGATTTTCTCGAACGCTTAATGCGCTTGCGTCCCATGCCAGTGTTGATGGTGTCATCGCTGACCCAAAGCGGTTCGGAAATTACCCTGCGTGCGCTTGAGCTTGGCGCACTGGATTTTGTCGCCAAGCCGAGCCTCGGCATTCGTAATGGCATGATGGAGTATGCCGACGAGATTGCCGAAAAGTTGCGCGCCGCAGCACGCTCACGGCCGCGACAGGCGCGGAATAAAAATACCCCGCCGCCGGCAGCTTTGAAAGCACCGCTCGTTTCGAGTGAGAAGCTGATTATTATTGGTGCGTCCACTGGTGGTACCGAAGCGATTCGGGCAGTGCTTGAGCCCTTGCCGGCTAACGCCCCGGCGATTTTAATTACCCAGCATATGCCCGGTGGTTTTACGCGTTCGTTTGCCGAGCGGTTAGATCGGCTGTGCCGGATTACCGTGAAAGAGGCGACCGATGGAGAGCGGATTCTGCCTGGACACGCTTACATTGCCCCCGGTGATCAGCACCTAAAATTAGCGCGCAGTGGTGCTAACTATGTGGCACGACTAGACAGCGGCCCACCGGTCAATCGCCACCGACCCTCGGTAGACGTGCTGTTTCACTCGGCGGCTCAGCACGCAGGCAAAAATTCCATTGGCGTGATACTGACAGGTATGGGCAAGGACGGTGCAGCGGGGCTGCTTGAGATGCGTCAGGCGGGCGCCCCCACGATTGCGCAGAATGAACAAACGTGTGTGGTTTTCGGTATGCCCCGTGAAGCTATTGCGGTAGGGGGTGCGGTGGAAGTGGTCGCATTAGATGACATTCCCTCGCGCATGATGGCGCTGATCGCAGCCTCCGGCCGCGCGCAGCGTGTATAGCGCAATTCATCAAAACTTAGCTTAAACACTAGTGCAAAGCGCTAGGAATAAAAAACTTAATAAGCTTACAAGGGAACTCCAATGAATCGTTTACTGCGCAATATGAGTATTCAAGCTGCTGTGGTGGCGGCGCTTGCCTGTTTTGTCGCCCTGATTTTAGTGATTGCGGGGTTGAGTGTTGTCGCTGATCGCAATGCGCAAAATAACTTGGCAACGCTAAGCGGTATTAGTGATTCGCAGTTAAATGAGATTAACCGCGCAGATTCACTGTTAAACCAGGCCATGCTGGCGATGGAGACTGCTTCAAACTACCTGATGGTCGGCCAGACTCAGCAGTCCAACGCCCAGGTCGATGTCGCCGCTGACCGTATTGAGCGGGCCGAGCAACGCTTTGAACGTTATGTCGCGACTCCGCGTACACCTGCAGGAGAAGCGTTAGGAAACGCCCTCATTGAAGACTTCCGAACCGTGCTGGGGCTGGTTAAACAGCAGCATGAAACCTTTGAATATATGGATCTTACTCGCTACAACAACCTACGTGATGAGTTGGTTGAGCCCTTGGGTAGTTTGGCTACCAGCATGACCGCGTTCGTGACCTACGGTTTTCAACGAGTAGATACCATTCGTACGGAGGCAGCGGCTCAGGGCAACCTGTTCACGATGATCAATGCGGGAGTCGTGATCTTTGCCCTGCTGATGACATTGGTGATTTACGTGGGCCTGCGCCGCACGGTGATCACGCCGCTAAGAGGCGCTATCCAGCGCCTGGATGCCATTGCAGAGGCTGATCTAACGAACCCGCTGCCGGAAGCGGGTAAAAACGAAATTGGCCGTCTGTTTGGTGCCATGGGCACTATGCAGCAGAACCTCACCAATATCGTGAGCCGGGTGCGTGAAGGCAGTAACGAGATTCACCACGGTACCCGTGAGATTGCCAGTGGCAACGCCGATTTATCATCGCGCACCGAACAGCAGGCTGCGTCGATTCAAGAAACTGCCGCCAGCATGGAAGAGATGACCGCGACGGTAAAACAGAATGCTGATAACGCTCGCCAAGCCAGTACCCTAGCAGCCGACGCCTCCACCACTGCTGAGCGTGGCGGCCAAGTGGTTGCACTGGTGGTTCAGACCATGCACGGTATTTCAACGAGCTCGAAAAAAAGTCGCCGACATTACCAGCGTTATCGATTCGATTGCCTTTCAAACCAATATTTTGGCCCTCAATGCCTCGGTAGAAGCGGCGCGTGCTGGCGAGCAAGGCCGTGGCTTTGCGGTCGTGGCAGGAGAAGTGCGTAATCTGGCCAGCCGCAGTGCCGATGCTGCCAAAGAGATTAAAACCCTGATTGATGCCTCGGTAACCCAGATTCAACAAGGCTCCACTCTGGTTGAGCAGGCGGGCACTACGATGTCAGATGTGGTCACCGCGGTGCGCCGTGTCACCGATATCATGGATGAAATTTCTGCGGCCTCACAGGAGCAGAGCGACGGCATTGAACAGGTTAGCCAAGCCGTTGGCCAAATGGATCAAGTCACCCAACAAAACGCCGCACTGGTGCAAGAAGCGTCGGCCGCGGCGTCCTCGTTGGAAGAACAAGCCAATCGCTTGGAGCAGGCGGTCGCCGTCTTCAAGCTGTTGGGTGTGCAGGCAGCGTCCCATCAGGCGCTACCGTCTGCGTCTTCGACCTCTCACGTAATGCCTGCCCCCAGGGCCGACCAGCAAGCTCGTCGACCCGCTGCGCAGCGCAGCGACCATGAAGAGTGGGAAGAGTTTTAAGGCAGCATTTTAACCCCTGACTGTACTTTCCAGTCACCCCTGTGCCATGTATTGACGAGAGGATGACCGATGGCAGATAAGAATATGAGTTTCCTGGTTGTAGATGACTTTCCCACCATGCGTCGGATCGTGCGTAGTCTGCTTAAGGAGCTGGGCTTCACCAATGTAGATGAAGCAGAAGATGGGCAAGACGCGCTCAACAAGCTGCGGGCTGGCAATTTCGAATTTGTGGTATCCGATTGGAATATGCCGAACCTGGATGGCCTGGAGATGCTTAAGGAGATCCGTCAGGATGAGGCCTTAAAAGGTCTTCCTGTGCTGATGGTGACCGCCGAAGCAAAAAAAGAAAATATCATTGCGGCCGCTCAAGCGGGCGCTAACGGCTATGTCGTCAAGCCGTTCACTGCCGCTACCCTGGAAGAGAAGCTCAATAAGATCTTCGATAAAATGGGTAAATAAAGCGGCTAGGCCTGTGTGCCTGGTTAACGAGGAGACAACATAATGAGTCAGAATGAGCAGTCCGGTTCTGCCCAGCTGTCTGAAGAAGCCGCTGAAGACCTTATTCATCGTATCGGTAAGTTAACGCGCATGCTGCGTGAGAACATGCGTGAGTTGGGGCTGGACAAAGAGATTGAAAAAGCGGCAGAAGCCATTCCTGATGCTCGCGACCGCTTGCACTATGTCGCGACCATGACGGAACAGGCGGCAGACCGAGCGCTTAATGCGATTGATCGTGCCCAGCCGCTTCAGGATCAGTTGGCAGATCGTGCCAGCGCTTTGGACAAACGCTGGGCCGAATGGTTTGAAGCCCCCAAAGAGTTGGATGAAGCCAAGGCGCTGGTCGTCGAGACACGCAGCTATCTCAGCGACGTGCCCGATATGACCTCAGCGACCAACAAAGAGCTGATGGAAATCATGATGGCCCAGGACTTCCAAGACCTGACAGGCCAAGTGATTAAGAAGATGATGGACGTGATCCAAGAGATCGAACATCAGTTGGTGCAGGTGCTTATCGAAAATGCTCCGGGTGCCCATGCACGAGAAACGATGCAGCGCAAGGCCGAGGATCAGTGGAAAAGCGACAATGCACGGCGCAACGAAGAGCTTTTGAATGGGCCACAAGTAAGGGACAATGCGCCTGATATCGTCACTGGGCAGGATCAGGTTGACGATTTATTGGACGAGTTAGGCTTTTAAAGTGTGTAGTTAAACGCCCTACGGGCATGCGAACACGCCATTCAGCCGTCCTTTTGGACGGCTGAATACGTGATAAGCTCCGCTTCACCTGGCCGGATAACCGTATGGCAGATAACGATAGCGACCAGGAAAAGACCGAAGAGGCCACCCCCAAACGGCTAAGCAAAGCCCGTGAAGAGGGGCAAGTGCCTCGTTCCCGCGAGTTAAATACGTTTTTATTACTGTTGGGTGGCGTGATTGGTTTGTGGAGCATGGGTAAAATGCTTTATGACCAATTGGGCACGGTGATGGAGCAGGCCTTCCTCTTTGAACGTCGCCAGGCATTCGAAAGCACGCCCATGCTGGTCAACGCGCTGGACCTTGGCCAACGTACGCTTTTCGCTATGACGCCGCTTTTTTTACTGTTAGCCGTTATCGCATTAGTGGCGCCGGGACTGCTGGGAGGGTGGCTGATATCAGGTAAATCGATGCAGCCCAAGTTTTCCAAGCTGAACCCCATTAAAGGCGTCAAGCGTATTTTCTCCACTCAGGCATTGGTGGAGTTAGCAAAAGCGATTGCCAAGTCAGTACTGGTTGGGGGCGTGGCTGCTCTATTTTTGTATTACAACATCGGCAAATTTATGGCGCTGATGGATCAGCCTATCCAGCAAGCGTTGACGAATGCGTTGCGTATGGCGGCCCAGGCGGCCGGGCTGATGGTGTTGGTATTGATCGTGGTCATTTTGATCGATGTTCCTTTCCAGCTCTGGGACAATGCCAAGAAGCTGCGCATGAGCCAGGAAGAGGTCAAGCGCGAGCACAAAGAGACGGAAGGCGACCCGCATGTGAAAGCGCGCATCCGCCAGCAACAGCAGGCTATGGCGCGTGGCAGGATGATGAGTAAAGTGCCCCAGGCAGACGTGATCATTACCAACCCGACCCATTACGCCATCGCTTTGGTTTACCAGGAGGGCAGCATGGGGGCCCCACGGTTAGTGGCAAAAGGCGCTGATGCGGTGGCCGCACGTATTCGGGAGGTTGGCGAAGAGGCCGGCGTTCCGCGATTGCAGGCAGCGCCATTGGCGCGTGCGCTGTATCATCACGTGGATCTAGACGCAGAGGTGCCCGCCGAACTGTATACCGCAGTGGCGGAAGTCATGGCCTGGGCCTACCGTCTCAAGCAAGTAGCACAACAAGGAGGCGAGGTGCCCCCAACCCCTGATAACCTGCCGGTTCCCCCGGAAATGGAAAGCCCCGAGCCAAGCGCCGGTGGTAATGAGGCGCAACCATGAAAGGCTTAAGCCAAATGATCGGTAAGCGCGACTGGATGGGCGATGTGCGCATGAAGCTGCTGGTCGGGCCTCTGCTCATCCTGATGATTTTGGGCATGATGATTGTGCCCTTGCCGCCTTTTGCGCTCGATCTGCTGTTCACCTTCAATATCGCGCTGGCCATCATGGTGCTAATGGTCAGCATGTTTACTCGTAAGCCGCTGGATTTTGCAGCGTTTCCAGCCGTATTGCTATTCACCACACTGCTGCGCCTCTCGCTCAATGTTGCTTCCACTCGCGTGGTGTTAATGGAGGGCCACCAAGGCGGTGCATCTGCGGGTAAGGTCATTGAAGCGTTTGGGGCGTTCCTGGTCGGCGGTAATTTCGCTGTGGGCCTAGTGGTTTTCCTTATTCTCGTCATCATCAATTTTATGGTGATTACCAAAGGTGCCGGGCGTATTGCCGAGGTCGGCGCGCGCTTCACGCTGGATGCGATGCCCGGTAAGCAAATGGCCATTGATGCCGACCTTAACGCCGGTTTGATCGGCGAAGAGGATGCCAAAAAGCGTCGCGCTGAAGTCGCTCAAGAAGCGGATTTTTTCGGCTCGATGGACGGCGCGAGCAAGTTCGTCCGTGGTGATGCCATTGCCGGTTTGGTCATTATGGTGGTCAATATCATCGGCGGGCTGATGATTGGTATGCTGCAGCACGATATGGGATTTGCCGCTGCGGGCAAGACCTATATGTTGCTGGCGATCGGCGATGGTCTGGTCGCGCAAATACCTGCCCTGGTGATTTCAACCGCGGCGGGTGTCACGGTATCTCGGGTAAGTACTGATACAGACGAGGATATTGGCCAGCAAATGCTCAGCCAGCTCTTCGTTAACCCCCAAGTGCTGATTTTGGCGGCCGTGGTGATGGGCCTGCTGGGCATGGTGCCCGGTATGCCCAATTTCGTATTTTTGCTATTCACCGCCCTGTTGGCCGGTTTGGCGTGGTTCCTTATGCGCCAAAAAAGAGCAGGCCTTGGTTAAAGACGAAGTTGCCGCTGCCCCCGTACCCTTACAAGAGACCCCCGAAGCCAGTTGGGAAGATGTACAGCTAGTCGATACGCTGGGCCTGGAAGTGGGCCACCGCTTAATACCGCTGGTCGACTCGCGTCAAAAAGGAGAGCTGCTGGGGCGTATTAAGAGTGTGCGTAAAAAGTTTGCTCAAGAGGTGGGTTTCTTACCGCCGGTAGTGCACATCCGCGATAACTTGGAACTCCCACCCAACGCCTACGTCCTTTCCATGAAAGGGGCTGAAATTGGCCGTGCGGAGGCCCAGCCGGGCAAATGGCTGGCGATCAATCCAGGGCAGGTCTCAGGCGAATTGCAGGGCACCCATACCCAGGATCCCGCCTTTGGCTTGCCCGCTGTTTGGATTGACGGCAATCAGCGTGAACATGCTCAGGTCTACGGCTACACCGTGGTGGATGCCAGCACGGTTATTGCCACCCATTTGAATCATCTACTGCACCGCCATTCGCCTGAGATGCTGGGGCGTCAGGAAGTGCAGAAGTTGCTGGATAAAATGGGCGATGACCAAAAAGCCCTGGTGGAAGAAGTGATTCCCAAGGCGATTTCGCTGACGGTATTGCAGCGTATATTGCAAAACCTGCTTGACGAAGATGTCTCTATTCGGGATATGCGCACTATTCTGGACACCCTGGCGGAGTACGCCACTCAGCAAAAAGATCCTAACGAGCTGACGGCGCTGGTGCGGGTCTCGCTTGGCCGTGCGATTGTCCAGCAGTGGTTTGCCGGGCAAGAGACCCTCAATGTGATGGGTCTGGATGCCCAGTTGGAACAAGTGCTGGTGCAGGCAATGAATGGCAACGGTGCGATGGAGCCTGGGTTGGCAGAGACCCTGATGACCCAAGCGCAGCAGGCTTTAGAGCGACATGAGAGCTCCGGCGAGCCACCGGTGCTTGTCGTGCAGCACTCGTTGCGAGCAGTATTGTCGCGTTTCTTACGCCGTCGTTTACGCCATATGTCCGTGCTGTCCCAGGCAGAGATTCCCGATGACCGCACGCTAAAAGTGACCACCGTGGTCGGCGGACGTTGATACTCATATGCCGTGATAGGCTAGCGTCATCCATTTCCAGCATAGGCAAAGGGTAAGTCATGAGCGTTAGACGTTTCGTGGGAGCCAATAGTCGTGATGTGATGCGCCAAGTGCGCGAGGCGCTCGGTGAAGATGCCCTGATTGTCGCTAACCGGCGTACCGAAGGGGGCGTTGAAATCTTGGCCATGGCGGACGAAGCCATCGACCATTTTGAGCCCTCACCTGAACCAACTCCCCCCGAAACGCCGGTAGTTTCTCCGGCGCAAGACCCGATGCAGGCGATGAGCGAGCGCTTACTGCAAGAAATGCAGGATATGCGCGCGCTGTTGGCCAGCAACCAATCGTCTAATGCCTCTTCTGCGCCCCAGCAGGCAGCGGCAACGGGCACCGTCGCGCAGCTGCGCCAACTGCTATGGCGTGTCGGCTTTGGCAATGAGCTCGCCGATGAGCTGCTGACAGGGTTGCCTGAGCCGTTAAAAGCACTGAGCGGAGATAGCGAAGCACCGATGCAATGGCTGCGTCAGCAGTTAATGGAGCGTCTGTGTGTACTGAGTGATGAAGCAAGCTTCTTCGATCAAACCGGCATTGTCGCCCTAGTGGGGCCAACGGGAGTGGGTAAAACGACCACCACCGCTAAGCTGGCGGCACGTTTTGTCATGCGCCATGGCACACGCCCGGTGGCGCTGGTGACGACTGACAGTTTCCGGATCGGAGCCCATGAGCAGCTACGCATCTATGCGCGCCTACTGGACACACCCATGTATGCGCTGGACGCCGAACAACCCATTGATGACCTGCTGGGTCGCTTGCAGGGCAAACAGTGGGTCATTATCGACACGGTAGGCATGAGCCAGCGTGATCAGCGAGTGATAGAGCAGATTGCTCACCTTCAAGGCGGGCGCTCGCGGGTGCGTCTGGTGCTACTGCTCAATGCCGCCAGCCAGCCTGAAACCCTGGAAGAGGTTGTGTTGCGTTACCGCCAGGCCGCGCGTGCGGCGGGCGCAGAGTTAGATGACTGCATTATTACTAAACAGGATGAAGCGGGCCGCCTGGCACCCGTGCTCGACATTGTCATGCGCCATGGGATGCGCGTGCTGTTTGGTTCCAATGGTCAGCAGGTTCCTGAAGATATGGCCATTGCTGCCCCGGCGGCACTCGTTGATCAAGCGCTAAGTACCGCAACGCCGCCGCGTGAAGGAGTACAAAGTGCCGACACCCCCATGGAGATGCCGCGCTGGTCGCGGGATGTACTGGGGCAAGGGCGACGTTTGTCATCGCTAATGGCACGACTGCGGCAGCGCGTGACAGGGTTTGCCGAATTAGAAGCGGTCTGGGATCTAGCCTCACTGCCAAGCCGTGTTCAGGGCGAGCGTTTGGACGCACTGCTCGCTGCCTATCCAGCGGCGGATACCACCTTAGGTATGGCATGGTCAGCGCGGCGTAATGAGCGCGGCTGCGACTGGGCAATGCCAGACATAGGTCTTGACAGTGATGGCGCCTGGCTGGCGCTACCCTGGCTGCAGCATCGCCACGCCGCAGGATGGCAGCCGCGCTTAGCCGCGCTGTCGGCATCAAGCGGTGTAGCGGTGCACTTGCTTCCGCGCTTTCCCGAGCCCGATGCCCTGGCGTGGCTGGAAGCCCAGCACTTGACCTGGGTCAGCCAAGTAGCCCCCAGTCATCGGATACTCTTTCACCACGAGCGGCAAACCATTCGCCAATTATTTAGCGACAGTGTGCTGACGCATCATGTTGGCCTACGTTTTCGTGGCCAATCCGTGCAACTATGGACTGCCTACGCTGAAGTGGAAGATGCGTCTGGCTGTGCTCTGCTCGCTTGGTACGGGGAAGTTCGTGACCCAGAAAGTGCCAAAGTGGTAGCACGGCGCTATTGGCTTACCCCGGCTCGGCTGGGAGCAGAGGTGCTCTCGCTATTGGTAACGCAGCTGCAAAGCGACGGATTATCAGCGTTGACGCGGCGCGCCTGGCAGCAGTTAAAAGAGGCCGACAGCGGTGACCTAAACGCCGAGGTGCGCCTGCTCATGGCCAGCGGCATGGCGTCAGTTGTAGGGCATCTCGATGTCGCTGATGATGAGGGAGCGCAGACGCTGCGCGGAGATCTACTCAACTTATCGGGCACCAGCCGTCGTCGTCGCGATACCGGCATGCTTGATGCGCTGGTCTATGCGTTTATGGCGCGGGATGCGATTCGCCAAATGGGCAGTGTCAGTCGAGAGGGTGTGGCGTGAGCGACCAAGATCAAGCGTCGGGCCTGCGCAAGTGGGCAAGTTTGCAGCGCCAGCAGCAAGAAGCGGAGGAAGGGGTTGATGTGGCAGCGGCAGAGCATGTGCCTGAACCCCCTTTGCCGCCATTAACGCCAGAAGTAGCGCTCGCGGAGCAGCCTGAGGCGCAAGCCCCGCCAAAGCCCAAAATTCCGCTTATGGTGGTCGGGCTGCCGGGTAGTGGTGCAGCCCAGGTGAGCAGGGTCAAAGCACGCCTGGGTCAGTGGTCTTCGTTAGGCCGCAACTGGGCCGGTGACCCTGATGACTGGAGCATACATATCGCAATGGCTGAAACGTCTGACCTCGCTCAGTTGGGCAATCAATACAACCGTTGGGCGCTATGGATCAGCAGCGATGCCGATGACTTTGCCGCCATGTACCGGACATTGCGGCAGCTTCATGAACGGGGTGGCCCACGCCGTTTACTGGCGCTTCACGAGCCGCATTTGCCGCGGCAGGGGTTACTTGATAACTTGCGTGGAGCCGCCGAGTACTACTTAAATATGGAACTACTGGTACTTGCACGATGAGCGTACTCCGCCGAGGGGACCAAGCATGCTAAGCTGGCTATTAAGAGGCTCCCATTCGCAGGTTGCGCTACTGCTATTTGGATTGCTACTGACGGGATTAACGGCGAGTGCCCAGGCAGCCAGCGGTAGTTGGAGCACCCAGATACCAGGATTGATGGTGGCGATGAGTGATCGGGCAAGCGCGAGTCAAACCGCGGCCCCACCCGCCGCCGCTAACCTTAAGCACGGGCAGCTTGGGCGTATTCAATGGCAGTTTCAATATCCTCCTGGCGCTCTGTTAAACGCCTGGTTGTGCCATCCCGAGCAGTGCGTTGCGTTAACCGGTATGCGGGGCTCCACCACTGCATTAGCAGGGCAGACGGCCGATGAGCCACTGCATTTTCGCTTTGCCTTACGCCCAGGCCAGCGGCCGGTTCGTGTGCAGGGACTGCAAATGATTGTGAACTATCAGTGAAGGCTGTATAGCCGCGAGGCGAGAGCATGTACACAGCACAAGGCAGGATCAAACAGAGTGAGCTGTTGACGCAATACATGCCACTGGTGCGACGTCAGGCCTTGACGCTTCAGGTCCGTTTGCCAGCCAGCATTGAGCTCGATGACCTTATTCAAGCAGGCATGGTAGGGCTCTTAGAAGCGCTGGGTCGCTTTGATGCTACTCAAGGCGCGACATTTGCAACCTTTGCCAGCCAGCGTATTCGTGGCGCGATGATGGACGAGCTGCGCACCCGCGACTGGCTGCCACGCAGTGTGCGGCGTTCAGCGCGAGCGGTAGACAGTGCCGTTCGTCAATTAGAGCAACAGCTGGGTAGGGCGCCGGAAGAGAATGAAATTGCTCTCCATCTTGAGATGCCATTGAGTGAGTATCAACAGCTCCTCAATGACACCAACAGTGGTCAGCTGCTGCCCTTTGAAGAGTTAGTCGCGGATGGCGGTGAACCGGTGAGTAATGAGCTGAGTAATTCACCGTTTGAGCAATTGCTCGATGGCCAGCAGCGGCAAACGCTGATTGACGCGATCGAAGCGCTACCCGAGCGAGAAAAACTGCTGATGGCGCTGTATTACCAAGAAGAGCTCAACCTCAAGGAAGTAGGCGCTGTGTTGGGCGTAACGGAATCACGCGTTTCTCAACTGCACAGCCAAGCCGTGAGTCGCTTACGCGCGCGCTTACACGACTCCGCATAACACCTCTTGTTTACTCACTTGTGACCGGCAAGGAGCCGTGGATGAACCCTTCGACGTTAATAGGCATATTTGCCAGCATCCTGCTACTGGTGAGCGTGCTGTTTTTTACCGCAGAGTCCCCCGAAAGCTTTATCAATTTACCGGGGTTAGCCATTGTGGTGACCGGTACGTTAGCGGCCACCTTCATCAGCTACCCGCTAAAAGAAGTGCTTCGCGTTGTGCGTCTGGTGGGTTTGGTATTCCGGCGTGAAAATACCTATATGCGTGACGATATCCGCGAGCTGGTGGACATGTCGCGGCTATGGTTTAAAGGTGATGTGCGCGCGGTTGAGCGTGAGCTGGAGCATACGCGCAATCCGTTTCTGCGCACCGGTATTCAGTTGGTGATTGCCAACACCAAAGAAGACGAAATTTTTGACATGCTGCGCTGGCGCATTGCTCGCCTGAAAGCGCGGGAGCATGCGGAAGCACAAATATTTCGCACCATGGCCACCTATGCCCCGGCGTTTGGCATGATCGGTACGTTGGTGGGGCTAGTGAATATGCTGGAGGTGATGGATGCGGGTGACCTGCAGGTGATTGGCCCCCGCATGGCGGTGGCCCTGCTAACCACCTTCTATGGCATTTTACTCGCCAACTTAGTGTTTAAGCCGATTGCGGTGAAGCTAGAGCGCCGCACCGAAGAGCGATTGATTACCATGAACATGGTATTGGAAGGTATCTCACTGATTACCAAACGTCGCTTGCCCTCGTTTATTGAAGAAACCCTTAACTCTTTTGTGGCTAATTACCACGATGAAATTCGCGATAATAGCGTAAAGCCAAGGCCTGACGTATCGGTGAGTTCGGCAGCGAAGAGATAGCCACCATGTTAGACCGTGATACACGCCATGCGTTGGAAATACCGGCCTCGGCGGGTGAGGGCGATGAAGGCTGGTTAACCAGCTATCTTGATGTGCTGACACTGCTTATCACGCTCTTTGTGCTACTGCTTTCACTCACGCCACCGGGCGGCGGTGAAGCTGCGGATACTGCTTTCATGCGTTCAGCAAGCGCTGTATCATCACTGCCGCTAGCGTCTCTGGCCACGGGTATACAGCCTCGCCATGAAGGGTTACAGCCGCAGTTTGCTGGGCTGAATATTCCCGGTGTGAGCGTCTCGCAAGGTCGCGAAGGGGTCACGCTGAGAATTGATACCAGCCTGTTATTTGCCAGCGGCCAAGCAGTATTGACGTCTCAGGGGCGTAGTGTGGTTGAGCGTCTTATGGATGTGCTCACCCGTTTTGACGGGCAGATTTCTGTAGAAGGCCATACTGATAGCGTGCCCATTTCGACAGACCGCTTCCCGTCTAACTGGGAGCTTTCATCAGCGCGGGCTATCGCCGTCGTACGCCATTTAGAAAGCCAAGGGTTCAATATTTCTCGTATGCGGGCCGTCGGCTATGCTGATACCCAACCCATGGAACCGAACGCAACCGCGGATGGCCGAGCTGCCAACCGGCGCGTAGAGCTGTTGCTCAGGCAGCAGGTCGAAGGGTGAATAGATTGTCGAGGCTACGCCTGTGCCCATGTTCCGCCCGTTATTGCAGTCGTTTGGTGCACTGCTGGTATTGGATGCTGATTGCCGTCGTATTCAAGCTACCAGCACAAATTTAGCCTGCTTGACCGGCATTGAACTCCCTGAAAACGGGGAGCTAAGTCTTGCCTGTGCGTTGGGCAAACGCCTTAGCCAGCGGGTGCGTCGCGAGCTTCAGGGGCAGCAGCGCCTCCCCGGTCCGTTGGCGTTTATTCGTCCTAAACACAGCAGCGTGCGTTTTCAACTGCATGCTTACCGTGTAGATGAGCAAGTCATTGTCGAGATTGAGCCACTTAATCCCCTCGGGAAGCGTCGCCTACTGGGTACGGTGAACGAGCGATTGATGCACTTGGCAGAAGCGACCCATCAGGAGGAGCTGCTCGACTCCTTAGTCAATGCTATTCAACAGCTCACCGGTCATGATCGCGTCAGCGTGTGCCATTTCGATAGTGATTGGCATGGCTTGATCGTAGCCGAAGCGCTGGGCGAGCGGCTGCCTTCGCTACTGGGGCAGCGCTTTCCCGCCAGTGACTTTCCGATCACGTTGCGCCGAAGCTATGAAAATCATCCCGTGCGGTTGATTGAAGACGTTAATGCTCCCCCTGAAATGCTGATGCCCGCTTTTTCTGCTATACCCCTAAGCGGCAGTTTTTTACGTGCTCCGGCGCCAGAAAGGCAGCGCTATCTTAAGCGCTTGGGTGTGAGTAGCTCGCTGAGCTTGGCAATGCAGGGCGATACTGGCCTGTGGGGGCTAGTATTTTGCCACTCGGCAACCCCGCATTCAGTCGAGCCACCGGTACGCGATGCCGTTCGCACCTTGGTGCAAATGGCCACACAGCGCATGCTGCTACTGCGGGCGCGTCAAGAAGCACGCTACCTACAGCGCGTACAAGATAGCCTGGTGCTGAGTACACGGGCACGCAGTGAGCCGCAGAGCCCCCAGCGCCTACTTCATGAACAGGCGGCCACCTGGATGAAGCTGTTTCGTGCCCATGGCATTGTGCTCTGGGTGAATGGCGGCGCTTACCAAGCTGGCGTGACGCCATCTCCGGAAGCGATAAGTCAGTTTGTTTTACGGCTTGAGAGAGCCCACGTGCATAGCGGCCCCTGGTGCACGCGCGAGCTCGCCAAAGAGCCGTTAACCTGCTCGTTAGCCATGCCCGAACAGTGTGGCGCCTTGGCAGTACCGCTGTCGATGAACGCTACCCAGCGCGCGTGGTTGATACTCTTTCGTCCAGAGCAGGTCGAAACGCTATATTGGGCGATGCAACCTTCAGCTAATCCTCTACCTGCGTCGATAGTGACCCCGTCGGTTGCTTGGTATGAAGAGGTGGTGGGCAAAAGTGAAGCTTGGCAGCGGGTTGAGCGCTTAGCGGCGGTCGATTTGGGAGAAGACCTAACGTTGGCCATTTCGGCCTATGAAATTAGTTCACTGAATATGCATCTGGAGCGCGAGCGTAAAGCCCTTGCTGAAGCGAACCAGCGGCTAGAGCAGTTAGCGCATTTTGATCCATTAACCAAAGTGTGGAACCGCTACCGCATTGAAGAAGCGATTAATGCCGAACTAGTGGCTGCAAAGCGCTATGCAGCTGCCTTTGCCTTGCTGCTTTTTGATGTAGATAACTTTAAGCAGATCAACGATTCCTATGGCCATAGCGTAGGTGATGATGTGCTGGTGGCCCTAGCGCGTCTGGTGGAGAGCTCTTTGCGTGGCTGTGACCACCTTGGCCGCTGGGGTGGAGAGGAGTTTATTGTGCTGGCCACTCACTCCGACGTTGATGCTGCCGTTGGTTTAGCCGAGCGGCTGCGGTCGCTGGTAGCAGAGCTGCACATTGCGGGCCTTGAGCAAGCAGTAACAGTGAGTATCGGTGTTGCCGTTTGGCAGCCGGGTGACAGCTGTAAAACCCTCATATCGCGGGCAGACGACGCTATGTACCGTGCAAAGCATGGTGGGCGCAACCGCGTTGAAATGGCGCTTGAGCCCATGGCGCCGACTCACTAAAGCGCTGTTTTCACTACTGCTGTGCTTCGTCGCCTTCACATTTAACCAGCATTCGGGCAATCGCCGCATCGGCCCCTTGTAGGCTAAAGGTCATATACCAAGGCTCGCGTTCCTGCTGATCAAAGCCGAGAAACAGCTGTTCGCCCTGACGCATATCCGCCATCACCGTTGCTAGGTCGCTGAGGTAAAAATGCGCATAAAAACCATCATCGCCGCGTTCGGTAATAAACTCCGCCATGGTGTCAATGACGGGCTGCTCGTCAATACGCAGCCGGGCGGGTACCAGATTGACCGCACGGCTCTCGCCTTGCTGCTGCTCTAGCGTCACCCGCATCTCCAGCCAGGGTAAATCGCATACCCCAGGGCTGGCGTTCAGGCTAAGCGTGGCGTCTGAATAGCTGTGGGTTTCCACCGCACGATAATGCTCCTCGTTGCCAAGCGAAAGCGTCATTGATTGCCAATGATCGTGGGAAGCCATGTCCTCGGTATTAAACGTGGCAGCGTTAATCATCGGTGTAACGGCCATCAAGGGGGCTGCCATCACCACAGCGGCTAAGGAGAGCAAACGGAAACGCTGGAGGCGAAGTGCAGTCATGATCAGGGCCATCTACTAAAACCAATAGGCGATTAACATAAAATCCAGTCTATAGCGTCTTGCAGAAAGGCAAAAGAGTAACGCGCTGATTTTTCTATATATGGTAGAAAAGAGTAAAAAAAGCGCCCCATATAGTGGAAAGTCAAGTCTATACTTCATTCCGATGCCACGTATAATCGCGCCATTTAAGCGCTATATTCACCCCGTTGTGAAGGAGTTTTGCGATATGAGCACCGCTGCTAAGGCTATGAAGACCTCTAACGATGTCCCGATGCAGGCCCCTTCGCGGGAGATCTGGGATGCTAAATATCGTCTCAAGGATCGCCATAGCCAGCCCGTCGATCAGGACGTGGGTGCTACCTTTGAACGGGTTGCTCGCGCCCTAGCAGTGGTAGAAGGTGATAAAGCGGAAGAGTGGTTGCCGAAATTCCGCTGGGCGCTGGAAAATGGCGCCATTCCAGCCGGTCGTATTCTCTCCAACGCGGGCGCTGAAGCTTACAAGCCAGCGGTGAGCCTAATTAACTGCACCGTTTCGCGCACGATTCGCGACTCCATGCGCGATATTCTCGACTCGGTAGTCGATGCGGGCATGACGCTGAAATCCGGTGCAGGTATTGGCTACGACTTCTCGACGCTGCGCCACAAAGGCGCGTTCGTATTCGGCGCTGGCGCGGGCACTAACGGCCCGCTGGCGTTTATGGATATCTACGACAAGATGTGTTTCACCGTCGCTTCTGCCGGTGGTCGCCGTGGCGCCCAAATGGGCACCTTCGATGTGGGCCACCCGGACGTGCGCGAGTTTATCCAGGCCAAGCGCGAAGCGGGCCGCCTGCGCCAGTTTAATCTTAGCCTGTTGATCACCGACGAGTTCATGGAAGCGGTGAAAAACAACACCGATTGGCCACTGGCCTTTCCACTGCATCCCGGCGAGAAAGAGGACGTTAAAGCGGAAGATCTGATTTACCGTGACTGGCCGGTGGTGGAAGAGGGCTACACGGTCGATGCCGAAGGCCGCGTTGCCTGCCGCATTGTCGAAGTGATCAAAGCGCGGGAACTGTGGGACACCATTATGTCCTCCACCTACGACTACGCCGAGCCGGGCTTTATTCTGATCGACCAAGTTAACCGCATGAACAATAACTGGTTCTGCGAGGATATCCGCGCCACCAACCCCTGTGGCGAACAGCCTCTGCCGCCGGAAGGTGCCTGCCTGCTGGGCTCGGTCAACCTGACCAAGTTCGTCATCGACCCCTTTGGCGCCGAGCCGCGTTTTGATTGGGAGCGCTATCGCAAAGTGGTCGCGATCTTTACCCGCATGCTCGACAACGTGGTCGAGATTGCCGGTTTGCCGCTGCCTCAGCAACAGCGCGAAATCGAAGCTAAGCGCCGCCACGGCATGGGTTTTTGGGTCTGGGGTCAACGCTCACCATGCTCAAAATCCCCTACGGCTCCAAGCAGTCGCTGGTGTTCACCGATGAAGTCAGCCGTCATTTAGCTATTGAGGGCTGGAAGCAGGCGCTGGAGCTCTCCCAAGAGAAAGGCATGGCGCCAGTGCTTGAGCAGGAGCACACCATTACCCCTAAAATGCTGCGTGAACGCCCACAGCTGGCCAAAGATGGCTACGAAGTGGGCGATCAAGTGCCTGGGCGCATTCTGCACGCCCGTTACAGCCAATATATGGCCCAAGTGGCCGAGCTTGAGCCCGAGCTTGTAGCGCAACTGGCCGAGCATGGTGCGCGCTTTACCCACCACAGCTCGATCGCACCAACTGGCACTATCAGCCTGTCGATGGGTAACAACGCCTCTAACGGCATTGAACCTTCGTTCTCGCACCGCTACTTTCGCAATATTATCCAGTCGGGCAAAAAGACCAAAGAGCAGGTCGAGGTAGTCTCTTTTGAGTTAGCGGCGTACCGCCACTTTATCGCCGCCGACGCTGTGGACAGCGACCTGCCGGATTACTTTGTGACCGCCGATGCTATTTCACCGGAACAGCACGTGGCCGTTCAGGCGGCTGCCCAGCACTGGGTCGATTCGGCAATCTCGAAAACGGTCAATGTGCCCACCGATTTCCCCTTTGAGCAGTTTCAGGATCTCTATCTGCAGGCTTATGAAAGCCGCTTGAAAGGCTGCACGACCTTCCGCTTTAACCCGGAAGCCTTCCAGGGCGTACTGGTGCGCGAAGATGATCTTAAAAACACCACCTACGTCTTTGAGCTGGAAAATGGCGAAACCCTGGAACTGACCGGAGATGAGAAGGTGGTTTATGACGGCGAAGAGCATAACGCTGCCAACCTGTTTGATGGCTTGAAAGAAGGCACCTACGGCAAATGGTGATGCCGCGCTTAGCGCCACTATTCACTAACGCACACCTTTGCTAAACGGAGAGATACCCCATGGCTGTTGAAATTACCTCCAAAATTGTCGGTTACCGTATCAAGCAGCAGGCACCGGTTGTACCTGCCCCTGAGCTACAGGATGAAAACCCGCTGACGGTGCGCATTCCGTCACGCCCGGAAGGCACTCTGGAAGCCGTATCGGAGAAGATTTCGTACGTGGGGGCAGAAGGGCGCAAGAAAGTCTACCTGCTGGTGTCATTCATGCCGGTGGAAGGCGTGATTGGCGGCAAGCGCGTGGTGATTGAGCGTCCGGTAGAGTTCTTTTTCCCGTCAGGACAGCTCTCCAGCGAGCACCAGTGGATCACCGCGACCATGCGCAGCCTCTCACTGGCGGCGCGAGGTGGTTACGTCACCCAGGCGGTGGCGGATCTGCGCAAGGTGGCGTGGGACAAAGGCCTGGTACGTTGTGGCATGAACCGCTGGAACAAGCCGATGTTCCACGATTCTGAAGTGGCGGCCATCGCCTGGTCTATCCAGCAGATTCTCTACCGCCGCGGCTTTCTGGATCGGGACGGTAATCAAGTGCCGGTGGAGCAGTTAGTCGAGCGCTACGCCCACCGCATGACCCACGGCCATGCTTGGCAGCCTGATGAGGAAGCCACTGACGTTGAAGCGGGGGCAGTAGAGGCAATTGGCGGGGAGCATTCAGCGCCAAAAAAGCCTGAAAGCAGCGGCCCAGCCTCGGTGGGTAACTGCCCCGAATGCCGCGGTGAGCTGATCATGATGGATGGCTGCCCTACCTGCTATGCAGGCTGTGGCTGGTCAAAATGTGGTTAGGTTGAGCTAAAAGACTCTGTCAAAAAATGGCCGTGTGCTGAATAGCACGCGGCCATTTTTTATGCAGATTCGCCTAATAGAGGGCGGACGTTATCGGTGAGATAGCAGTCGTCAAATTGCCCTTCGGTACAGAGCGCCGCTAGGTCTGGAATGGTCAGGTGATGGCGGTCCCGAAACACCAAGCCATTTTCGCTAAGTGCCGTAAAGGTACGGCTCACGTGTACCGGGCTCAGCCCCAGCACATCGGCCAACTGCTCCTGAGAGAGCGGCAGGCGGAATTGATTGGTAAGGTCCGGATTGGTTTGACGCAGTCGCAGATACATCTCGTAAAGAAAATGAGCCATTTTCTGACGGGCGCTACGTCTGGCCAAGGTGACCAACCGCTCGGTCATGAGCGCCTGCTGTCGGCTACCGATGGCAAACATTACCGAGGTAAGCGGCAGCGACTGGCGGAATATGTCCAGCATGCGTTTATGCGGAAAGTGGCATACCACACCGTCATCGATCATACGCACGTTCTCAAGGCGCTGTGAGAAGGCAAATTCGCGTAGTCCAATGATGTCACCTGGCAAAAACACTTCCAGAATTTGCCGATCACCGTTTTCCAGATGACGGTAGGAGTAGGCCCAGCCACTTTTTAGCGTACAAAACTCATTGGCTGGAGCGCCCATTTCCCAAAGTAGCGTGCCCGATTTTATATCAGATGGGCTCTCTTCCAGCGAGAGGAGTAGTTTTTTCTCATCCTCAGTCAGTGAGCAGTAGTGGCTGAAGTGCTTGATAATACAGCTTTTTTCTTCATTCATGATGTGTTCCTCTAGCGAGGCTTGCATAAGACTGCTAACAATTATCTGGCCGATACTATAAACAATCTGGCTGCGTGCTGCTTTGCCAAAAAGTATTAACAAGTGTGATTGGTTCGATTGAGGGTGAGCAACTGCGCCCACCCTTCGATCGAATAGATATCAGCGCTTCGTTGCGCGATTGCCTCTCGCGAGTAGTGGCGCTAAGAAGCGGCCAGTATGCGAGACGTCCTGTTTGGCGATCTGTTCTGGCGTGCCCTCGGCGATGATCTGCCCGCCACCCGAGCCCCCCTTCGGGGCCGAGATCGACAATCCAGTCGGCGGTTTTGATCACATCCAAATTGTGCTCAATGACCACAATGGTGTTGCCATGATCACGCAGGCGATGGAGTACCGTCAGCAATTGACGAATATCTTCAAAATGCAGGCCGGTGGTCGGCTCATCAAGAATATACAGTGTTTTGCCGGTATCGCGTTTGGCTAATTCACGAGCCAGCTTGACTCGCTGCGCTTCACCGCCCGAAAGCGTGGTAGCACTCTGACCCAGACGGATGTAGGAGAGCCCCACATCGAGCAGGGTTTGCAAGCGACGCGCAATAGCGGGTACCGGGCTGAAAAATTCCAGCGCGTCTTCCACCGTCATAGCCAGCACTTCGTGGATCGTTTTGCCTTTGTAGTGGATGTCTAGAGTTTCACGGTTATAGCGCTTGCCCTTACACACATCGCAGGGCACGTAGATATCCGGTAGAAAGTGCATCTCCACCTTAATCATGCCTTCGCCCTGGCACGCCTCGCAGCGCCCACCCTTAACGTTAAAGCTAAAGCGGCCAGGCTTGTAGCCCCGTGAGCGCGCTTCTTGAGTGCCTGCAAACAGCTCGCGAATCGGGGTGAAAATACCCGTATAGGTGGCCGGGTTGGAGCGTGGCGTGCGCCCAATCGGACTCTGATCGATATCGATGACTTTATCGAGCTGATCGAGTCCTTCGATTTTCTCATAGGGGGCAGCGGTCAGCGTGGTCGCGCGGTTTAATTCGCGAGCCGCAATCGGCATTAACGTGCCGTTAATCAACGTCGATTTACCCGAGCCGGAAACGCCGGTAATGGCGATAAACAGCCCCAGTGGCAGGCTAAGCGTTACGTTTTGCAGGTTGTTACCGGTAGCGCCGCGCACCACCAACTGCTTTTCAGGGTTGCCGGGAATGCGGTAGGGGGGCACGGCGATTTCCCGCGTGCCAGAAAGGTACTGTCCGGTCAGCGAGTCGGGGTTGTCCATCACGTCCTGGGGCGTGCCCTGAGCGACAATTTCACCGCCGTGAACGCCTGCGCCAGGGCCGATATCCAATACGTGGTCAGCGGCGCGAATGGCGTCTTCATCGTGCTCAACCACGATCACGGTATTGCCCAAATCGCGCAGCCGTTCAAGGGTTTTTAGCAGTCGGTCGTTATCGCGCTGGTGCAAGCCAATCGACGGCTCATCAAGGATATACATCACCCCGACAAGGCCGGCACCAATCTGACTGGCTAGGCGGATACGCTGGGCTTCACCGCCGGAGAGTGTGTCGGCACTGCGCTCCAGATTGAGATAGTCCAGCCCCACATTAACCAGAAACTCTAAGCGCGCATGGATCTCGTGGACAATTTTATCGGCGATCTCACCCTTGCGCCCCGGTAGGCTTAGATCGGCATAATAGCGCCACGCTTCGCCAATCGGGAAGCGCACGATCTCGGCGATATTGTGATCATCCACGTAAACGTGGCGCGACTCTTTACGCAGTCGCGAGCCGTTACAGGTGGCGCAGGGTTGCACGGCGATGTATTTGACCAAATCATCGCGCACCATATTGGATTCGGTTTCCCGATAGCGGCGCTGCATATTGGGCAGCACCCCTTCGAAAGCGTGTTCGCGGGTCACTTTGCGCCCCCGGTCACCCACGTAAACAAACGGAATCTGCTCGTCGCCGCTGCCGTTTAAGATCACCTCCCGCTCATGGCGGGCAAGCTCCTGCCAGGGCGTTTCCAGTTCAAAGCGGTAGTGCTTGGCCAGCGCCTGGAGCTGGGTAAAGTAGTAAATGTTGCGCCGATCCCAGCCTTTGATCACGCCTTCCGCCAAGGAGAGTTCTGGATGGCTGATCAGCTTGTCGGGGTCGAAGTACTGCTGCACGCCTAACCCGTCACAGGTGGGGCAGGCGCCCGCCGGGTTGTTGAACGAGAACATCCGCGGCTCAAGTTCCGCCAGCGAGTAGCCGCACACCGGGCAGGCAAAGCGTGATGAGAAGGCAATGTCGTCTCGCTCGCCGTCCATAAAGTGAATCATGGCGGTGCCATCAGCGAGGTTCAGTGCCGTTTCAAAGGACTCCGCCAAACGTTGGGCAAGGTCATCGCGTACTTTGAAGCGGTCGACCACCACGCTGATATCGTGTTTTTTGCGCTTATCCAGCGGTGCGATGTCATCCAGTTCCAGCACTTGACCGTCGATCAACGCGCGCACAAAGCCCTGGGCACGCAGCTCTGCTAACAGTTGCAGGTGTTCACCCTTGCGGCCTTTGACTACCGGCGCCAGCAGCATCAGCTTGGTGCCTTCGGCAAGGTTCATCACCTGGTCGACCATTTGTGAGATCGTCTGGGCTTCAAGGTCTTCGCCATGCTCTGGGCAGCGGGGCGTGCCGGCGCGGGCAAATAGCAGGCGCAGGTAGTCATAAATTTCGGTGATGGTGCCCACGGTCGAGCGCGGGTTGTGGGAAGTGGACTTCTGCTCAATGGAGATCGCAGGTGACAGCCCTTCGATGTGATCCACATCGGGCTTTTCCATCATCGACAGGAATTGGCGCGCATAGGTGGAGAGCGATTCCACGTAGCGGCGCTGCCCTTCGGCGTAAAGCGTGTCAAACGCTAGCGATGATTTCCCCGAGCCTGATAGGCCGGTAATCACAATCAACTTGTTACGGGGCAGTTCCACATCGATCTGCTTGAGGTTGTGGGTGCGGGCACCCCTGACCAGAATGCTGTCCATCAACACCTCGAATCGCGCGGCAAAAGCGTGATTATACGTTTGTCTGACCCCTCCCGGCAAAACCGCTTTAATAACCTGCGTCAACTCGCGACGTTTCCAGCGTCAGCTCAAACCGCTAGAATAGGGGATTGTCTCAAGTCGTTACGCATACTCACCGCATGCTTATCCACCACATTTTTATTTTTCACCATACGCTGGGGCATTATGCGCAAGGTTTCCGCACTATTGCTGGCCTCTGAACGTCGAGCGATCAGCGGTCTGGCCGGACTTTATGCGTCTCGCATGCTGGGTCTATTTATGGTGCTGCCCGTGTTGGCGCTGTATGCCGACACGCTGGATGGGGCCACGCCACTGTTGGTGGGCGTTGCGTTAGGTATCTATGGTTTAACCCAGGCAACGCTGCAAATTCCGTTTGGCTTACTCTCTGATCGTATTGGGCGTAAGCGGGTGATTGCCATGGGGCTGGTGATTTTTGCACTCGGCAGCGTCGTTGCCGCGCTCTCTGACAGCATTGCTGGAGTAATCGCTGGTCGAGCGTTACAGGGAGGCGGTGCGGTGGCGGCCGCTATCATGGCGCTACTGGCGGATCAAACCCGTGAGGAAATTCGCACCGCTGCGATGGCGACCATTGGGCTTTCGATTGGCGTATCGTTTGCCATCGCCATGGTGCTGGGGCCATGGCTGGCTGCTTGGGCGGGGCTAGCCGGGGTGTTCTGGTTTACTGCCCTACTGACGCTGGTGGGGTTGCTGGTACTATGGCGCTGGGTGCCTGCCGCGCCGCGGCGTCGTCGTCACCGTGATGTGGGGATGGATCGTCAGCAGTTCAAAAGCGTGATCACCCGCCCCGATTTATGGCGGCTGGATCTGTCGATTTTTGCCCTGCACTTAGTGCTGATGGCGATATTTGTGGCGGTACCTTTTCGTTTGCTAAACGCAGGTGTGGCCATTGAGTATCATGGACTGGCGTACCTTGGCATTATGGCGCTATCGTTTGTGGCTATGGTGCCGCTGATTATTGTTGCCGAGAAGCAGCAGCGCATGCGGCTGATGTGCCTGATGGCGATTGGCGCTATTGTGATTAGTTTAGCGGGACTGGGGCTACCATTATCGCCAGGTTATTGGCTGTTCGTTTGGCTGTTTGTGTTCTTCACAGGCTTTAACCTGCTGGAGGCGACACTGCCTTCCATGCTCAGTAAACTGGCCCCGGCGGGCGCGAAAGGTACCGCCATGGGGGTGTACTCCACCAGCCAATTTTTAGGGGCTTTTTTAGGCGGTACGCTGGGTGGTCTGCTGGCGCATTATGGCGGGCTCAACGCGGTCTTTATCGGCTGTGCCGTGCTTGCGCTGTGCTGGTGGATTGCTATGTGGCGGATGCCCTCACCACCACCGCTCTCCAGTGAAGTAGTGGCACTGCACGAGACTCAGACAGATGCGCTTGATCTATTAATGGAACATTTAGCCGATGTTGTCGGCGTCGAAGACGTAATGGTGGTGCCAGAAGAGCGTTTGGTCTATTTAAAAGTGAACCGCCAACAGCTTGATCAGGCAGCGTTGACGAGGCTAATGGCACCACCAAAATCTTAATCTAGCGAGGCCGTAACACGGGTCTTGGCTGGCAATTAATCCTATGTGACACCTATTAAAGGAGCGCCTTATGGCTCGCGGCATTAACAAGGTCATTTTGATTGGCAACCTCGGGCAGGATCCAGAGGTGCGTTTCACGCCCAGCGGCACCGCCGTGGCCAACCTAAACCTGGCGACGACTGATACCTGGATGGATCGCCAAAGCGGTCAGCGCCAAGAGCGTACCGAATGGCATCGCGTAGTAATGTTCAATAAAACCGCCGAAATCGCGCAGCAATACCTGAAAAAAGGCTCCAAAGTCTATATTGAAGGGCGCTTGCAAACCCGTAAGTGGCAGGATCAGAACGGCCAGGATCGTTACTCGACAGAAATCGTCGCTAACGATATGCAGATGCTTGACGGACGTAGCGGTGACTTCCAGGGCGGTAGCGCTCCGCAAAATAATTATGACCAAAATTCTGCGCCTCAGCACGCTCCAGCGCAGAACTATCCTACTCAGAACAATCCTGCTCAGAACAGCCCCGCTCAGAATAGTCAGGGCGGCGGTTATCCTCAGCAGGGCGGCCAGAACCCACAGCAGGCACCTCGTCCCCCGCAGCCAGCGCCGCAGCAGGGCAACCAAGCTCCGCCGCCTAACCAGCAGAACAGCAGCTATGGTGCGCCAGATCCGGGTAACTTCGACGACTTCGATGATGAGATTCCTTTTTAACTTTCCCAATAATAAGATACTGTATATATAGTAGCGTAAAGCCCTGATATTAAAGGGCTTTTTTTGATATTTTGCTCAAAAAAAGCTGGTTTTATTTTGGCTACCTTCCTACAATCAAGAAAATTTGATTTCTGGTGGGTGGGTATGGAGCTGAGTAGAAGCAGTTTAATTTTTCAGAACGGAGAGCGATTCTCATTACTAATTAATGAAAATGGCGTTCCCGATTTTTGGACAACGTTATATCTGACCACTTTTTATCGGTCGTCGATGCTAGAAACCATGCGAAGTGTGAGCAATGTGCTTGCCCACTTCAAAATTTGGGATAACGCTCAGCCGCTGACGTTCTTCAATAAAGTTTTGAAGATTACGGAAGATTCGCGAAGTAAGACGACTGATAATCTTCAGCGCCCCCTGTTTATTGATGTTGCAGAAGCACAGTCACTGGCACGCCATTGCAAACTACGGACTGTAGCTGCAAGAAGGCGTTTGGCTAAAACAATGCATGGCACTGTGAAAGAGCTTCAATCAGCACATCCTATTGAGGTGCTCCCAGACGCTACGGTGAGCGTAAAGCAGCAGAGGCATCGTCTAAGAATTATTTCAGATTTTTTGTGCTTTGTGGTCGAGACAGCCCTTCGAAAGCGTCCACACTTCGCTTTTTATCTTGATTCTGCCGACAACATGAAAAAGCTGCTTCTTAAGCAGAAACCAAAACGCCAAGGCTCAAGAGCTTCTCAAAATGATCCAGATAAAAAGGCGCCACCGCCTGAAGTGTTTGACGAAGTCATGCGCTTGGCAGACCCTGAATGCCCAGAGAATCCCTTCTCCACGTTAGTACGTCAACGTAATTACTTGTTGTTTCGAGTTTTATACGAAACAGGAATGCGGGCAGGAGAAATACTGCAGTTAAAAGTTCCAGATATTCATTTTTCTGAGCAACTAATCTCGGTGGTTCGCCGGCATGACGACCCTGAGGATAAGTGGCGTTCATTTGAACCAAATGCAAAGACTCAAGAACGAGATATCCCCATTTCTTATGAGTTATCGCAGGCACTTTACAACTACATAATTGATGAGCGACGTTTACTAGCCTCTACGAAAAAGCACGGTTTCTTATTTGTTTCTAATAAAGGGCCATCTAGAGGTGCCCCCATGAGTTTGAGCCAGTTTAGCAAATTGGTTATAAAAGTGTCTAAGGATAAAAATCTTGCTTCATTTATTGAGGGAGAAGGTATTCAAGTCGATAAGCATATTAGCCGTCATGGGTTTCGACATAATTTTAATAAACGGATCTCTGATACAGTTGATAAGCACAATTTTGACGCGATAAGGGAAAACCGTCCACACGATGTCATTTCAGAAAAAGCTGAGGCTGATACTCGAAAGTATTTGTTGGGCCACAGTAGTGATAAATCGGCTCAGGTATATAATTTGCGACACACTAAAGAGACAGCCGAAAAGCTTCATATGAGGGCTATTGAAGAGGTCAGCGAAAAAATAAAGGCTACACGTAATCTAGTTTCTAAGTCACACCCGATTGATGAGAATCAAGCTGATAATAAAGAAAAAGATATAACGAAAATTGTAACCAATAATTAGGGGCAACATAGTGATGACAACAAAGACAGTAATTAAAGTGCCTCAAAACGAACCAGAGCTGCGTCGTTCAAAAGATGGTTACGTATTTAATTTAAATAGTGAATCCTGGAAAATTAGCCCAAGTCATTATGTCGTAATGCGCTCTATTCCAAATTCCATTGATACGAATGTCCTCACCGGAATGGTACTTACTTTGGCTCGAATGGCTGAAGAAGTATCCCCTAGTCATGTTCAAAACAGTTTCAGTTACTTTTTGAGATATTTTCTTTTAACACCACACTACACTGGTGGTGAGGTTAAAGGTATAGAAATTCTGAATTTGAAAGCATCTTTATCAAAAGAAAATGAATACAAATTGGGTACGATTCGTGCGTTTCTAAGAAACTGGATTGATTGGGGCTATCCTGGCTTGCACTGTGAATTAGAGTCTCTTCTTAACTCTCTGACGTTACGTGGAAACCAAAAGGGAAAGGCAGTACTTCATAGTTGCCCTTATTCGGGTCCCTTCACTATTACGGAACAACAGATTTTGCTGAATTGGGCAGCAAATTCATTTACTAACGATCATCTGACCCTTCGCGAATACGCTTGGTTTTACCTATGTTACGGTACTGCGAGACGGCCTGGCCAATTGAGCTCTCTAAAAATTAGGGATTTAAAGGTCAAAGTAATTGATGGGAAAAAAGAATATTCAGTGGACATTCCTAGGGCTAAGAAACGTGGTGAAGATGGTGGATTTCGGAAAACTTTTCGAAACATTAAGATTACTGAAGATCTTTTTTTAGTCTTGCTGAATCTTGCTGATGATGTGAAGCAAAAGGCCTTGTTACGTATTCCTTGTCTTAAAAAAGATGATTTAATTGATTTGCCATTGTTTCCGAAGTTAAAGTGGCCTAAAGAAATTAATACAGCTTCAGCTTATAGAGCGTCTTTAAATGAAATGCCAAGAGAACTTCATTTATCGAACATGTCTGTTGGAAACTTATCTCGTGACATTAGCAGAAAATGCAATGCTATTTCTGAGCGTACGGGAGAATATATCCATTTTACCCCAACGCGCTGTCGGCGAACTCGTGCTACTAACTTGGTACGTCACGGAATCACTGGCGTCCAACTAGCATTTTTGTTGGACCACGAAGATACGCAAAACATTAATGTCTATACGGCCTATACACCTGAGTTGGCCCTACGGATTTTCGCCAAAATGGACGAGGCCATGGCATTTTTGTCACTTAAATTTGAAGGTCGAATGATTGCCAACGAGTCTGAGGCCATTCGTGGCGATGATCCGAGTAGCCGAGTTCATAAAAGCGACTTTAAGCACGTTGGAAATTGTGGTGGTTCGCCTGCCTGCCAGAGCGGTATTAAAACTTGCGTAGTCTGTATTCGGTTTCAACCTTTGCTCCATGCACCTTGGACTGAGTTATTAGGCGATCTGATCAATGAGCTTGAGGAACGGCAGAAGCAAGGGGCCAGTGAATTAGTGCTTCAATCATATGATCTAGCGGTAGCCCATATAGGAGCCATTATCCGTGCTTGCGACAAGCAACTGAATGGATGGAAGGATATCTCATTATGAGTATTATTCCATTTAAGCCACGCCACGAGATAGCATGTGAAAAGAATGTGCAAGATTTCATTAAGCGCGCCCGTAACGACCTCACTATCTATGAAGAGGATGGAGGCTTTGATTCTTTAATTTGGTACGTCAAATACAAGAGTGGCTTGCGTGGAGCGATGTCGTTTACACAGTTTGAGAGCACAAGAGGAAAAAATGATGGAGAACCTTTTGAGCAACCGTTCTTAGATTTTGCACGCGCTTATGTTCGCGAAGAGCAGAGCATTAAAGAAAATACACCGACTCATCTAATGCGTGCACTCAAAGCTGTTCATTTTGGACTGATGGAGATTCACGGAAAAGCTGACATTCTGCTCCTTGACTCACCTACCATACGAAAGGCAGCAGAGGCTGTAGAGGTCCGGCTTGGTAGCTCCGCGCGATATGGCACGGGCCTGCGTCTGATGAAAATTTATAAATGGGTTAAGGTTAACCGAATCTGCTTGAGGCACAGCGATTGGAAGAGTCCCTGGAAAAAACAGAAAGAAAAGGCTTCTGGGACATCAAACGAGGCCAAAAAATGGCAGAAGGATCGATTGCTCAGCACTCATGAAATCGCTGCGCTTGCCGACGCTTTCTCTATGGCTGAAACCTCATATCAAATATACTACTCAAGCCTAACTGCCCTACTGATGAGCGCACCTAGCCGTGGTGGCGAGCTGCATTATCTAACAACAGATTGCCTCTTTGAAACCACCGCCATTCATAAAGAGACTAATGCAGATACAGGTGAGGTTGAGGATAAAGAAATTACGGTTTTGAACATCCGATGGAAGGCAGCAAAAGGCGGTGGAATCTTACCAAAACCTGTCCACCCTAAACTTGAGCATGTTGTACGCGAAGCTGTTAATCGACTAACCAAGATAGGTGTGCCTGCGCGAGCTGCAGCGGCCTGGGCTGTGAAGCATCCAGATGAATTCTATCGCCATGAAAACTGTATAACTCCCCCCAATCACGGGGAAGATGATGCTCTTAATTATGGAGAGATTTGTGCAGCATTAGGACTAACAATAGCTAAGAAATGCTCGCCTACTTCCTACAATTTGGATGATATATCCAGAGTAATGAGCAAACCTAAGTGGTTTGAATCATTACGAAAAGATAAAACTATAATTACATACCGCGATTTTGCGCACCACGCCATAAAGACTTACAAAAGTAAATTCCCTGATTGGCCAAACCTGTCTGAAATAAGCCGGCCCGTTAGTGAAGCCCTTTGCCTTGTACGAGATTGTGAACTGCATGCTGAATTTCAGCCTAAGAGATATAGCTGGACTATTCCCACTGTAAACCAACTGAACAAAGCCTTAGGAGCACGTAGTAATTTTCCAGAGTTGGTAAATGAGTCCATATTCTTCCAGCTTGGTTTCATGAATGAAGATGCCTCGCATATGAGTATCTCGAGCCATCAAATTCGTGTCTGGCTCTCTACTATGGCCGAGCGTGGTGAAATGGATTCGCTTGATCTCGCAATGTATTCGGGTCGAACTCGCATCGAAGATAATCGCCACTATGATCTACGATCTGCAGAAGAGCGTGAAACTAGTGCAAGACTGATTATGAACATTCCCAAAAACAAGGGGTTGCTTGCAATTGAGTCTGTCAGGGTTAATGTACCTGTAACCTTTGAAATGCTAGGGAATAAAGATCGAGTTGGCACGGCACAACCTACTGGGTGGGGTATGTGTGAGCATGATTGGGCTATGGCTCCATGCACCAAAGCAGGCGACTGCGTCACCTGTAAAGAGCATGCCTGTATCAAAGGCTTACCTAAAACTATGGTGCGCCTAAAAGAGCTTGAAACTGCTCAGCAACATGAATATGACCGGGCTAATGAGGCGGCATTATCAGGGGTTTATGGGGCAGATTCATGGAGGATGTTCCAGGGTAAGCGCTTGGCTGTGATTCGCACGGTTCTCCGCATTATGGAAAACGACGAAGTCCCAGATGGTACCATTATCCGTATTCCGACAGAACTGGATCCTTCTCAAACACAAATAGCCCTAATTGAGAAAGGAATGAAAACTAAAATTGTCGCTGACGACCCAATTAATCAAAAATTAATCGAAACTACTCAGAATGAGCTTTTATCGTTGTTAGGAGGTGGGAGATGAAGCCCAAGCTTATTAACGATAAAGATTTAACTCTAATCGAAGGCATATTAACCCGTTGGTCTGGCAAGCTTACTTGGCCTGCTTTTGCTGAAGCTGTGGCCAAGGAACTAGGTCGCTCTTCTGTCTCTGAGTTCACATTAATGAGCTACGAACCCATAAAACAGGCTTATCGTCGACGCAAAGAGACTCAGAGAAAAGCAAAAGAGGAAGCTACTGCGCCCTTGGGGGACGTTACGATTGATGCCTTGATTGCTGAAAATGCTCGACTTAGGGATCAAATTGGTCACTTGCAATCTGAACTTCAGACAAAGGAAACATTGTGGAAAGAGACATTTATACGCTGGAGCTACAACCTTTCCCAGATGCCTGAAGTAGATATGTCAAAACTTATGGCTGATGCCAACCAGCCGCTTCCAGCAACTAATCGAAACGATTGAGGTTTCTATGAGCCGACAAAAGGCCGAAGAAACTATCGCTAGCTTGAAGGCGTGGATAGCCGAGCGTGAACGGCTCAGTGATTATGCAAAGTATCGAAATGGTCACCAAGTAAATCGCGCCAGTTTGATTACTGCAGGCATTTTAAAGCGCTCGCAGCTAAGCGTTAATGGTAATCCTAGGCTCAAAGAACTTCTGACAGATGCCGAAAAGCGTTGGTATGGAGAAGTAGAAATTATAGAAGCGTATAAAGAGACTTATGAGGCGAATGAAGACTTTTTTTAAGCGTAACGTAGAAGAAATCAAGCGGCTTCAGAAATCACTTGATCAGACTCAGGCTGAACTTGCTCCGCTAAAAGCAGAAGTAACTTTTTTAAGATCTGAAAATAACCGATTACGTAGTGAGTTAGGTGTGCATAAATCTCGTGAATTTGCAGTTGCTGAGATCTATGGAGGTTTAGCAGGGTGGGATTAATGACAGTTCAGGTCACCAATGTTCGTAAGTTTTGTCAAGCGACCGTGGTGCCTATTTCTCGCGAAGGATCACATGTTGCATCATACCGAACTTTAGCTGTTCAATTCCCTAAGGATAAATTTAGTGAAGTTGATGTTGGCACTGTTTGGGAAGTTGACGGGGCGCTGAAACATCAGAAGTTTAAAATACAAGGATGGGAGCACACCGAAGATCTTCTGATCGCCAAAACGGCTAGCTTTGTCTATCTGTCGGGGAAAGTCTTAGCTTACTACCTAGCCAAAAAAATTGAGGGTGTTGGCGAAGTAATAGCGCGTCGAGTCATAAATACAGAGAATATCGATGAGATTATTACGTCACATGATATCGAGGCTCTTTGCCAGATTAAAGGTGTGGATAAACAGCGCGCTAATGCACTGATTAATTTTTGGCCAAATATTGGGATGATGAAAGCGATATCATGGGTTCAAAAAGCCAATATTAATCTCCGAATAGGACGCCAGATGTTCGAGATGTTTGGCCAAAAATCTATCGAAATCGTTTCCTATAACCCCTTTCTGATACTGTCATTAGGTGCCACTTGGAAAGAGGCGCTCACCCTCTCGGAGCACTTAGAGTTCCGTTTAGACAGCCCTGAAACGCTTTGTGCTATTGCAGAACAAGCGGCATCAAATTTGAATCGTACCACCGGTGATGTTGTCGTCGATGAGAAAGCGCTACATTTCGCCGCTTACAAATTGATAAAGCGTAAGACTCCTCTGAAGTTCTTGGTAGACGTTGCCGTAGCTCGCCGTGTGCTAATTCGTGTCGGTAACAACGGTTTGGTGCCCACAGGTACTGCGCTGGTCGAGTATAGCGTAGCGCATGCTCTGACTCGTTTTATCAAGCGCAAACCTGGTGATGGTTCTGCACGGGCTAAGTGGGAGCGCACACATACTGAGTCGCAAACACGAGAGGCTCTTCAACGCTTTGAGAGTACACTGCCGTTTAATCTGACGGATGAACAGCGAAATGCCATCATTGGGAGCGTCATGGCCCCCGTCGCCTGCATTTCAGGAAGTGCTGGCACGGGTAAAACCACCATTTTGCAAGCCATTCTGGGAGTTTTCCGGGATGTGGCAAGTGGTTTAGCTGTAAAGCAGGTGGCTTTATCTGGCAGGGCAGCGCAGCGCATGGCCGTAAGCACGGGCCAAGAGGCATGCACCATTGCCAAGCTGAATTTTGACCATATTGGGAGAGATCGCGCGCCTCTGCCTGACCATTTATTGTTAGTGGTGGATGAGGCTTCAATGGTTGATTTGCTATCAATGTACCGCTTGTGCAGCATTCTACCGGAAGCCACTAGAATCATTTTCGTAGGCGATGTGGCGCAATTGCCTCCTGTTGGTCCTGGGTTAATCTTTCATAGCTTGACCCGGCCTAATATGCCGCTACCCACTTTTCATCTCTCTCAGGTCAAGCGACAAGCCCCAGAGTCAGGTATTCATCGCTTTGCAATGGCTATTAGGAATAGTGAAGCATCTATCTTGCCGCCCACTCAAAAAGAGTTGGTTGATAGCGCTGACGCGTCCTTGGAAACTGAGATGAGCCTTGAGCGTGCCTACAGTCTTTGGTGCCAGGCAGGAGGCAGTGATCAGACTATTATTCTATCTCCTGTACGAAAGGGAGAGCTTGGCACAGATAGTATTAATATTGACTTCCAGAAGCGCGAGGGTGGTCATCGGCCGTTAGTGAAAAATCCTCACCTCCCTCAAAATGAGTGGCGAAATAGAAAAGGACAATGGTTGTTTGAGGGCGACCCTGTCATGGTCAACCATAATGACTACACGCTGGATGTTCGCAACGGTGAATTTGGATATATTCATGAAGCTTGGTCTGAACCAAATGAGGAGGGGGCTATTGGGTCTGTGATACTCAATAATAGACCCGTTTCACTCTCGATTAGCCTGCTGGAAAAGCTAGAGCTGGCCTACGCCGTTACTATTCACAAATCTCAAGGCTCTCAGTGGCCAACCACCATTGTAACGTTGCCTGAAGAAGCCAGCCATATGATTGATCAGACTTTGATTTATACGGGCGCTACACGTCCTATTGAGCACCTGGTCATTATTGGAAAACAGTCAACTATTGATGCGGCCATTAAAAAGGAAATATCGCTCTGAATCGAAAAGTTTGTTTGGGAGGCCTGATTATTCAGGCTACCAAAAACGATGCTTCTACTTGAGCAGGAGTCGATTTACCATTGGGCAGAACGTTTGTACTCTAGTATGGAGAATACTAAATAGTTGTTTTTATGCCCTTCGGGTCCCTCAAAGCTTACACATCGTTTTACCGAAAAAGCGTTATGAATTGTCGGCCATGTGAACGTTATAAGAGCATCCTATCTGTCTATTTATGACAAGCTACACAAAACTTAGGCTGTCCATAAACATCATCAATATCGATTAAATCATCATCAGGCCTGAGAGGGTTTTTCGCCTTTTTTGCTTTGATTCTCTCTAAACGCTTGGCGTAATCTGCTTTGATTTGCTCAACACGTTCTGGCTTTATTAGCTCAGTGAGCGATTCACCTTGGCTCCAGGTAAAAGGTGAGCCATGGTCTAATGCATCTTTCTCGTAAGCTATTGCTTCATCAAATGCCTTTGGATGACGTTCTTGAAGGCGAACCCATTCGATCTTTTGTTGATAGAAGCAGAAGGTACAACCACTTCTAGAGCGCCATTCGTAATATTTTGGCCAGCCTAACCCAGAGCTTTCCAAAATCTCCGACACGCCAGGCTTATCGATTCCATTTTCTTTAAAAGGTAGGCGTACGTGCAGGTTCCGCTGCTTAGCATTGTAGCCTTCTCGATAAGGCTCATCGGCACGTATGGCTACATAGCTGTAAATAGTAAAGCCCTCATCAAGAATAGGATTAAGCCACTCCTCGAAGGGCTTAAGCTTCAACTGACGTGTACACCAACGTGTTTGCGCCGAAGGAAGAAAGTTATTGTACTGCTTCAGCCAGAAATCGAACCCTCTATCAGAATTGAGACGTAAAATTGGCTTGCCTAGGAAGCCTTCGAGCTTTCCAAGAAACTCGTACACTTCCGGTAGTTCTTTACCTGTATCTGTGAAAAAGTAGTCAATATCAAGTTCGGGATAATGCTGACGCATATAAACAGCGAGTGCTGCACTGTCTTTGCCGCCGGAAAGGCCTAACACATGTTTTTCATACTGTGACATCTTTGTCCTCCTCTGTCTGCTTAATAAGTTCAGAGGTTGTCATAAACTCACTGCTAAGTTCGGCTAGGGCCGCAAGAATAATATCTTGGTTATCGCCACCTTCAACAACAGAGGCTCTAAGCAGCTTTACAAGGGCATCTATTTTGGGGCGATCGCTGTCGGTAACCTGGAAATTAGCTTCCATAGGTTTTTGGTGACCATCTTTTGCGACAATAACTGCCATAGCGTGTCTCGTTTTTTTACGCCCCTGGACACGCGCATAAGTTTCAGTACGAATAAACTTTTCGGATAACGATGCAATTTCGATCAGAGCTTGATCTAAATCTGCGTCCACCCAGTCTCGAGGTGGTTTATTAGCGGCCAGGCTTCCTATACCTTCAATTGACGAAGCAGATCCATCGTAAACCGCCAAGCGACTGGTAAAAGCTTCATGACGGTACTCGCCTGAGGCTTGTTTAATGTTGTTTGCTCGAGCTCTTAGCTCTTGTAGTGATTGGGGGGCGTCGTTAGGGGTTTGAAGCTCAGAAAGCAACACACTAGACATGCGATTAAGCATAGCCGGATATACATTGACGAGCTCAGTCATAGCATCGCGGACTAGCGCTACTACTTCTCGGACAATGTTTGCGTCATTGATATCAGCATTTTTTTGATATACCCCTGGAAGATCAGAGAAAAGTAACTGATTGGGGTCATGGGCATGTTTAAAAATCGTACGAATTTGATTAGTAGTTGCAGAAATATGTTGTGTGTTATGGCTCCATTTGGGCAAGCGGTAAAAAATAGTCACCAAGCCACGGCCTACATCTATTGGCTCCAAGTTGGTCAACGGATTTTGGTCGTCTAGCTCTCTTACCAGCTCAGCAAGTCCTGAGAGAAAGTCTTTGGCCAGATGCGACAGATCCATCCAGCGTACCTGAATAGCGGCCGGATCTTTGGCCAAGTAATCGGCGTCAAGGTCCGTAAAGTCAGGCTGGAAGATGCCTTCACGATAGAAGGCAAGTTTGTTTCGATACGACTGTATGAATGCAATGCCCAATATTGGCATTAAGCCACGTTTTAAGCCGATGGGTTCTTCTTCCCATATTTCAAAAATTTCGGCCAAGGATACTGATCGACTAGCATTATTTTCAATAAGTTTGGCAGCCGCTTGCCAAGCTGGATGCAGGTTGGCTTTGTCACCTAAGCGTGGCTTTTGGAAATCATACTGGCCGTTATATTCGCCATGCAGTTCTGTACTGCCGAGAATAGAGTCAAATAACCCACCTTCAGCCGGATAGCCTTTGATGCCCAGGCGAGGTTGATGTCGGTTATTAGCCATTGCTCTCAGCAGAATATTTTGAGCGGCAATCGCGCTTGAAGAGGGCATGGTACGGTTCAAGAGCTCGTTAGGAAGTACAGGGCTGTTTTCATAAAGCCTGCTGGCGACTTCAGATACCTTATTGTTGAGTGCCCGAGTGGCCATCGTGTTGAGCTTTTGGCCATTTTCAAACCAAACAGCGCTTAGCAGCGCTCGTTGTAGCTCAGCTTCAAGTCGGTTTTGCAAAGCAAATAGACGGCTTGTAATTTCTCGTCTTGCAATTAGGTCACCTTGAATTTCAGGTGTCGACTCTTGTACTTTTTCTAGTGCTTTAAGCTCTTTAGCAAGGTCGATAATGGTCCAGGCTTGTCGAGGGAAGCCTACGATTACTTCTAAATTTTGCTTGTTCGCATTTTTCGAGGCTTGTCGGCAGCTCTCCCGCGCTTCTTCCTCACTTTCTCCGTTTGTTGGTAACGACAGAAGATAGAGTCCTATAGTGCTTTGATGTGGTTTGAACTGAGTCGCATTAGAGTGCACGACGGCTAAAGAGCCAAGCTTGACGTCAAACCAGCGTAACGCCCCCGTCCTGAAATAGTGACGTTTGGCGAGGACGGGCTGAATGCCGGCCATTCGATGCAACGTGTCGAAGTTCACATCCCTCACGTCTTGGAGAGCTCGCTCAATAGCGGCTTCGATATCGAAATCACTGCCCGCGTAGATGGCAAAAGAGGACAAATGCTTGCGGTATATGACAAGTGACCATCGGCGAAGATCATCCAGCGCGTCGTCAACGACTTTAGGGTCACTAAAGGGAACTGAAGACTTTAAGAGATCATAACTGGGGTACAGCCCTGACCTTTCACGAAAAAGATCCAGTACCGCAATGGTTTTAAGCAAAGCAATATGCAGCTCACTTTCGCTGCTTGCTTCGCAGCGATCTATCGCCTCGGCTGCCATAGCCCAACGATGGCCGTCAGGAGACGCGATAATTGCCGGTTCAAGATTGATACGAAGATAGTCCCACAAGCGGTCAGGTCGGTAAGTGTCATCTTCGTCTGCTAAGTGTAGAAAGTCTTGAAAGCCATTGGGCTCGGCAGAATTTAGAAATCCGAAGAGACTGCGCTGGTTTTGGCCAAAGCGACGACGTGAAATTGGGCCGAGCAGAGCGGCAACAATGGGATGTAGCGGCCATGTGTCTTCAAGCAGGCGTGCCAGGTGTTCGATGACGCCAGGTTTATGCTGCCGAATGGTATCCGCGGTGATTTGCGCCCTAGCGCTAATCGGTCCTGAGTCATGTGTCGTTTTGATAGCTCTGGAGAGCAAATCAATTTGCTCTTCACCTGCAGTATTTACGGCTAGGTCTACAAATCTCCCGTGGATTTTAGACCATTCGTCGCGAGCATCTCGTGATAAGCGATAGGCATACTCTTCAAAGGATTGGTGAAGAATCCCCACAAGAACAAGTTTACCTTTAGAACGCGAGGCAATTTCAGCTAACTGTTGAAAAAGATAAAGGTCGGCACCGTCACGCGCTGCAGCTTCTAAGAATTTGCCCATTTCGTCGATGAATAGAAGTATACCGGACTTTCCGGGAAGTGAATTCGCTGCGTTCAGCAGTGAATTCACTAGTGTATCGTCATCCCATCCAGCCTCGGGCTCTTTATGAAGAAGGCCATGCTGTATGAGTGCGTCACCGATGATCTTTCGAGCAGAAGCGCGTTGACCTACGACAGGAATTGTCACCCAGCCTTGTTGCCCGGGTGGCATGGCCTCCCATATAGAGGTAGCGGTTGCGTGGCCAACCGCATGACTAGCTTCTTCGCGCTGTCGTTTACTTTTTGCGGTTAATGCACTTAACGCAATGACCAGGCTGGATTTGCCGCTTCCATAAGGCCCAGTCCAAGTGAAGGCAGCCTGACCTGTTTCCTTTATATGGCGTGCCATGCTCGTGAGCACAGCTGCCGAAGAGGTAGGGCAGATAAAGTCCATGAGGGCATCAGGATCTTTATAGTCCGTATCAATGCGGATGGAACGCTGAAACCTGCGAGCTACATAAACCGAGTCTGCTAAAGGCATTACGCCACCTGTCCTTCTAATTCGACTTGATAGTCCATATCAATCAAGTTGAGTGCTTCACTATTAGATAAGTTACGTGAACGCACTACCTGTTTTAAGCCAGCGGTTTCCGACCAGCGGAACACACCGCCTGTTGTGCTTTCTATGCGGCTCAGACGATCTGCGAGCTCTTCTTCATCAAGTTGGAAGGCTTTACCAGGTGATCCTGGCTGATGAGCTAGTGATTCAAAGGAAAGAGTGTTGGCCTTGGTGACCTTGTTCCAAAAATTAGCGACTGCATAGGCAAAGACACCATCACCTAGTGTGGCTTTCGGACCGCGAATAATTCGAAAACCATCTTTTTCCCGACGGCTTTTATCAAGCTCAGCTCGGTAAGGGGAGATTCCAGAGAATCTTCATGTGTTTGCTTGCCTGTTACCGGCTTAGCAGCATAGGTGCGTACAAAGCACTCTACATCGCGCTTGATAGTCGCTTTTGAGATTTGTGGTGACCAGGGGGTTTCTTCCCCAAGCCTCGTTAGCCCTTGTACGAGCGTGTCTCGCTCAAAATGATCCGAATTATAGTGATTAAATACCCAGTACCAAGTAGTGAGATTTGGATTAGTGGCTAACGCCCATTGGAGTAGCCATAACGTTGACGGATATTCCATATAAGGGTCTAAGCCATTGTCATCAAATATTTTCTTTCCAACATCGCCTACTTCGGGTGGTGATCCTTTCTGTCCGCCTGTAATAACGTGGCATTGCGTTGCCCAATGCCGCATGGCAGCCACCATATTTTTACCTACACCAAAATGGGCAATAGCACCCTCATGATTAAATACTGAGTGCTCAACCGCTTCTTGCTGCGCATGTGCTACCGCGTCGTAGGCCTTTTTAAGCCACCCGTAGCGCATAGGAAAAGTTTCATGACCAGAAAGTTGCGGTTTATAACCGGGTTTGAGTGGGCTAAGAGACATTTTTTCCCCTGGATAGTCGCTCCAGCGTCGACAGTAAAGGGGATGAAAGGTAAGGTCAATGTAGGATTGGACTGGTTACGCTATCCAGTCAAAAGTAAATGGAGGCGCAATGCGTATTGGTGACATCATTTATATGGACTATCAGGCATCCACACCGCTAGACCCGCGAGTGTTGGATACTATGATGCCATATATGACAGAAAATTTTGCGAATCCTCATGCATCTCAGCACATGCTAGGCCATCAAGCTTATCAAGCTTGTGAATCTGCACAAACGGTTATTGCTGAGGCGATTGGCGCTCTGCCTGATGAAATAATTTTTACTGCAGGGGCAACAGAGGCAAATAACCAAGCGATAGCAAGTATATTGCTTGGCTATAAAGGTAAACGTAAAAAGGTGCTGATCAGCTCAATAGAGCATAAGTGTGTAAAAGAGGCAGCAGCATTTTACGGGAACAGGCTCGGCTATTACATCGAAGAAATTCCGGTACTCTCAACAGGGACAATTGATCCTGATGCCTATGATCGTCTTTTAACCGAAGAAGTGCTGCTCGTAAGTATCATGGCCGTCAACAATGAAATCGGAACGCTACAACAAGTGTCGACGCTTGCAGAAAAAGCACATAATGTTGGTGCGATTTTTCACTGCGATGCAGCTCAAGCCCCCGATGCAGTTGATATCGATGTAATGGAGTGGGGTGTTGATCTACTCAGTTTGTCAGCCCATAAAATGTATGGCCCTAAAGGCATTGGCGCTCTTTTTATTGATGCCTCTTTGCATAAAGATCTTCCGGCGTTAATCCATGGTGGTGGGCAACAAGGAGGACTGAGATCCGGGACGTTGCCGGTTCCGCTGTGCGTGGGTTTTGGCAAAGCCATATCACTATGGAGTGCTGAAAAACATCAACGCCATGAACACCTCCGTCAAATGTCAGCACTGTTTTTGCAAGCTCTTGATAAAGCAGATATCGCTTATCAAGTTAACGGAACGCGAACGTCACGCCACCACGGCAACCTAAATATCGAGTTCATCGGCATTGATGCAGATAGAATTCTCTCTCAGATACATCCTCATGTATGTGCATCTACAGGATCTGCCTGTAACAGCGGTTTTCTTTCGCCTTCTTACGTGTTGCAGGCGATAGGGCTATCTATTCCACGAGCAGCATCAAGTGTCCGATTTAGCTTAGGTCAAGGGACGGATGAGTCACAAATTGTCGATGCTGTTGAACTAATCGCCCAAACGGTCAGCTTGCCCTCTTTGTAAGTCTTGTGAGACATTCAGTAGAATTTGTCAGCTAACCTTAATTGCTTACAGAGAAAACCTACAAAGATAGTACCACTCATTGTGATTTAAGAGGTTTAGGATGACCCCTAACCCGCTCGTTGAATTCCTTGCATCATATGGACCACAGGCTTCATCAAATAATCTTTACGATGAATTTGTAGTAAATGCAGCCCAAAAAACGGGGTGTGAGCCTCTTGAAATTGAACAGCCACTGATAGGTCAAGTAATAAAGTGGCTACAAGAGCCCTCACCGAAGTCCATAATCTTGACGGGAACGGCAGGTGACGGAAAAACCTATACGGCTCGTCGTGTGATGGAGGGGATGGTCGACTCGGGGAAAACATGGGGCAGCACTGAAAAAATATTTGAGGTGTCTTATTCGCCAGCATTCCAGCATACAGTGCGTTTCATAAAAGATCTTAGTGAGCTGAAGGAGTCAGAGAAGGATGATGTATTTAATGACATTTGCAATACACTAGCTGGTAAGGGTCGTTACATATATATCATCTGTGTGAATGATGGGCACTTGCTGAAATTTTTTCGTGATCGTGGCGAAAGAGGAAGAGTGCTGCATCAGCGTATCGCCTCTATGTTACGTAATGATCAGCAGTTAGATGACGATCTTCATTTCCGTCTGATTAATATGTCGCGCCAATCCCATCGTGACTTATTTGAGCGTATCGTCGAAGCAATCGTGTCTCATTCAGATTGGGAAAAGTGCGAAGGTTGCCCTATTTTGACATCACAAGAGCAGCCATGCCCTATACGTAAAAATCGAGATGTACTGCTTCAAAAAGATCCCGCTTCAATGCGTGCGCGTCTTAAAGATATGATCCGTATTGCAGCTGCCGATGGGGAGCACCTATCAGTACGTCAACTCATTCTTCTCACCGTAAACATCCTACTCGGCGATCAAAAGCCTGGGAAAGAACTATTAACTTGCCATAAAGCAAAAAATCGTGCATCTAGAAATGAGTACAATGTTACTAATCCATATGCCAATGTGTTCGGGGAAAATCTTGGGGAGCGACAACGTAAGCAATATGGTGCATTTTCAGTATTAGGTGAGTTTGGGGTTGGGCACGAAACAAATAATTTCTTTGATCACAGTTTACTTTGGAAATCGAGTTGGCTACCAGTCGACGATATTTATGGCGATCGAATTTTTGCTGTTTACCTTAAAGATTATCGTGAAAACCCCAGTGAAAATGCTTACCTATTTCGCCGAGCGATGCTAGAACAGCGTCGTCGGCTATTTTTTTCGCTAGATTCAGATGTCTCTAACGTTCGAGATGAGCCAAGACAGAATCCGTGGAATCTGTCCGTATTTAAGTACGGCGCCACTTATATTGAATTAGCCAACCAAGCTATTAATACGAAGCCAATCCCACTCTCTATCGTAAAGCCTCTCATACGTGGGCTAAATCGCATGATGGTAGGTGAAATGACAATTGCTGATGATCGACTTTGGCTGACAGAACCCTCAGGTGTGTATTTAGGACAAGCTGTACCGCTTTTAATTTCTCATGCTGGTCGCAAGGTCGATGGCACTACCTACATTTCTTTCCCAACCATTGAGGAGGACGGTAAAGCACCTATTCTCAGACTAACGCCGTTACAGAGAGAAGATCTTGCGGTTGACTTGCATCTTAGGCCCACCCTCGTTGAATGTATTTTGCGTATTGCATATGGCGCGTTGCCTGCGAGTTTTTCATCTGAATGCCGGCGCGATATTGAGCGATTCCAGTTGAAAGTGGCTACTTCAATGAATCAGGCTTCAGGTGAACATAAGCCACAACCTCAAGAAATCAGCATGATAGCAGGGAGATTGCAAAATCATCCCATTACAGCACTTACAGAAGAGGAGGGTTGGTGATGCCTTCTACGCCGCTACCTGTTCCATCGGGGCTACTTAATAGCGTCGACATGCAGGTGCAGGAAATTATGTATGGTCACCGCCTGACTCAAGAGCAAGAACCGTACATGATCCTTCTGGAAGTCTTGCACGTCTGTAATGCTCAGCCCCTTGGTTCTGTTAAGCCTAGCGAGGATAAGCATGAAGCATTTAAGTACACATTGCCTCGCCGGCGTAAGCTACGCTTTTTGCTTTTCGCTGACCGGCAACTTGAGCAGGTAGTGAATGATCAGGATATTGCGGATAGCGAAAAGTGGAGCGTCTGGAAAAAGCGTGTTAATCATCAATTTCAAGGCAACACTACAGCGCATGATGAATTTGCCTATTTAGACGAAGAGTTTGATAGTGATATCAATGCACTTTTGCAAGCGGTGCGCTTATTACGAGCCCAAGAAGTGGATGTGATGCATAACCGTCGCTGGACGTCACGATTCCTTTCAGTTACTGGGCCTGAGACTCTATGCCCCGATATGAGGGAGTTTGTAAATCAAGCATGGTCGATGGATAGGCGTTTTTTTGGGCGTGGCGGTGAGCTTGTTTATTTAATGTTAAATCGCTCATCGCGTGTCGAAGAACTTAAAGGGAAAATCACTAGTAATTTTCTTGATGAAAAGTCACCAATGAATCAAGTGGCTATGCGGTTGAATGACGACAATGAAGATGGCACCTCGGGAACCGAAATAGGTTACCTTCCATATCGACATCATGAAGCCTATGACCGAATAGCTGATGATTGGTGCAATCTTCTTGATTTACATTTACCAGATGGTCATTTATTTGAACCGCTTTTCCGTATTACGGGATTGAACCTTGTCACATATCTAGCACAACAAACCGCCGATATTTTAGGCAGTAATAAACCTGAACCGATTGTGGCGGACTTAACGGATGGTTCCGATAAACAATTTCGTGAAATATCTAAGATGCATCTTAACCGCCATCGTCTTGCCGCTAATCGAGCAGTGAAAACCTACATCATAGATCTTGCTAATCAAGATGAGGAATGGCAGGCGGCAGTTTCACAAGGCGATGGAGGCGCTGCAAAGGATGTGCTTCGACGCTTGTTCGCCTATAAACATCGAGATATGCAAATACGATCTCCATTGCAACAGCTCAATGCACTCATTGAGCAAGCAACGTCACGTGATAAAAATAACCTTCATAGGTATCTTTTGCCGTTAACGAAAGGTATTGGCTTAGCTACTTCACGACAGCGGATAGGGTCTTGGTTTGGTTTAGATGATGGGTTGTTATTTGCTCTTGTAATGGCAAACGTGACACATACGGTTGAGCTTCGTGACTTTGTGGCACAGCTTTATGAACGTTATGGAATCGTGATCGGTCCTGAAGAGGCGCGCCACGCTTTTACCCGTTTGCCTGTCGGTGTTCAAAGCTTCGAAACTAACCTGGCAGCCCTAGAACAACGCATGACACGACTCGCACTTACTCAACGCCTTTCTGATGATTGTGCTTTTGTTACCAACCCTTACAGGGGTGATGTATGAATAACCTGGCCGCTATTTCCACTCATATTTGTCAGCTTTGCGAGCAAAAAGCTGTTGGTGAGCCAGATGAGCGTTGCGGTAACTGCCGCAATAAGGGCGATTTCGTTGGTAATGTTGTTTGGCATATTGTGCAAAATACTGTTCGGGAGGCAAACCCCACTGAACGTATCACTTTTATGCTTGCAGGTTTGCCAGCAGTTTTTCTAGAGGGTATTGCTAGACAAGCGTCTAATCAGGGTGAGCACCTTCAAAACCGTTCTCTATGCTTGGCGATGAACCCAAGCGCAGCAAAGCTCCTGCGTGTTTTGCCACCCGCTATAGTGTCAGACGAGTCGGCAGTACATTGGCGGCACAGTAATGCAGCGGATGTTATTTTGTTTGCACCATCCGATGCTGAGCGCGAAGGCATTGGAGCCGGTCTTGGCCCCATCGCTCGTATAGATGATCGCTTAATAGTAGAACAAACGGTCGCTTGGGTTGAACAATTGAATGAAACTGGGCGTGGAGCCGACTACCTACGAGCAATGTTGGACGGGTTAAGGTTGTCCCAAATTTTTATAGACCTTGAAATGTGGGTCGACTTTATCGCAGCGATTCATTTACAGGGATACTCACTTTTACCACATATTCGTGTACAAAAAGCGCTACCTGCTCTGCGTATACCTTGTGGAGGTGCTACAAAATTACCTGCGTATAAACCGAACGGCAACCCAAAAGCAAGGCCACAAGATTTTCGCACGGCATTCCAAATTGCACGCGCTGAGGTCGGTGTTTATGCGGGCCTGATGACGCCTAAGCAAGAGCCAGTGGATACTGGGGTAGTGCGTTCCGCAGTTGAAGCATATGAGTCACAAGATGACAAGGATGAAAAAGCGCTTAAATCCGTAATAGCTTTACTAAATGATGAAGCACATATTCGTCCAGGTGAATGGCGCGTCAGCCAACAGGATTTTTGTGAAGAGGTGCGGTGGGATCGAATTGGTGCTGTCTTGTTTGAAGGTGGGCGTCGGACACAGCGCAAGCATTTAGGTGGTGAGACATTGGTCTTCCTTGAAGGAAATTATTCTGAAGACTTAACAGACGATGATCGTAAGCTACTTGAGAAGTTGCCCAATGCTGTTCCCAAAGAACCCAAAGATGAAGAGCTAGAATTCTTTGAAAAATGGCAGGAGAGGCTCAACCACCCTACAACATTCAAACTTTATAAAAGTTGGCAAAAGCGATTATTTGCTAAGGAGGTTGTTGGGCATGACCTATTAAGCGCATTTTCGGAAGGTTTTGAGGCTCTTATAATCGCGGGAGCGGACGCTTTGGGTGATATGGATGACCCGCGCATTTTGGTGCGGGCCAGTCAGCACAATAAGGCGATGTTTTGGGAAAGCCTCGATAAAGATGTGCATCAACTTTTTCGCTTCGAACTAGGTACAGTGAAGGGTATTTTTAGCGACCGTGTTCAGTGGGATATTGATGCATGCTTTAAGTATTGGGCGGAAGAAACTTCCACTTCAACAGAAGAGCGAAAAATTGATCTGGAGCTTTTCCTGATTGACGGTGTGCTAGCTTTGAGTGCACCACCACATTCCGCACCGCGGGTGAAAGCTAGCTGGCAACCTAGCCAAAAGGGAAAAGATGATTCCATCAGCTTGGCTTTACCAAAAGATATAGAGGCGTTAGGACGTGCTATACAAAGCCAAGTAGGTATTTTTCGCCATCATATTTTTGCACCTCGTGGTGAATCGGATGACGCACAAGTATTTGCAACCACGCTTAAAGATATTAAAACGTTTAGTGATATTGCTCAGACTCAGGAAGGGCGTACTTTCCATACAACGATAAAACCTCAAGAAGATGTTGTAAGTGAACTGAAAGCTAGTCTCAATGATATGAAAAATTCAAAATCAATTGGGAGAGAGGCAGCTGATAAGATATGGAAGGCTATCGACACTTTTTATACAGCGTATAAGGATGCCATTCTTGCTATCTTTCACGATCCTTGCGAAGGGTTTAAAAGTGACCTTTTGGTGCAACAGGCACTTGCCTTTGGAAATCTTTGTGAAGTAAGCCGACGTTATGCAAATAGTGATCGAGCAAAAAAGGAAATCCGTTCTCGTATCGCTGAAATCGGTGTTGTGCGTGCAGACAGTTCACCACCTATGGCAATTCTTGCAGCTTGGCATCCGTTTCGTTTAGTTGAAAGGCAAGCAAAAATACAAGAATTAGCTGATTTTGTAGATGATGTATTGTCTTCACAAGCTGCACTCAACACCGACTTGTCCATCGTTTTTGAAGAAAAGCGTACCGCTACTGAGCGCTGGGTTTTCCCCGAGGTTGCTGTGGTAGAGGGGAAAACGATGACTGCAGTTGAAGATGTCGCAGGATATAGCTTACTTGTACCTGCAGATGCGGTTTCCAGAAGCCAAGCAGCATTGGAGGGCTCTGCACGTTATGCTGCCAGTAAGTTTATAGAAGGCGTTAATCAGTACTTAGAAGTACACCCGCACGAATCAACAAACCTTTCGGTGGCAATATATGACTCAAATAGCCATACCTTGCCTAGAGAGTTAGCGCGCCTTCTAGCACAGCGCATTCACCGTGATTCTTCACTTCGATGTGATTTTGTGATCACTCACCATGATCAAGAACGTCTGCGTTCTATTTATCGGCATCAGAACATGCGTCTTCAAGCAGAGAATCTCAGTGAGATGTCCAAAGGCTTTCTGTCGCGTTTACGTGTTGATGTTCGATCTAATCAGTCTTCGCCAATGCAGCCAGATACTATTCGCGAGATGGATCTAGTGTTTTTACATGATGCCGTCAGTCACTATGCGACACCTATTTGGTCACTGGAGAATACAGGAACCGATAAATTAAGTAAGTCTTTTGATACAAGGCTCGCACGAAAGCCTAGGCGTCGATTAAATGATGCGGCTGCTCCAGGCGTTGGTGTTTACCTGACATTACCTCATCCTCCACAGGCTGTTGCTCATTATCAGAATCTGCTGTACGAAATCGATAAAGACGCAGTGCTTCCAGATGGTTGTCATGGAGTTTTGATTCGTCATGTTCAATTTGATGATGATCGCGTAATCGAATTAATTCAGCGGGCACATGCATTAGGGGAGTGGGTTGTCAGTTACGATACAATTGCAAATCGTACGCTTCTTGAGAAATGTGGTGTTCAGATTATTCGTGATATGTCGGCATCGGGAGCTAAAGGACGCGTCATTATATCGGCAGGCAAAGTTGACGAAAGACTGAAAGCAAATATCCAACGAGATATTGTTGAAACGTGTAATACCGATCTTCAAGAGGCCATTCATCTTAGTGATGTGGTTTTGAAGGACGTATTACAGATTTCGGGTCAGAAAATACTATCTGCAGCACGCTTTTCTAATGCGTCTCATGAAATGGTCGGGCTTAGCATTATGCGTTCGCGTATAGAAGCTAGCCTCTCTGATAAATGTCACGCCCCACTTTGGGTGTCGCTAGACGACTACCGTAGCTGGTTTATGTCAGGTAAAGGAAAAGTAGCGGATGCCATTTCTGTAACAATCCATTACACAGGAGAAAATTTCAGAGTTTATCTTCAGGTTGGAGAAGCCAAATTTATTGGTACTGCCAATGAATCTGTTGAGACGAAAGATGCACTAATGCAAGTTCGAGATACTGTAAAGCGTCTTTGCAGTATTTTTATCGATAATCCGGATAACATTTCTCGAAAAGCATGGTGCATGCGTCTCGGTGATTTACTGGTAAACCATGATGGTTTATCGGAGCGACTACCTGATGCTGCAACGCGAACCTCTTTTTTAGATGCTTTATGTTCTGGTGAGGTCAGTTTTCAGATAAGTGGAGAAGTTGTCATTTGTTTGAATGACCATCATGGTAATGAGTCTGAGTTAATAACCGATGCGGACAATCCACATATCCGCTCTCATCGTATACCGTCTCCTACGATTCTCCAGACACTACGGGCTAGCGCAGACGGGGAATGTCTAACAAGTTCATTACTTCAGAAGGTCGAGTGGTATCTAGGCCAACCGGTAGAAGAAAAAGCTACAGCCATGACATATCGGCATGAAACGCCTGATGTGCGTGTGATAGACGGAAAAAAAGCCATAGAGCACGAATTTTTTTTACAACACTCTGATCCCTACCAGCAACTAAACACTAAGCCGGCTAATCTCAGTATAGAATCACCTACAGGGCACGTGAAGAATGAATACAAAGAAGGTAATGAGCTTAGTAACGGTGATACGAGCCCTGCGCTGAATGTATTGCAAGCATCGACTTTTTTACCAAAACCTGTCCATGACGCTCTTATCAAGATGGCATTGCATGAACAAGGTGCTATTGATGATCCCGCTTCTATAGTCTGGGCAGTAGATGTTGGTGAACAGATACAGCAAGCGCTCAGCCATTTTGGGATGCAGGCGGAGTTCTCATCCCCTCGCTATAGACTAACTCCTAATGGTGCGCTTATTTCCTTTAAAGGCCACCATACCCTTACAGTTGATAAGGTAGAAAAGAGAACCGGCGAGCTGCTGACGACTTATGGGGTGGAGGTTACAGACGTTCGTCCAGGGCGTGGTCAAATCTCATTATTTGTTAAGCGAGATAACCGCGCCAAAGTACCACTAGCCTCTACTTGGCTTCAGGCGCCTTGGCCTGGGCATACCTCAGGAATTATGACCAGCTTCATTTTGGGCGCTCGTGAGGATCAAGATAGTTTACTCTTCCTGAACCTGTCAGAGCCATTTGCTGGTTATGAGCAGCATGGGCCTCATACACTCATCGCAGGGGAGACCGGCAGCGGTAAGGGAATTCTGACGCAGAGTTTGTTGCTGCAATTGACAGCTTTCAATGATCCTAAAAATGCGGAGCTCATTCTGATAGATCCCAAAAAAGGTGTTGATTTTGGATGGCTAGATGGAATGCCGCATATGAAACGGCCCCTCATCACTGAAGTAGAAGAAGCCAAACAAGTATTTGATGAGTTGGTCAAAGTAATGGATGAGCGTTTCGAACGACTATCTGCTATTAAGGCACCAAATATTGATTATTATAACCGTCAAGTCGCTTCTGAGGAACGTATGTCTCGTATCTTCCTTGTACATGACGAGTTAGGTGCATGGATGGCACAGGAGAAAGAATATCAAGAGGTAGTATTGTCCGCTGTCGCTAATTTAGGCATGAAAGCCCGAGCAGCTGGTATTCATCTGGTGCTTATTACACAGCGTGCAGATGCTGATGCAGTACCCACGAAGCTTCGGGATAATATGGGTAATCGTCTGTGTCTTAAAGTACAAAACAGCACGGGATCGCGGATGGTATTAGGTACCGCAGGGGCAGAAAAGCTACTTGGAAAAGGACATATGGCTTGTATGCTATCTAATCAAAGTCCACCTGCTGGACAGGGTTTCTTTGTAGTGCAGGTGCCTTTCGCTGAACCAGATGAAATGCAATCTTTAGCTGATGCTGTAAAAGACTATTGGTGAGTTCGCTCTATTGTCATTGCGTCGTCTCCCCCTGATTTGAGGTGCTACACTTTTGAGTCCGATCCTGCTAGCAAGGAAATTGGACATGAAGAAGCGTTTCACTGAAGAACAGATCATCGGTTTCTTGGGCGGAGTAGAGGCGGGACTCCCCATTGAGGAGCTATGCCGTTGGCATGGTTCTTCGGAAGCCAATTACTCTATGGCGCAGCAAGTTTGGCGGGAGGAGCGTGCCCGATGCTAAGCGACTCAAAGAACTCGAAGCCGAAAATACGCGATTAAAGAAGCTTCTGGCTGAACCACTGCTGGAGATCAAGGCCACTGGCGAGGCGCCGGAAAAAAGTAGTGAGCATCCCAGTATGCCGAGCCGTGGTGCGCTTTATGTTATTGCGTGACCTGAATGAGAGTCGAGCGCTCTGTGTCTCTGCATGTGTGCTAGTGCCTTGGGCTATCAACCCGATCCAGACCGAAATGAGGCATCGCGCGAACGCATAGTTGTCTTGGCACATCGGTATCGTCGCTACGGCGCTGGCATGAACTACCTGAAGCTGCGTCAAGCCGGCGAGCAGGTAAATCATAAGCGTCTCGAGCACCTCTATGCCGCAGGTCGATTGGAGTTAAAACGACGTAAACGCGAGGAGATTCCCATGGCGTTGCTAAAGCCACTGGGTCTTCCTAGTGCCACCAATCAGGTCTGGTCAATGGATGTTGTATTTGACTGTACCGCTGAAGGACTAGCAACCAAGAACCTCACCGTTGTCGATGATGGTACCCATGAAGAAGTAGCCATCGTGCCCGAGCGCCATTGGTGCACTGGCGTTAACGCGGATTCTGGACCATCTGACAGTACAGCGTGGGCTAACTAACGCCATTCGTACAGAGAATGACCAGGAATTCTCTGTTCTCGCTATGTTGATTTGGACTCATCAGCGTGGTGTTGCACTGTTTTTAATTGAACCTGGAAAACCCAATCAAAACGCCTACGTCGAATCGTTCAATGGCCGCTTTCGAGATGAATGTCTGAATCAGCATTGGTTCACCAGCTTTCATCACGCCAAGGTAGTCATCAAGGCGTGGCGGAGGGATTACAACGAAGAAAGACCGAAGTAGAGTCCTGTGGTGGGCTGACCCCTTCAGCCTATGCTGAGCAACTGGCGGAAAAACACGATAAATTTACTTCTGACTCTAAACTCGGCCGCTACTGAGAATGGGGAGACGTCGGAGCATACTCAATGGGCGGCAGGTAATTGAATGAGCAGTGGGGGCAAACGTAATTGTAATATTCTCGCATAAATGACCCCTCTAAGTGACGCAGCAACTCAGATCTTTTCCACAACATTGAACCGTAATCAGCCTACGAAGCCCGGCTTAGGGACGATATTTTCAGGATATGCGTGCTGTTTTCAGAAAACAGAACCTGACGCAATTTATCATTGCTATCCCCTACGATACCGCTAGTTACACAGGACAAACCGTTTTCTAGACGATATATGTAGTCCAAAGACATAAATTCGTTGCTGTCGGCAACAGCAATAAGCTCTTTCAATTGATACATTTTCCAGCATCCAGTGCCGTTAAATCGCGGCGGTATGACTGCCATAACACGCTCTATCCAGAAAAATTCATTGGTTTCTTCAACAAGCTCCTTAAGATCCTCCGCTTCTGTAAGTAGATAATATCGCCGCCTTTTGCTTCCAACACATGAGTGGACTGTGCTTACGTAAAACCACAAATCCTCGTTAGAAAGCTCTATTCTTCTCCAGAACTGTTCTTTACCAAAAGGTCGTCCTATAAGCTCTTCAGTATGATTCTGAGTCATGAACATGCTTCATCTCCTAAAATGAACACTATAGTTTGTAGTGCTATAGCGTGCAATCCGATGTCATGCGCCTTTAACTTTAGGGGGCGACATGGATCTGCATACAGCATTCGCGAAAGCGCTCAGACGTCAGAGAAGAGATAAAGGGCTATCGCAAGAAGCATTCTCAGATGTGAGTAGCCGGACGTATATGAGCGAATTGGAAAGGGGGCTTAAAAATCCCACGCTTGATAAAATTGCAGAGCTTTCTTCGACTATGGGAATTCACCCTTTAACACTGCTAACTGACTGTTTTATAATCAAAGATAATACAGATATTGAGGAGATTTTTGCCAGGATTTCACAGGAGTTGGAAAGCCTGAAAGAAGACGAATAAAGATGGTATGCTCTGATTATTCCTATAATGCTCTGCTTGCCTAGAAATCACTTATCATGCTCATTGTCCTTTGCTGTAATGAATATTACTAAGATAAAGGGGCGAAAAAATTAAGTATTGCTAGTATTAATGGGGAATTTCAATGACGCTACCTCACGGCGGACACGTGCAATTATTCAGATTGAAGCTTTACTCATTGAACTGAGCGAGAATCAATCCCTTCCAGATGAGAAGCTGCAAGAGGCTCGACGCTTGCTTCGCATTATCTCAGTCGAGATGAAGTGCTTTTGGCTGACGAGATATAGGAAGTGTTTACGTCAGGGACTGTTTTTAATCCTATACTGGCTAGCCAAGAAGAATAAGTGAATACAAATCCTATATCGCCGAGGCACATCTAACATATGGCTCCGCAAGAACTTACTAGGGGTGATGAGAAATGCTTAGTGCTGATGACTCAAAGCAGGAAATTACAGTCGCCATCTGGAGGGCGGCTATCGAGCTGTTTGGTGGGGATCGAACAGCAGCGGACAAGTGGTTACATAGTGAAGCATTAGCTCTAGATTGGAAGCGTCCCATTGATGTCATGGAGGAGGATGCTCAGCAGGTGATGGATCTGATTACTAGGATAGACAGAGGTGTATACACATAACCTCGCTTTTCTGCAGTGACTTGATCTTAGTTTGTTGCAGCGTCTAGTAATTCTGCTTGTGGAGTTGAATAACTGTCAGTCTCGCTATCGATCTCCTTACGCATTTACTCGAAAAGTGCCCATTCCATTTCCAGGGCGTTACAGCCCTATGTTGCTCAATGATTTTTTATACTGGCTCGCCAACCAAACGAAAAGTCATAGAATATCTTATATTTCAGCAGCTTACTAACTTTTATCGTCAATTATGCTTGATGCTATAATCGCTTATGAGGTCTATTCGGCTTCGTTTTCAAGCACCCATAAGCGCGCTTCCAGTATTTCTCTAATTATCTTCCCTTTTGCATGGCGCTCTTCCAGCGTCAGGCTTATTGTTCCGTTGGCAGTAGACACACTCAACTGTGAAGGACGCCATTGCTGATCGAGCGCGTCGCGGGTGCACTCAATAGCTTCATCTAACGCATACCGCCCAGGGCGGCGAGAATGTTCTCGTGTCGCATCATGGCCATTCTCCTGCTGTTGAATATCTCTTTATCGAATTATAAGCGCTGGCGAAATACGTTTACGGTTATAATCATGTATACCCTTACAAACTTGAACCCTTGGTTATGGCTCTCCGCAAAATCAGTGATTTGAAACGCGTATTCACCGGGGACAATGTCGTCGAATGGCAGTCGCCGAGCGGAACACGATACCGCTATGAGCGCGACCGCTGCGCCGTGGGCCCGGAAATGGGCCCAGGCACGGAGGCGTATGACTGGCACGTGCTGGCCCAAAATGACCTTACCCATGCCAAACGGAAGGTGTTTGAGCTAATCAACGAAGACGAGTTCTGAGTCCCTCTCCCCTAGCCATTCAGGCTTCCCGGCACTTATTTGCCAAACGTTTCTACTTTTCAAATACTGTTATAGCGGAAAAATTTTGCCTGCCAACGGCTCGAATTATTGCGAATTGGATAAGGTGTCTTTGCCATCCATCAGAATACGCTGAAGGGCCACTGGCTTAGTTGATGCCAATTGGGTTAGCGACCCACATGTCGCCAATAGCTTTTAGATTCATTGCATAACGGATTGTTGTAAGCCATTGCTTACAAACGCTGTGGTCAATCGCTTACATAATAATGGGTAGATAAAGTCTAGGGTGTAGGTGTGACGCCTGTATCGCCGCTTAAGCACGTCGAATGCGTCACAACAGGGATGTGATTATTGGTAGAGTAAAGGAAGCAAGATTGCCAGGGATGGCATCTCTTTTCTATGTTTTGGCGACCGCCAGTTCATCCCAACGTGTGGTATAGCGTGATGACCGGTGCTCGCAGCGTAGTTCCCAAGCATTTTGTTTGCGTGGCATGCCAATACGGACGGTGTGTTTCCCATGCTCCCTATTCAGCTTATCCAGCGTTTCCATTAATCGTTCGTTGCGTTCTCGCTTCTCATCACTGATTGGCTCAGCCAGCAACCCTAATTGTTCATTGTCGTGATCGCACAGATCCATCAGCATAATCCCGCATTTCTGGTACCAGATGTCTTTTTTAAAAATTCTTTCTAGTCCTGCCATGGCGGCTTTGATGAGCTCGCGGCTATCATCGGTGGGGTGAGGTAGCGGTATTACTAACCGTTTACTGTAGCTCGGTAGATCTTGCCGAAAGCGATTGGTGTGAACAAACACCATTATCGCCTGCGCTAAGCCATTTTGTTTTCGTAGCTTTTCACCAGCGCGGGAAGTGTGTACGCGTAGGGCTTCGCGCAGATCGGTTTTGTTCGTCGTGAGCCGACCGAAGGAACGAGACACCATGATCTGTTGTTTTGGTTGCGACAAATCGCCTAGTGATATGCAATTTTCGCCCCTCAGTTCGTACACCAGGCGTTCCATTACCACACTAAAATGCCGTCGCAAATGCTTTGGGCTGGCGGTGCGTAGCTGCCAAGCATTCTCTATACCGAGGGTAAGGAGCCGAGCTGCACTGCGGCCTGCAACACCCCAGATCTCACTTACGGGAAGCTGCTCCAGGAATGCCCGAGTGTCATCGCTGTCTGGGTGCATGATGGCCACGCCATTAAACACACTTTCTTTTTTAGCTCGGTGATTAGCGATTTTTGCCAAGGTTTTGCTTGTGCTCAGGCCAACGCTAACCGGGATTCCGGTATCTCGCCTAACTTGCTGTCGCATCAATTGGCATCGTTCTTCCAATGTGTCCGGTTCAAAGCCCTCAAAAGAAAGAAATGCCTCGTCGATGCTATACACATCAACGTGAGGCGTATGCTGTGAGAGAACATCAGTAACGCGGTTACTCATATCACCGTAAAGCGCATAATTTGAGCTGAGCAATGTGCATTGTCGGCGAATATGGGGGTCTATCTGATGGGCAGGCATACCCATCGCCACACCTAACCTTTTGATTTCTTGCGAACGCGCGACAATGCAGCCGTCATTATTCGACAAAACGCCAACAGCCTGGCCTTCCAACTTGGGGTCAAAAACCCGTTCGCAGGATACATAGAAATTATTGCAATCGACTAATCCAATCATACGGCGAAACCGGGTGCTAGCGAACTGATGCTATGAGTCACCACCCCCCAGTTGTAACAATCATGTCCAGAGAGGGGGATGGGCTTAAACTCTGGGTTAGAGGCGACCAAATACGGCCGACTGCCCATAATGCTTAGCTTTTTACATGTCAGCTCTCCATCCACACTCATTATCACTACATGTCCCGGCTGAGGATTGAGGGACCGATCGACAATTAACAGCGCATTATCTTTAATGCCATCGTCTTCCATGGAGGTGCCTTTAGCACGTAGGAAGAACGTTGCGCTAGGGTGCTTAATCAGATGGGCAATAAGGTCTAATTCAACCTCAATATAATCGTCGGCGGGACTGGGGAAACCAGCTCGGACTTCACCGGCAGCTAAAGGTAGCCGGAGCGGACGAGCCATGGTGTCTACGCGCCCGAGGATGGTGAAATGCATACTCATGCCATGCTCCTCATCGCGCTGCATGTGCCTGGTAGTTGCCCCTTAGTGTTTTCAAGCGGTGTGAGCGGCACGTCCTTTTCTGCACTCATGCCTGACAACAGTCGCGCCCATCCTTCCGTCAAATTATCAGGTAGGAGATAAAGCTCTCCGATGATAGCTGGCTGAACGTGTGGGCTACTGATAGAACGCGGCCCAAGTGGTAGATACGGTTTCATTGACATCAGTGCCTCCTTAAATAACTGACTGTATATACAGTATTTGAGGCAGACAATAAGCGATGAGCCCGGTTAACCGCAAGCACTCTTCTTAATTCGTTGGTCTTAACGTGTTGGCAAATCCAGCATACTTGGGGGGTGGCTGGGCGGTGGCGCCGCCATTTTGGTGCGTATGCTGACGCACATGCCCCATTCTCGTCTATCCTGCAGCTATGTGCGGACGATTTGCAGTATTCACCCCGGTAAGCGAGCTGGCCAACAAGGTCGGTGCGGTTATGCCTGAGCGTGAGATACGCCCGCGCTACAATGTGGCACCTGGCACCTGGATCGCGAGTTTACGGCAGACGTCTGAGAACTCAGCTCCCACGCTTGAGGAAATGTGGTGGGGATTTCGTCCATCGTGGGCCAAAGGAAAAGGCACTCAGCCTATAAATGCTCGGGTAGAAACTGTGGCGACGAATAACTTTTTCAAATCGGCATTTGCTAAGCACCGGTGTCTCGTACTCGCTGACGGATGGTATGAGTGGATCAAGAACACGTCCCCCAAACAGCCTCACTTTCTATGCCGACGGGATCGAGAGCCATTGTACTTCGCCGCTATCTACGCAGAGCGTGAGGACGGACGTCCAGGATGTGCCATTCTCACCGAGCCGGCGCGAGGTAGTGCCATCGACGTACACGACAGGATGCCGTTAATTTTGGACGACGACAGTCTTGAACACTGGCTTGCTCCTGACCTGACGGATAAAGAGACAATCCGCAGCATGGTGCGGCATATCGATGCTGGACTAGTCGAACATTGGCCGGTTAGCACGGCTGTCAACAAACAGTCAGAGGGACAAGGTAGCGAGCTGATCAATCCTCTATAGCGTACCTGATCTTGAGATTGGCAGTCTCACCCAGCGCTTTTATCTATCCGCTAGGCTGTAAGCACGGGAAGGAAGAACGAATCCATAGTGAGGAGGTAACAAAGCTTTCTCCCGAGTAGGTTGAACACCGTTGAGTGTCAGCAGTTATCCATCATTGGCCGCTGATGCATGGCTAGCCTCAATTACCACGACGATCACTTTCGCCATGGCTAACTTATTTACAAAATCCCCAAAATAATGGACCAGAACATATACCCAAATAAGGGTGCCTAAGCATATGACCACATCAACTAGTTTTCGCGAAGCTGAGATGGAAGCAAGAGCGCGTCGAGCCGTGATGGAAAGCGGCGATTGGTTGACTGTCGATGAGATACTGCAGTTGCAAGGCGTCAGCTCACATAGTGGCTGTGCTCAACCTGCGCAGTGGAAACAACAAGATGAGATTTTTACGATTAATGACCATGGCACCGAATACTACCCTGCGTTTGGGCTTGAGAAAGAGGCTGGCTACCAACCGTACAGCGTCATGTCGAAGATCATCGACATCTTCAAGGATGATAAAGACGGATGGGGAATGGCCATTTGGTTCCAGTCGGTAAATAGCTATCTCGGCAGGGAAAAACCACAAGCGTTGATAGGCTCAGACCCTGATCTAGTGATTAATGCCGCTATTGATGAAGTTCAAGGGGTCAAGCATGGATAGTGATCAAATCGATCAGTATAGCGGCAACAATGATCGACACGCTTCAGTAGAGCAAACAGGGTAATGAGGTCTCTGCCCTTAACGGGACGGGAGTTATGATGAAGAGCTTCTCGCGGCAAGGGCGTTCTGTCTAGTACGATGAGCTACACGCTATAACCCCATAATGCCGTGTCTTCACCAGCGTCGATGTTAATCCGGATACTCTTCCTATATCTATGCTTTCAGCATAATCGTTGACTAGCTCATTACTACTATCACCAGTATCGTGGAAACCGCATAAATGGTGCAAGGTCATCTAGCGTTAGCTTCACTACTAAGTATATTAAATCGTCCGGGGCGGAAGGGTTAAGCTTTGGCCTCATAGGAGAGTATCTAAAGGCCGCATCAATGAATTGCGCCACTTCACCCAACTGGATGCAAAGATCAGCTAGTACAGAGTCTTCTATGCCTGAATCAAGAAATACTTAGTAAATCCCCTGCTCAGGATCTGCATCCATCCCAATTCTAAAATTAAGCGTTACACCGCCAGTATCCAACATGTCTCCTGCGTAAGAGCACTGATAGAAAAGTGGAGGCTGGTTAATATCGACTTGAGCGACCTTTAGGGCGGTTACAGCAATATAGTCGTATTCGTATTTAGGGATATGCCTAGCATCAATATGGAAATAAAGACCAGCTTCCATTCATTTTACTCCATGAGAGAGAAATATAAT
>AXCI01003254.1_pt1 | contig 98749 bp, 97 predicted proteins | sample 182571 | NCBI WGS metagenome assembly AXCI01 (sample SAMN02359225, study PRJNA218796) | groundwater metagenome | isolation source: Mt. Simon Sandstone pore water sample D5872 at 1.8km depth, Illinois-Basin... | place: USA: Decatur, Illinois | collected 2009-05 | reverse complement strand
ACACGGTGCGTAGTATACTCATAGAAATGTGCCGGTCAAGTATCGATTATGGATGAACGCTAGCCGCTGGTTTCCTCTATCCGTATAATGCGCCCTATTCATATAGTGGCTTGGTGATCATAATTACTGGCCACAAGACGACACTCCATTCATCCTCGTCCCCCGACGACTCATAGATGACAGGTACCGATGGCGAAGAAGCTCTTCATCAAAACGCACGGCTGCCAAATGAACGAGTACGACTCCTCCCGCATGGCGGATCTGCTCGGCGAATCTCACCAGCTCGAACTCACTGATAATGAGCGTGAAGCCGATGTTATTCTGTTAAACACCTGCTCGATCCGCGAAAAAGCGCAGGAGAAAGTTTTTCATCAGCTGGGACGCTGGAAAAAACTCAAGGATGCCAACCCCGATCTAGTGATTGGCGTAGGCGGCTGCGTGGCAAGCCAAGAAGGCGAAGCGATTCGCAAACGGGCACCTCATGTGGACATGGTATTTGGGCCGCAAACCCTTCACCGCGTGCCCTCAATGCTGGATGCCCGCAGCAATAATCAGATTGCCGCTGTGGATGTCACTTTTCCTGAAATCGAAAAGTTCGACCATCTGCCCAAGCCTAGCTCCGATGGCGCCACCGCCTTCGTATCGATCATGGAAGGCTGCTCTAAGTACTGCACCTTCTGTGTGGTGCCCTACACCCGCGGTGAAGAGGTCTCGCGTCCCTTTGAAGCGGTGATGGATGAAGTTATCCATCTTTCTGATCAAGGCGTGCGTGAAATTAACTTATTGGGCCAGAACGTGAATGCCTATCGTGGCGAGAACCAGCTTGGCGATGAGATTGACCTCGCCGAACTGATTGCTTGTGTTGCGGCAGTCGATGGGATTGATCGCGTCAGGTTCACCACCTCGCACCCGGTAGAATTTACCGATAGCTTAGTCGACGCCTTCGCTGATATTCCAGAGTTGGTGAGCCACCTGCACCTACCGGTTCAGTCCGGCTCTGACCGCATTCTCAATGCTATGAAACGGGGTCATACGGCGGCCGAGTACATCGAGAAAATGGAGCGTATCCGCGCCAATCGTCCGGATATCAGCTTCTCTTCTGACTTCATTATTGGCTTCCCCGGCGAAACAGAAGAGGATTTTGAAGCCACGATGAACTTGATTCACCAAATTGGCTTTGATCACTCGTTCAGCTTTGTTTACTCCGCACGCCCCGGCACCCCTGCCTCTGGCTTGCCGGATGAAACGCCTGAAAGTGTTAAGAAGCAGCGCTTGGCGATCCTACAAGAGCGTATCATCCAACAAACCGCGCAGATTAGCCGACGCATGGTAGGCAGCACTCAACGGGTGTTGGTGAACGGGTTTTCACCGCGCGACCCCGGCCAGCTTTCTGGACGCACCGAGAATAACCGCGTCGTTAACTTCCGCGCCGCCAACCCGACGGAGCTGATCGGTTACTTTGTCGATGTTGAAATCACTGAAGCATTCCCCAACTCGCTGCGCGGTGAGCTAGCCTCGCCCGAGCGCTATTGATCGTTCTCTTCGCACAGCAATTAACACAGGTAATTGCCCCGGCCATGGTCGGGGCAGTAAGCTGAACGATACACACACTAACGAGGGGTTCCCCACTCTTGAGCCAGCCAACACCTCAGGCCAATCGCATCATCACCTTAAGCCTTGAACCCAATGATCCGCAGCGCCTTGCTAGCCTTTGCGGCCAGCAGGACGAGCATTTGAAGCTGATTGAAAGCCGCCTGGATGTGACGCTGCGCAACCGGGGCAATGTGTTTCAATTGGCAGGTCCAGCCAACCGCATCAAGGCAGCGGCAAACGTGCTGGAACACCTCTACCGCGAAACTGCTTCTAGCGAGCTTGATGCCGACACCGTACACCTGTTTCTTCAGGAGTCTGGGCTTGAAGCGATAGAAGACGAAGTGGATGGCACGGAAAGCAGCGGCGAAGTGATCATGCGCACACCGCGCACCATGATCAAACCCCGCGGGCTTAACCAACAGCGCTATGTTTCCAGCATTCGGGAACACGATATCAACTTTGGCGTAGGCCCTGCAGGCACCGGTAAAACGTACCTAGCCGTCGCGGCAGCGGTTGAAGCACTCAACCAGCAAGAAGTGCGCCGCATTCTGCTCGTGCGCCCAGCAGTTGAGGCGGGTGAAAAGCTTGGCTTCCTGCCCGGTGATCTAGCCCAGAAAATCGACCCTTACCTTCGTCCGCTTTACGATGCCCTGTATGAAATGATCGGTTTTGAGCAGGTAGCAAAACTGATTGAGCGCCAGGTGATTGAGATTGCCCCGCTGGCCTACATGCGCGGCCGTACGCTCAATAACTCCTACATCATTTTGGATGAGAGCCAGAACACCACGCCAGAACAGATGAAAATGTTTCTGACCCGGATTGGCTTTGGCTCTACCGCAGTGATAACCGGCGACGTTACTCAGGTCGATTTACCTAAGGGTCAACGCTCAGGGCTGATCCAGGTGCTTGACGTATTAAAAGACACACAAGGCATTGGCGTTACCCACTTTGCTGCTAAAGACGTGGTACGCCACCCGTTGGTTCAGCGCATCATCGAAGCTTACGATATGTTCGAATCACAGCAGGAAGTGGAAGAGCGCGCCCAGCGCGAAGCGCGTCAGCAAGAGCGTGATGCGCGCATGCAAGCGCGCGAAGGCTCGTGGGTTGGATCGGATGGTTCACGATGAAAGAAGCCAGTGCAGAGGGTCTCCTTATTGATCGTCAGGCAGCGATCAATGAACCCCTGCTGCCCTCTCTGACACAGCTCACCCACTGGGTGAGCTGTGTGTTTGCACATCACCCCGATGATCAGCGCCGCGAAATCACTATCCGGTTTGTAGATGAGCGCGAAAGCCAAACACTTAACCGTGATTACCGCGGTAAAGATAAAACCACCAACGTCCTGTCGTTTCCGTTTGAAAGCCCGCCTGGGGTTGATTTGCCCCTACTCGGCGACTTGGTGATTTGTCATGCAGTCGTGGCCCATGAAGCCAGTGAGCAAGGTAAACCGATTGAAGACCACTACGCGCACATGGTGGTGCATGGCATCTTGCATTTAATGGGCTACGATCATATTGACGATGAGGAAGCTGAAGAGATGGAGCAGTTCGAGCGCGAGCTGTTGGCCGAGCTGAACATCCCTGATCCCTACTCTGACGACAACCACGCACCTGATGGTGAAGACGTCTAAGCGCCTACAACTTTATTATTTGTTAGCGGGTGCGTTAAATCAGGTAACTATGAATCTGGTACTATCCCCCGCTTCAGTGATAAAACAGCTACTTGTCTGCCCGCAAACGAGAGAATTGACGCATGAGCGAAGACCGATCGAGCAACCCTAATCAAAAATCCTGGCTCGAGAAACTCTTTGGCGCCCTTTCCGGAGATAATGACGAACCCAGCTCGCGGGATGAGCTGATGACGTTTTTACGCCATACCGCAGGGAAATTGAAGCTGGATCAAGACGCCATCATGATCATCGAAGGCGCGCTTGAGATCAGCGATCAGCAGGTTCGTGAAGTACTCATCCCCCGCTCCCAGGTCTCGGCCATCGCGCTTGACCAAACCAGCGACGGCTACCTACCGCTGATTCAGGAAACCGGCCACTCCCGCTACCCGGTGATTGGCGAAAATCTGGATGATGTAAAAGGCATTCTGCTGGTAAAAGACCTACTACCACTGCTTTCTCAGACCCAGGCGCAGCGAGATGCGTTTAAGCTTGATGATATCTTGCGCCCAGCGATGTTTATCCCCGAATCAAAACGCCTCAACAGCCTGCTTAAAGAGTTTCGTGATACGCACAACCATATGGCCGTTGTCGTTGACGAATACGGCGGCACAGCAGGTATTATCACCATTGAAGATATTCTTGAGCAGATCGTCGGTGATATCGAAGATGAGCACGATACCGATGAAGAGGATGATATCCGCGAAATAGAGAGTGGCCGCTACGCCATTCGCGCGCTAACCCCCATCGAAGACTTCAACGAACGCTTCGACACTGAGTTTTCCGACGACGAGTTCGATACCGTTGGCGGCCTGGTAATGCAGCAGTTCGGTCATTTACCTCGGCGCGGTGAACACACCATCCTAGGTGGCTGGCGTTTTGTCATTCTTAATGCCGATACTCGCCGTATTCGTCTGCTCGAAGCCTATCGCGACACTCGTCGTGAAGATGAAAAAGAGGACGACGAAGACCAAGAAGACACTCGAGATTAGGCTGCGCTAATCACTTCTCTCTCTGCACATCCTCGACCTTAACCGACGATAGGTTTATCGCTATGGGTTTACCCCCCGCGTTTTTGTTACAGCTGCTTGCCGCTTTAGTGGCAGGCGGTTTCACCACCCTAACGGCCTCTCCTTTTGAGCTTTGGTGGCTGGGCCCTGTCGCCATTGGTTTACTTTACACCGGCCTACACGCTTTAACGCCTGCCCAGGCGGCCCTTAAGGGCTGGCTATATGGCGTCGCCCTGTTTGCTAGCGGCACTTCTTGGGTGTATGTCTCTATTCACGACTATGGCTATACCGGCGTCCCCCTGGCGGTCTTTCTCACCACGCTGTTCGTGACAATTTTAGCGCTCTTTTTTTGCCGGTACTTTTTGGCTTTACCGTCGTTTCACCTCGGCTCGGCTCGCATTTATTAGCTTTGCCGGCGCCTGGGTATTGGGCGAGGTGCTGCGTACCTACCTATTTACCGGCTTTCCATGGCTGCTGCTAGGCTCAGGCTACGTCGACTCACCGCTGGCCGCCTGGGCGCCCGTTGGTGGGGTTTACCTGCTTTCATTACTGGTAGCGCTTAGCGGCGCCTTCGCTGCAGAGCTGCTGCGTCGTCAGTGGTGGGCACTCGCGCCTCTAGCCGCTATTTGGTTAATTCCGCTGGCATTGCCACAGCAGTGGACCACTCCGGTCAGCGAGCCCACCCGAGTGGCCCTGCTGCAAGGCAACCTGCCACAATTGTTAAAATGGACCCCTGAAGGGCAACGCGCGGCGGCGAACACTTACAGCGAGCTCACCCGTGAAGTCGCTGACGAAGTTGATTTGATCATCTGGCCTGAGACCGCCCTGCCCATGATGGAAACCCAGGCACGCCCAGTCTTAGAGCGAGTGCAAGCGAGCCTGCCGCCTGACGTCGCCCTTCTGACCGGCATTGTTCAGCGCGATGAACAAGAACGCTACTTCAACAGCGTGATTGGCGTGGGCAATGTTGAGGGAAGCTACCAGAAAGAGCATCTAGTGCCCTTTGGTGAGTACCTGCCACTGGAGAGCGTACTGCGCGGCGCGATTGATTTTTTGACCTGCCCATGTCGACCTTTACCAAAGGTGAGCATGAGCAAACGCCAATGCAGGCCGCAGGGATTAATATTGGCAATGCGATCTGCTACGAGATTATCTACCCACAACTCGTTGCTCGTCGTGCTCAAGACAGCGGTGTCATTATGACGGTATCTAACGACACTTGGTTTGGCGCCTCTATCGGCCCCCACCAGCATCTTCAGATGGCACGCCTGCGAGCGCTAGAGAATGGTCGTTATGTCGTGCGCGCCACCAGTAACGGCATTACCGCGATTATCGATCCCAATGGTCAGATCGTGGAGCGCGCACCGCAGTTCGAAACGACGCTGATAACTGGCGAATTCTACGCCATGGAAGGTTTGACACCGTTTACACGTTCAGGCAGTTGGCCCGCCTGGTTGCTAGCTGGCTTGATGCTTTTACCCGGCGTTGTTGCTGCGCGCCGCAAACGAGAAGTAAAAAGCTGAGACTTATTACTCGCTTGTAGAGATTAATACTCGACAGTAGAAAAATGGCCCGCGTCCTTTGTAGGAGGCGGGCCATTTCTTATGCTCAAACGAATGCCAATAGATTAGGCAGCGCTATTTTTCAACGTCGCCATATCGATCACGAAACGGTAGCGAACGTCGCCTTTTTCCATCCGCTCAAAGCCTTCGTTGATATTGTTGATGTCCAGCATCTCAATATCACAGGTAATACCTTGGTCGGCGCACAGCTTAAGCAGCTCTTCGGTCTCTGCAATGCCGCCAATCAGCGAACCAGCCACCACACGACGCTTGAAGACCAGATTGAACGCTTCAATGGCAGGCTCAATGGGCTCCAACAGGCCGACAATGATGTGCGTGCCGTCATACTTCAACGACGTTAGGTAGGGGTTAAGATCGTGCTGTACGGGCACGGTGTCGAGCATAAAGTCGAACGTTTCTGCGACGGCATCCATTTGTGCTTGGTCGCTGGAAACCACCACGTGGTCAGCACCGTTGCGCTTGGCTTCTTCAACTTTAGCGTCGGAACGAGTAAAGACCGTCACTTCAGCACCCAGCGCTTTGGCCAGTTTGACGCCCATGTGGCCTAAACCACCCATTCCGATCACTCCGACTTTATGGCCTTTGCCGACACCGTGATGCTTGAGTGGTGAATAGGTCGTCACACCGGCGCAGAGAATCGGCGCTGCAGAGGCTAAATCAATACCATCAGGCATTTGCAGCACAAAGTGCTCGCTTACGACGATGGAGTCAGAGTAGCCACCTTGGGTCATGGTGCCGTCCTGACGGTCTTCACTGCCATAGGTCATAGTGAAGCCTTCCAGGCAGTACTGCTCGACGCCATCTTTACAGGCGGCGCAGGTACGGCATGAGTCAACCATACAACCAACACCCACCAGGTCACCGGCCTTAAAACGCGCTACTTTATCGCCGACAGAGGTGACGCGGCCGACAATCTCATGGCCTGGCACGACGGGGTACTGGCTCATGCCCCAGTCATTGCGCGCAAAGTGCAGGTCACTGTGGCAAACGCCGCAGTAAAGAATTTCAATCGCTACGTCATCCGGGCGTGGCTGACGACGATCAAAAGTAAACGGTGCTAAGGGCTTATCGTTAGCAAATGCGGCGTAAGATAATGCTTGGCTCATCGGTGAAACTCCTTATCAGCAAAAGACTGCCCTATAAATCAGCAGACATTTCCCCGCGTGCGAGGTATGCCGATAGTATTGTCCTAATCCATGAGGATAGCGATGAACGAAGCTACGCCATTTTTGCCAATTACTCCGACAGTACGTAATAAAATAACAAAAAATAGCCAAAAATCGTTATTATTGTACAAAAGCCACCAGAAACCAGAGAGAACAACCATGGCCTCAACCGCTCAGGCTGGCAATGCGCTGGCTGCCGTTATCGCCCCACTCATTAAGTGTGACGGGATCAGTGATACACCGCTGTCGGGCGTGTCATTACTCTGTTTAAGCCGCCATCAGGTACGGACACCGCTTCTTTATGAGCCAAGCCTGACCATCATTGCCCAGGGACGAAAAATGGGCTACCTGGGTGATCGCGAAATCTATTACGACCCCGGCCACTATTTAGTCCAAACGCTCCCCCTGCCCTTTGAGTGTGAAACCTACGGCTCACCGGAAGCACCTTTGCTGGGTATATCGGTACGCCTGGATCCGGCACTGTTAAGCGAGATGGTCACCGCCATGGGTGACGCCAGGCATCACAACCAAGCACCGTTACCGATGGCTTCAGTGGCCATGACGGAGGGCATGCAGGACGCCGTTTTGCGCTTGGCACGCACGCTAAATGAAGCGGTAGAGTGCAGCACGATGGGCACAGCGCGTATCCGCGATGTGGTATTTGAAGCGTTAAAGGGAGAGCAAAGCCAAGCATTGAGGGCACTGGTACTGGGGCACGGTAATTATTCACGCATTGTGCAGGTGCTTTCCAAGCTCCATGCTAACTTTGCCCAAGACTTTAGCGTGGAACAATTGGCAGCACAGGCCAATATGAGTGCGTCGACGTTTCACCAGCACTTTAAACAGATTACCCGCTCGTCCCCGGCCCAGTATCTAAAACGGCTGCGCTTAATCAAGGCGCAGCAATTGTTGCTGCAGGATAATCACAACGTCAATCAGGCCGCTGCGGCAGTGGGTTACCGCAGCGTGCCTCAGTTTAGTCGTGACTATAAGCGCTATTTTGGTGAGCCCCCGCTACAGCATCGCCGTCAGGAGCAGGCGTTACGCGCTTAAAACGACAATTAACCCAGGGCTTATTTGGCAAACACCTGACTCATATCTTTAAACGCCTTGAACTCCAGGGCGTTTCCGCATGGGTCGAGTAGGAACATGGTGGCCTGCTCACCCACTTCACCTTTAAAGCGAACATAAGGCTCGATCACGAACTGCGTATCACGCGCTTTCAAACGCTCAGCCAGGGCTTCCCACTCATCCCACTCTAAAATCACACCGAAGTGCGGGACAGGAACGTTATGACCATCCACGGGGTTTGTATGAGCGCTCTCTTGGCCAGGTGTTTTGGGCTGCTCATGGATCACCAACTGATGGCCGAAGAAATTAAAGTCGACCCACTGTTCGCTAGAACGCCCCTCTTCCAAGCCGAACACATCATTATAAAACGCGCGTGCCAGTGCTACATCGTAAACAGGAATAGCCAAATGAAAGGGTGAAAGGCTCATGGATGTTCTCCAGTTTATTAAGCTTTTGGGTGGTTGGACGGCACTTTATGCTGCCATGCTCTATTCATCCTAGGGCGGCGCATGGGAAAATAAAATCAATAACTATTTGGCTGATTCACAAAAAGGATTTATCAATGATCCGCGAGCTGAAAACGCTGATTGCGGTCGCCCAGGAAGGCACCTTTGCCGCGGCGGGTAACAAAATCGGCCTGACACAAGCGGCGGTCAGTGCACAGATGAAACGTCTCGAGGAAGAGCTGGGTATCGCCCTGTTTGAACGCAAGGGACGTGCCGCCATATTGACCCAACGCGGGCAAGAAACCTTAAGGCAAGCTCACGCCCTGCTTACCCTTTATAGAACTCTGGGAGCTGCGACAGCGGGACAACCAGCAACGCAACGTATCAACATTGGTGCCATTGCTTCAATACAGCGCTCTCTACTACCCGATGCTCTGGCCCGCTTTCATCATACCTATAGCGAGTGTCGAACGCGGGTGGTGCCTGGGCTTTCCATGGAACTGGTGAATCAAGTCGATGCTGGCGAGCTGGATATGGCCGTGATTATTCGCCCGCCCTTCTCATTGCACAGCGATTTACGCTGGACACCCCTCGCCCACGAGCCTTTTCGGCTAATCGTGCCGCAGCATATTGGCGGTGATCAATGGCGGGAACTGATCGCCCACCAGCCGTTTGTCCGTTACGACCGCGCCTCCTTTGGCGGACGGCAGGTAGACCGTTTCCTACGCGACAATCACTGCAATGTGCGCGAAGTATGCGAAGTTGATGAACTAGAGGCCATCGTCAAACTGGTTGCCAAAGGCGTCGGCATCGCTCTGGTGCCTCAGGCGTTTGCCCAGCAGCGCTGGCCTGCAGGAGTACGTGCGATTGATTTAGGCGAGCGCACCTTTCATCGCGACATCGGACTTATTCATCCCACCAGCGGTCATTTGAGCGAACCCGCCAGGGCGCTTGCCCAATTGATTGGCGATATTGCCCAACAGCATGGGCTCTAAATTTAGGCAATCCACAATATAATCACGCATTAAAAACGCTACCCCGGACACCAGAGGTAGCGTTTTAGTTAGCGCCATTCAAGGCTGACTAAAAAGGCCGTTAAACTTCGGTGATGGCGTCTTCTTGCATTTCAGTTGACGGGGTTTCGCTTTGTTCCTCTTCGCTCGGTTCGGCTTGCGCGTCACTCTCCCCGCTCGCCTGACCGGCGTCGCTATTGCTAGTAGCAGCAAGGTTCGCAGGCTCATCTAACTGCAAGGTTTGCGCGGTATAGGCACGAACCTCGCTGAGCAGTTCAGGGTTTTCTGCTAGAGGCTGTCCATAAGAGGGCACGATATCTGTCAGTTTATCCTGCCACTCAGCGCTGGCAATCTGCTCAGGAAAAACGCGATCAAGCAGGTTTAGCATGATGGAAGGCGCCGTCGACGCTCCTGGTGATGCCCCCAGTAGAGCAGCAATCGAACCATCTTCGGCGCTGACAATTTCGGTACCGAACTGCAGTACACCACCGCGCTCTTCATCATTTTTGATAATTTGCACACGCTGACCTGCTGTCCAGAGCTCCCAATCGTCCTGGTTGGCTTCTGGGTAATACTCCTGAAGCGCTTCGAACCGATCGCCTTCAGACATCAACACTTGGCCCACCAGATAACGAACAAGATTAAAGTTATCCAGCCCCACTTCCGCCATCGGCCACGTATTGTTGAACGTCATTGAGCCAAACAGATCTGTCCAAGAGCCCTCTTTTAAGAACTTGCTTGAAAAAGTCGCAAACGGGCCGAAAAACAGCGCAGGTTTACCATCTAAATAGCGCAGATCAAGATGGGGTACGGACATTGGCGGCGATCCTTCACCTGCTTTGCCATAAACCTTCATGGCGTGCTGAGCGACAACGTCTTGGTTAGTGGTATAGAGGAACTGCCCACCCACCGGGAAGCCAGCGTAAGCCTTGGCTTCAGGAATACCCGACTCTTGCAGCAGGGGTAGCGCTGCCCCACCAGCCCCGATAAATACAAAGCGCGCATCGACACTGGTTTCCCCACCGTTGGCGAGATCCGCCACGGTGACTTTCCAGGTATCGTCATCATTGCGTTCTAAACCACGCACTTCGCTGCTAAGACCTAGCGTAAATTGATCGCTGCGAGCCAGCGCTTCGATCATTTGGCGAGTTTGCGCGCCATAGTTAACCTCTGTGCCCATTTGCATGCGTGTAGCGGCAACAGGCGTATCATTATCTTCACGCCCCGCCATGACTAACGGCATCCACTCGGCTATCACGTCGCGATCTTCAGAGTATTCCATGTCCGCGTAAAGCGAGTTTTGTACCATGGTGGCATGACGTTCGCGAAGGAAGGCAACATCATCGTCGCCCCAGACGAGACTTGCGTGGGGCACAGTGCTAATGAAGGATGTCGGTTCACCAAGAATATCGTTATCTACCTGGTGAGACCAAAACTGACGAGACACTTCAAACTGCTCGGTAACATTAATCGCACGCTGAATATCTACGCTGCCATCTTCCTGCTCAGGGGTATAATTCATTTCACAGAAAGCTGAGTGCCCACTGCCTGCATTGTTCCAGGCGTTTGAACTCTCTTCAGCGACTTGATCCAAGCGCTCATAAAGGTGGATATTCCATTCAGGCTCGAGTTCTTGTAAATAGGTACCTAGCGTGGCACTCATGATGCCACCGCCAATCAGTACCACATCAACAGGCTCGTCCGCGGCAAGGGGCATCGCTGCCAGCGCCAGCAGAGGTGAACAGAGTAAAAGGCGAAAACGTTTATGCATGTCATGTCCCTGACGATACAGAAAGGACGCGCCGGAACGGTAGGCGTCCGGCATCGAGGGGGTATCATTTGTCGACGAAAGTCTAACAAATTTGTGCCATGCCGGAAATATGCAATCTTACTTAAATGAGAATGAATGGGTTTAAGCTATGAAACCAGAGGATCTGGAAAAGTTAGTGACGCGGACCATGCCCTTTGGCAAGTATGAAGGCCGCCTTATTGCGGATCTGCCAGGCCCTTATTTAAACTGGTTTGCTCGGGAAGGGTTTCCTTCAAGCGAGATCGGCCAGTTACTGCATTTGATGCATGAAATTGATCACAACGGGCTTGGCCCGCTGCTGGATCCCCTGCGAAAAGCGCCGAGTCAGCGCGGCGAAAGCTGACACTGATAGTCGTCGCGCTGACTCAGGGCACCCTCAAACTCAGCCCGGTAAGCCGCCGCATGAAGTGCCGGGTCTCGGGGAAAACGGTCTAACGCGACGGCTAGCTCAAAAAACCTGCTGCTGGTATCCCTTCACCCCGCCGACTGACCACCAAGGCGGCGATGAAAGGCGCTTTATGCACAGCGTCTTCACGCATTGACTGTTCAAGCGCCTGGGTAACCTGAGCGATAGTGCGTGGTGGCGTTAACGCCAGTGCGGACGCCACCTGCTGATAAGTCATTGGCAGGGCATCACGCGGCACGTTAAGCAGTAGCTGGCGAAGCGCAGCAACGTTGTCTCTCATGTACATCCTATTATTCGGTTTTAAAAACGCTCAAATTTTGGAAAGTCATCGTCAACGCTAAACCATGACACTTTAGCGCTTACAAACGCATGATACTTTTTAGTCACACTGCCACAGAGGCAACTACCTGCTCCCATCCGAAACTCCTTAATTTAGCTATTGATGCGGTATTTGTGCTAAGAATAGCTCAAAAGGAGAGCGACATATGTCGTCATAAGGAGTAAGCATGACAATGCAATTAAAAACTGCGCACCCTCGCGGTGGCCGTTGGCCAAGCGTGCTGGCTGGCGTAGCTATTCTACTGCTAGCAGCAGCGGCATTAATGATGGCGGGTTCTGGGCCTGCTTATCGGGGTAACTTCATCACCCTGGGCGAGGCGTTTAACTGGCTGCGCTATGGAGTTTATGCCGCCGGTGGAGCGGTGGCGATGAGCGTTATCGCCCTACTATTGAGCATGTTTACGCGCCGATTTACATCTGCCTTAGTGGCTTCGCTTGTCATTGTCGGCGCTGCGGCGCTGCTTTTCATCCCCTGGCAACATTGGCAACGCGCTCAACAAGTGCCCGCTATTCACGATATTACAACCGATACGCAGAACCCGCCTGTTTTTGAAGCCTTAGCCAACGCGCGTGAGGTTGCGCCTAACGGGGTCGATTACCCAGGCGAGACCACCGCCCAGCAGCAGCGAGAGGCATACCCCAATATCAGCTCGTTGGTCCTCAACGAAACGCCTCAAACCGTTCTTGCGGCTGCCCAAGCAGAGGCGGAAGAGGCTGGCTGGCGTATCACCCGGATTACCGACGATCACATAGAAGCCACCGCAACGACGCGCTGGTTCGGTTTTCAAGACGACGTGGTCATACGCTTAACAGAAGTTGAAAACGGTGTGCAGGTGGATATGCGCTCGGCGTCACGTCTAGGTGCCAGCGATGTGGGCACCAACGCTGCACGAATCGCCGAGTTTTTAAGTGCGCTTGAGGCAAGACTTAAATAACACTCTTGCTCTTGCCCATCTCACTCTTTTAATTAGTGTAAAGAACCCGTTCTGCTGCCGTTCTCGCGCGCTAAAATTTGCTCAGCATCAAGAGTGCCAATCGGCACTTGGTGCTGAGTGGGAATATCTCCACTCAATTGAAGGGCTTGATAGCGCAGGGCGCAAACGCGTAAAAATGAGGTGAAGTTACCCAGATCGTGGCCGGCGTCGATTGACTCATGGTAAAGCCGGGTAATCATCTGCGCCGTGTTCATACCATCGCGCTGGGCGATCTCTTCAAGGATGTACCAAAAATAATTCTCCATCCGCACACTGGTCACCATGCCATCAATACGCAGCGAGTGGGTAGCACTGCGCCATAGCTCTGGGTCGGCTTGTATAAAGAGTTTACACATCGGCGTTGTCTCTCAGCGTATTCATAGCCACGCAAATTATTAGCATAGCGGCAATGGTGGGCACTGCAAACAAGAGCGCCCAGCGGGTGCCGGGCGCAAATGTCTTGGTTACCGCAATCAATCTCACTTATTCAGTAGTGCCATAAATTGCGCAAGCCAGGCCGGGTGAGCAGGCCATGCGGGGGCCGTCACCAAGTTGCCATCGGTGACCGCATCGGTCACGTCTAAATTGGCGAAGTGACCACCCGCCAGCTCTACCTCTGGTTGGCAGGCGGGGTAAGCGGAGCACTGCCTTCCTTCAAGCACGTTGGCCGCGGCTAATAGCTGCGCCCCGTGACAAATCGCGGCGACGGGCTTGTTAGCCTCAAAAAAGTGCTGAACCATCGCCAGAACGTCTTTGTTTAAACGCAGGTATTCAGGCGCACGCCCACCGGGCACGACCAAGGCATCGTAATCGGCAGGATTAGTAGTGGCGAAATCGGCGTTTAAGGCAAAACGGTGGCCAGGTTTTTCTGAATAAGTTTGATCACCTTCAAAATCATGAATGGCCGTCGCCACGGTATCGCCTGAGGCCTTTCCTGGGCATACAGCGTCCACGCGGTGGCCAACCGCCAACAACGCCTGAAACGGCACCATGGTTTCATAATCTTCTGTAAAGTCGCCGGTGATCATTAAAATGCGCTTGCTGCTCATCTCAGTGCTCCTCTTATCCATCTTATGGTTATTGATCGAGTGTGTGAGCACACGCGGGGCGTGTTAGATGAGACTAGCAAGCGCATTACCACAGCAGGTAGTAATGGCTTACTACTAGATAATTTCTTCCTTCTGCGGAAGTGATAGATGACGCTGACCCGCCGTATCGCTTACACGGAAGCGCCCCACCAGTGAGTGCATATCACCCGCGCGATCATCCAGCGTATGGCTAGCGGTAGTGGCTTCCTGTACCAACCGGGCATTTTGGTGCGTTACTTGATCCAACTGTGAAATAGCTTGGTTGATCTGATCAATACCCGCAGATTGCTCGTGGGTCGCCCCTGCAATTTCGGTGACATACCGCGTCACCTCACCGAGGCTATCGATGATCTCCTGAAGGTGCTTGCTGGACGCGTTCACAAGCTGTTCGCCTTCGCTAACTTTAGCGACACTGTCATCGACCAAATGACGGATTTGGGCCGCCTCTTCAGCACTTCTCCCGGCTAATTTACGCACCTCTTGGGCCACCACAGCAAACCCACGCCCCTGCTCGCCTGCCCGGGCGGCTTCAACAGAGGCATTTAGCGCGAGCAAATTGGTTTGAAAAGCAATATCGTCAATAGCTTTGATGATAGAGGTGATTTTTTCGCTAGCCTCGCGGATATCACCCATTGCCGAGGTAGTGCGCTTGGCAACATCACCCGCTGAACGTGCCCGTTGATCAACGCTCCCACTTGCGCTTTTAGCCTGATCAGCATAATCAGCGGTTTGCTTCACGGTCGCGGTGATTTCCTCAAGACTTGAGGCTGTTTCAGCCAACGAGGCTGCTTGCTGGTCGGTGCGCTGGGAGAGGTTTTCATTCCCGGCAGCAATTTGACGACTGCTGGTTGCAATAGCTTCGGCGCTTTCACGAATTTGCGCCACCATGCCTTCAAAGGTATCCATCATGTTGTTAAAGGCCTGGGCGGTCTGACCTACTTCATCATTACGCTTTAGCTCAAGTCGCATTGAAAGGTCGGCACTCTCTCCTGCCGCCCCACTGATATCTTCCATTTGTCGACGCATTGCCACGAGCGGGCCCAGCACACGCACCATAGTGCGCCAGCCAAAGATCGCCAGCAGTACAATGACGACTAAGGTCACTACAATCAGTAAGGAACGGCCAGCGTTGGCTAACGTCTCTGCCTGAGTAGCAGCACTGTCCGCTTGCTCAACGGTATACGCTTCGACGTCGCTCAATGCACCACGCATCTGCGTCATCGCTTGGGCAACATTTGCCAACGCCGCTTGCACCTGCGCGTGTAACGCGAGCTGTTGCAAGCGAAGCTCATAAACAGCGTTGTCATCAGAGACCATCAACCCTTCCAGCTCGACGATGACACTGTCCAAATCATTAATAAGTGTGCGCTGCTCCACTTCGGTGCTGGGGGCCTCTGCAATCGCCGCCAAGGATTGCCGAGCAAGACCGACCTGCTGGGCAATTTCATTGTGACGCAAATTAACCAGTGCATCGGTGCTGTTCAATTGCATCATTTGGCGGCCAAGGTCAGATAACTGCGCTAACGCCATGCGCGCGTTACCGCTCAAACGCCCGATATCCGCTTGTGCGGTAAACATATTGTCGAGTAGCTGAGTAGGCAGCGTGGTCATGCCATCCTCGCGCCAAGCTTCCATCAATACACGCTGCTCGCGGTCACTTCGCACCTGAGCTAGCGCCGTACGCCCGGCCATATCTTCGGCGCTCAGCATCACTTGTGAAATAAGTGTTTGCATGGCGCTTATGCGATCGGCCATTTGCGTTTGTAAGCTCAGCTCTTCTCGGCGCACCGTTTCCAGTGCCGTATCTCCGTCTAACAATGCCTGATAGTGGCTGTCCAGTTCACTCAGGCCCTCTGCATGATCAACCCCACTTAGACCTTCACGGGCGTCCTGGAAGCGTTCGTTTAATGTGCTTTGTGTGGTGACTTCATCAAGTGCAGTGGCATTCTCTGCGGCAAGTAAATCCGCATGGCGCTGTCCAAACGCGCCCATGGTAAGCACCATGCCACGGCTGGCATCCTGAAGGGGCAACACCTCACCGGTAATATAGCGCTGCGAGTCGATTAGCCGTTGGTTAGTCGTCCAACCTGTCGCCGCTAGAACCACGGCGCCCAGCACCGCCGCTAAGAACAGGCTGATCAGCATGGCTCTAATACTTAACGTTTTCTTCATTATCTTTTTTCACTTGTGTCAGGGTCTTACAGGTAACATCAGCTTTAGTAACATAACCGTTATGGCAACAGGCTAGCCCACTCCACCGACTCGAAACGGCCGTTAGTGATAATGGTTGGCCACACCGCATCGCTAGCTTGGTGATCATTTCGTCCCAAACTGAGCGGCTCTTCTAAACCGATATCGACATTTCCCAAGCCGAGCAAACCATCCACGATGGCCTCCCGATCCGGGTCTGCGCCAGCAGCTTTTACACCTTCCACAAACAGCTTCGCGGCGAGATAACCTTCGAGGGAAATAAAGTCAGGTTCGCTGCCGCGTGCGTGGGTTTCAAGCGCCTGGCGGTAAGCTTCAACAGCAGGTAGGTCGGCATCCAGTGGCGGCACCACTTGGGTGATAATAACGCCTTCTGATAGATCGCCAAGTTCATCCTTAAGCGCCTGGCTACCGACAAAGGAGACATTCAAAAACACTGCATCAGGCAGGTCGTGAAGGGCTTCACGGATAAAATCTGCTGCAGGCCCATAGGTACCCACCACAATGATGGCACGTGGTGTCACCGGCGCTTGCAGAATGGTCGCTAAGCCTTGATGAATATTGCGCGTACCCCGGGTAAAACGTCCATGGGCTAGCGCAGCGGTATTACTAACACCATGTGACGTTAATGCTTGAATAGCGCCATTGTACCCAGCATCACCAAAGCTATCGTTTTGAGTAAAGAAGGCAATTTCTTCGGGCAAAACACCTGCTTCCAAGAGCCCATTCACCATCGCCGCCGTCTCTTGTACGTAGCTGGCCCGGTAATTAATCACATAACGGTCTGGGGGTGTTTTCCGTAATACGCCCGCCCCGGTAAACGCGCCATACATAAGCGTTTTGTATTCGTTATAGAGGGGAATGGTAACTGTCGCTGTTGGGGTGCCGACATTGCCAATGGCTGCTAGCACCTCATCTTGTTGAATAAGTTGACGCGTATTGCTAGCGGCCTGGAGCGGCCGGTACTGATCATCTCGTGCAAGCAAGGTTAGCGTTTCACCGTTAACGCCACCGGAGGCGTTAACCTCGGCAAAGTAGGTCTCGATCCCTTTTTGCATGCCCAGACCAAGCGGAGCAGCACCACCGCTGGAAGGGGCGACAATGCCAAAGGTAAGCTCGGCCTGAACCAGCGGCGAAACCATTAGCCCAGCGAATAACGATATTTTTAATAGCGGAGTTTTTAACAACCCTTTTTGTAACAGTAGTGTTCCCAATCGTCGCATTGATCTGCTCCTTACTCGCTAGATCACTTCCCCACCCGATAAACGGCATGTTGAAAAACAGACAATGATAAACATCGCCTGACTTTTACATTACCGATCCGTTACCCTTTACTATCGGCAGGAGAATATACGACTAAAGATTAATTATCGTTAATAACTAAGTAATTATTGTTGGCCATTTGTAACCGTATGGAAATCACTGAGCATTTTATTTAAATTATCATTCGTAATCATTAGCTTATCGACATTACAAGATTTCTAATCTGGACGTTCAATAGCAAATCTGTCGCTAATACGAATGTAGTCACTACCTGCAAGACGACCCACGGGTTTGAGTTTATCCATATCCACATGACGACCGTCCCAAAGAGTGTCATCGATATGAATAGAGACCACTTGCGCCAGCACTAATGTGCCTGCCAACGGTTGATCGCCGAAGCGGATCATATCGAACAGTTTGCAACCAAACGCGACGGGGGCATCGGCAACCCTAGGCACACTAACGCCCGGCATAACCGCTTTTTCAAGTCCGGCCAGGGTAAATTCATCCTCACCCGGCGGTAGGCTAGCACTGGTGGTATTGAGCGCTTCAATTAACGCCTCGCTTCCCACATGTACAACGCACTCTGCTACTTCATTTAAATTACGCACCGTGTCTTTAAGCTCACCGCTACCATTAAGCAGGGGTGAAAACGCTAGCACCGGTGGATTGACACTGGCGACATTGAAGAAGGAGAACGGCGCTAAATTAGCATTACCATGTTTATCCTGCGTAGACACCCAGGCAATGGGCCGCGGGCAAATGCTGCCTGATAACAGCCGATAAATAACACCGGGGCTTAAGGGGGAATCATCTAATAGGTAGTCGCTCATTGTGGCTCCTTGATGGCAAGTTTTCAGGTTAGTATCACTTTATAACAGCAAAGCTAGCGATGCCCTGTTTTGTCATTTTCGATGCGACCATTTTTAAGGAGCCTTTTTTTAATGAGAATTGCCATTCCCGATGATTATCAAGACTGTGTGCGCAGTTTAGATGCCTTTAAGCAGCTAGAAGGCCACGATGTAACGATCTATCACGACACCCTTACCGACCTGGACGCGCTAAGTGCGCGTTTTCAGGACGCCGAGGCGTTAGTGCTGATTCGTGAACGCACGCCTATCACGGCTGCCCTACTGGAGCGCCTGCCCAACCTGAAAGTCATTAGCCAAACGGGTGGCGGTGCAGCGCATGTGGATATGGAAGCGTGCCGCCGTCATGGCGTCACTGTCATGGCGGGCACTGGCTCACCTTACGCTGCAGCAGAAATGACTTGGGGTTTAGTCCTGGCGGCAATGCGTCATATACCGGCAGAAGTGGAGAACCTGAAAGCGGGCCGTTGGCAGCGCACGCTAGGCACCGGCCTTAAAGGGCGCACACTGGGTATTTTCGGCTACGGTAAAATCGGCAGTTTAGTAGCGCGCTATGGTCAGGCGTTTGAGATGAACGTGTTGGTATGGGGCCGTGAGGGCACTCGCCAGCGCGCTTTGGATGCCGGTTTTGAAGTGGCGGAAACCCAGGACGATTTGTTTAAGCGCTCAGATGTGCTGAGCCTGCACCTTCGTTTGAACGACGACACCCGCGGTATTGTCAGCGCTGAATCGCTTGCTCAAATGAAACCAACGTCTCTGTTAGTAAACACCAGCCGCTCTCAGCTAGTGGCACCAGGGGCGCTTGAACAAGCACTCAAAGCCGGGCGGCCTGGCCAAGCGGCGGTAGACGTATTCGACGCAGAACCTGTGCTCGCAAGCTCTCTGCTGGAACTACCCAATCTGGTTGCTACACCGCACCTTGGCTATGTCGAAAAAGATAGCTATGAGCTCTACTTTGGCGATGCGTTTAACAATCTGCTGGCCTATATTGATGGTCAGCCTATTACTAATTTAGCGGGTTAAAAGGGCGCGCAAAATAGCGCAGCGAGCCCCGCCTCTGTGCCAATTGTGCTAGCCTTATAGGTTCACAAGTAACACAGGGGCCTTTAATGCTCACCATTTCTAGCAACGTTACCCTGGCTGACTGGGAGATTGATATCAGCCAGATTCGCGCCCAAGGTGCGGGCGGTCAGAACGTCAACAAAGTCGCCTCAGCGGTACACCTGCGCTTCGATATCCTTAGCTCCACACTTCCACCACTCTATAAAGAGCGCTTGATGGCGCTATCTGATCAGCGCATCAGCAAAGAGGGTGTCGTCATCATTAAAGCCCAGAGTCATCGCAAACTTGAACTCAATAAAGAAGATGCCCTGGCACGTTTAAAAGAGCTAATCCAGAGCGCCACCAAACAGCAAAAAGTGCGTCGTGCCACCAAGCCAACCAAAGGCTCTCAGCGCCGCCGGGTCGATCATAAAACCCGTAAAGGGAAGATCAAATCGCTGCGTGGTAAAGTGTCTGCTTCTTAATACGCGAATTTGTTCCGAAGGCCTCACCCAATGACGATAAGCTCTACCTCTTGCACCGCGCGCCCAGTGTCACCTTGTGTGCAAATCTGTCAGATAGAACCTTCAACGTCGGTTTGTGAAGGCTGCGGACGTACATTGGATGAAATCGCCTGCTGGGGAAGCATGACCGAGGCTGAAAAAGCCCCGGTCTGGGAACGTCTGGAAAGTGAAGGCTATGTCTCAGATGACGGCTTTTCTGACGACAATGCCGCCGATTGATGACGATCACTCAATATATGATGCAACTCACCACAAGCGACCATCGGGTCATCGCAGTTGATAACAATATCAGAACGCGACAGCACGTAGCTGCGCCCGGTGATGGTGTTCTCCACGACCTGGTAGTCACCCTCCTGATGCGTGCCAATAAAGGTGCCGATAAACCCAGTTTCACGCAATGAAACTGTCTCTAACTTGTCACCTATATTGAGCCGTCCTTCATAGTTCATCAACGCCAAGCGCGCCGACGTACCGGTACCTGTCGTACTACGGCAAATAACGCCAGGATGAACATACGTGGTTGAACGTGAGCGAATAAAGCCTTCTGTAATTTGCTCTTCAGGCCCCATAAAGTGCAAAAATGGCAGCGGCCCCACATCCCCCAGGGTGTAATGTGAAAACCCTCGCTGCGCTTTAATTGCTTCAACAATTTTATAGGCACACTCAGAGAGCGCCCGCTCCTCATCACGCGTAAGCTTAAAGCCCAGCTCGGTGGCATCGACCAAGGCGTAAAACCCACCGCTGTAGGCGATTGAGTAGGTGACTTCGCCAATCCCCGGCACCTGAATCTTCTGGCGATAAGTGTCGATATAACTGGGCAGGCCGCCACAAGTCACCGACTCCACCACGCCGTTATGCACCTTCGCTTCGATTTGTACTAACCCTGCTGGTGCTTCCAGCTTAAAGCGCTGTATGCCTTCCTGCTTGGGCACAATACCGCTCTCAAGCACTGCGGTGGCGGTACACAGCGTGTTGGAGCCGGAGTAAATGGGATAACCCATTACCTCCATAATGATATAACCCGCGACTGCTTCCGGATGGGAAGCGGGTACCAGCAAATCCACTGACATTTCGGGAATACCGTAGGGCTCTTCGAGTAATAGACGCCGTAAACCGTCGGCATCGTCACGCAGGTACTCCATCTGCTCACGCACAGTGGCCCCTGGCAGCAGGTCAATGCCTCCTGTCACTATACGGCTGACATCACCACCGGCGTGGGTATCCATAAGCTGGATCGTGTGGAGGTTATGCACTAGCGGCGCTCCTCGGTGGCAGAAGAGGAGTTTTCAAGCGCGAACGGGGCCCCGTGAGATGCCCACTGAGCATCGGGTACAAGCACAATTTTGCCCAGATAGTTGCTGCTCCGATTGACAAAGTAGCGCTCGGCATCATGTAGATCAGACAGCTTGAAGGCGGCGTGAAGCACCGGCTTCAGTTCACCGCTGCGAATCCACGCTACCAGTTGCTCGGCCTCTTCACGGGTGCCGTGGGAAACCCCAAATATCTGCACTTGATAAAGATAAACGCGAGTCCACATCATTTCGCTAAGATTGCCACCGCTAGCCCCGGCAATGGAAAGGCGCGGGTAGCTCTTGCGGCCCTGCATATCGACAATCATGGTGTCGATAAACAGGTTGGTCATCTCACCGCCGACCAAGTCCATCACTGCATCAATCGGCTTACCGCCAGTGGTTTCCAGCACCCGGTCAACAAACGTCGGCAAGTCGCCACGATCAATCACCGCTTCTGCGCCTAGTGCTTTCAACGAGTCTGCTTTATCTAGCTGGCTGACCGCATAGGGAATAGCGCCCACAATACGACAGAGCTGAATCAGTGCAGTGCCCACCCCACCACTGGCGCCACTGACCAAAACACGCTCGCCAGCACTTACATTGGCAGCCGTCATCATATGGTAAGCCGTCTGATAGGAGCACATACCCATTGAGGCTAGTTCCGCGTCGTGCAGCTCTGGGTTGGGCACATGATAAAACTGATCAGCAGGCACGGCGATATACTCAGCAAAGCCGCCGTCGGCACCATGGCCGTAATAGTCGGGGGTAAGATTAATATCGCGGCGCTCGTCGGCGTAAATATTAAAATCCAACAAGCCGCGCTGACCAATACGTTCAGCGTCGACACCCTCACCCACCGCCACTATCCGACCTGCTACGTCGGCGCCTTGAATCCGCGGGAAGGTTAAGGTTGGCGTTCCGCCCATGGCAAAGGAGGTTACATCGCCTTTATCCTTGGTGGGATAAAGTCCTTCACGGGCTTTGCGGTCAGTATTGTTCTTCGCTGTTGCCGTCACCTGCACCAGAACTTCGCCCGCCTTGGGCTGCGGTGTAGCGACATCCTGATGATATTCCAGCTTTTCGATAGCGCCATGCCCGGTCAATAGCATGGCAGCCATTGTGGTTGGCACCGTGTGTGTTGTCTCGGCCATGGAGTGACTCCTAGGTTGGGCTAAAAAACGTCCGGTTAACTAAAAACAGGGACGCCAATCAGCACTGTGTGCAGGTAAAAGGCGAACACCACATACGCTACCAAGCCGATGAGTACGGTAGCAATGGTGGCCATTTTATGAGTATTGACGGGCGCAGGCGGCGTAAGGCGGTCGCGCTTTTTGGCGGTTTTAAATGCCAGGATAGCCCAGATAAGAAAGGCGGCAAAAAAGATAATATCGCCCAAGCGACCGTTGGCCAGCAGGTGAGCGAACGCCCAGATTTTTACCGCTAGCATCATCGGATGGCCAAGCTTGGCCTTGATCGCATTATGCGGAACGTACGCTGCCGCCAACATGATAAAGGCAGGCAGCATTAATAGCGCCACCGCATGGCGCATGCCCATGGGGGGGTACCAAACATTAATAGGGTCGAGACGCATCTGTCCAAAGCCATAAATCGCAATGGCCAGACCAACGATAGAAACCGCCGAATAGGCTACTTTCCAGGTGGTTTCGCCGTGTTGCGCAATCTGTTGCTGACGCCAGTTTTCAGCAAATATACGTACAGAGTGACTGCCTAAAAAAATCAGCAGCCCGATAATCATAATTGTCATGTTACAACTCCCAGTGAAAACGCTAGTCGACGGCTTTATGCCTTATAGTCTTGGTCGCCGGAGAGGATGCCACAATCAACCGCTGTCCACCTATGTATGCGTCAACTTTTCGTGCACGGGCTAAAACCAGTGCTTGCGCTTAAACAACCAAATCAGTACTCCACCGATGCCTAACATGGCTCCCCAAACAAAAAAGTAGCCGTACTCATAACGCAGCTCGGGCATATTTTCAAAGTTCATGCCGTAAATACCGGCGATAAACGTGAGTGGAACAAAGATAGCGGTAATGACGGTGAGAACACGCATGGTGATATTAAGCTGATGCGACGAAATAGAGATATAGCCATCGATTAGGTCACCGCAAATATCGTAGTACATCTGGGTCAAGGTATAGAGACGTTCAAAGCGATCCGCTACATCGTTGATGGCATGCAGCGTTTCACTCTCCTCACGCGGCAAATGTTCATAGTCATAAGCCGTTAGTTCTTGGGTAATACCCTGGTGATAGCTAAAGATACGGCGCATTTTAACCAGACGGGATCGATAGGTAATGATCTTACGCATTAGCGTATCATTACCATTTTCTAACAATTCATCCTCAAGGTCGCTTAACGCCGTTTCAAACTCGAGCAGACTGTCGATGTAAAAACCCGCTGAAATATACATTACCCGGAGCGCTACGTGTTCTGGTGAATGGGCCAGTAGGGCTTTACCTTGGTCGTTGAAAAGCCGTTCTATGGAGAGCGCTTCGCCGGGGTGGAGCGTGACCAAAAAGCGCTCCCCTACGAAAAAACATACCTGCTGAGGCAGGTAGTTAAGCTCGGCATCAAAGGAGGAGATGCCGCGATAAATGATCAGTGTATGGTTATCAAATTCTTCGATTTTAGGCGGATGGCGCTCTTTATGGGCGTCCTGTATCGCCATGGGATGAAACTCAAATGCCTCTAAAATTTTGCGCTCGCTCTCCTGGGCCTCACCCTGCATATCAATCCAAATATGGCTCCCCGGCGAAGATTGCCAAACGGCCAACAGCTGCTCGTCGCCTTCGTGGGTTTCACCTTCAGGCGTGGTCAGGATAGTGCGAATCATAGTCGTCCTTGAATATTTCCGAATTTTAAGAGGCGTTCTCAGCAGGCGGCGCAATGCGTACCTGGGCTTTTCCAGAGCGCTTTGCATCATACATGGCAACATCGGCGCGCTTTAGCAGTTCATTCAAGGTTTCAGCGTTTGTCGGCAAGTAAATAGCAACACCAATACTAACGCTGACATTTAACAACACTTCGCCAACGGCTAGCGGCTCTTCAATCACGTGGACTAATTTATTAGCCAAATACTCAATGGCGGTGGGCTCACTGCCTTCCAAAAGTAAAACAAACTCATCGCCTGCCCAGCGCGCAATATAATCGGTTTCACGGATTGCCTGTACCAGTCGTTTACCCATTGCTCGCAGTAACTCATCACCAATGGCGTGACCGTGAGTATCATTAATTGCTTTAAAACCGTCCAGATCCAAAAACAGAACTGCTAAGGGCTTATGGTTACGTCGCGTGCGGGCCATGGCAGTGGGTAAATGCTCATCTAATGCTCGCCGATTGGGCAGTTTGGTTAATACATCCTCACGCGCCTGTTGGTCACGCAAGCGCTCTAGCTGTTGTCGTTCGGTAATATCATGAATAAACAGGCTTCGTCGTTCGCGCCCATCAATGATTAATTGTTTCACACGCACTTCGACGGGCATTTCATTGCCATCATAGCGCCGCGCCGTGTAGTTGATAGGGGCCTGATCATTTTCGATTGGCAACCCATGGGGAAAGAGTAACTGCGTAATTGACCTTGCTAGCACCGCTTTTCGTGGCCAGCCAAACATTATTTCAGCGGCCTTATTCCAATCCAGTATCACGCCCTGTGAATCAATACTGATATAGGCGTCATAGGCAGATTCGATGACAAGATTAAGTTCATTAGTACGCCGCTTAATTTGGCACTCCATGCTGCGATGAAGCTCGCTTAAAGCCCGTTGCGATTCCTGAGCATTTTTTCTCTCTCGGACCAGCCGTTCACGCAGCCGAATCTCGTCAGTCACTATCGCCGCTAAATCCCTTAATGCCGCCAGCTCAATATCACTAATAGCACGAGGCAGGGTATCGATGGCGCAGAGTGACCCCAGTGCTAGTCCCTTGGAAGTACACAAGGGAATACCCGCATAAAAACGAATACCACCAGAGGCCGACACATGAGGGTTTTGCGCAAAGCGTGGATCCTGGCGTGCATCTTCGACTATTAGCGGCTCTGTGGCAGTCACCGTATAAGCACAGAAAGCCACATCGCGAGATGTCTCGCGAGTCTCTGTGCCCACACGAGACTTAATCCACTGACGCTCAGCATCGATTAGCGTTATCGTTGAGATCGGTACATTCAGTAATTGGGTAACCAGCCTGGTGACGCGGTCAAAGGCTGGCTCATCTGGCGTATCTAGCAGTTCAAGCTCATAAAGAGCGGCTAACCGCGCCTCTTCGTTAGATGCTTTAGGGTAGTTCATTATAGTGTCACCCATTGAGGCAGGTGTAGATATCTCAGCATATCGCGACCAGCACTTTACTGCTTAATACTTACCTTTTTTAGTCACCATCGCGAGTAACACGCTGACTAGTGTCGAGGCCGCTAAAGCACCCACAAATGGCCCTAATGTGGGAATACTGCCTGGAAAACTGGCAGCCACTACACCCGTAATAATGCTTCCTTGGCTTAACCAGCCGGGAAGGATCGCTCCCAGTAACCCTGCAACACCTCCCGCAATGGCGGCAACAGGCGTCATGCGTTGCCAGAGGCCTAAAAGCACTGGCACTACGATGGCAGCACACAATAAATCAGCAATAAGGAACAGACGCAGTACTGATAACCCCTGCAAAGCAATCACGACCACCGGAATCATTAGCGCCACCGTTACCCAACGAGCGGTGGTCAGTGACACGCCCCGTTTCTCGCTGCGCGCGACGACGAGCGAAGCAATACCGTTTTGCAACGTATCAACGCTGGAGGCAACCAAGGTAACCGCCAACACTAAGGCAGGCAACGTCAGCCAAATGGGGGCATTACTTAACAGGGCAAAAAACGGCATTGGCGGATTCCCTAATGGCGCACCGCTCATAGCGGCCAACATACCCAAACCGCCAATCATCATCACCACAACAACGGTCATACCGCCGCCTAACCACGCACCACGACCCAGGCTTTGATCATCCAGAGCAGCCCATACGCGCTGCCAATAGCCCTGATGAAAGAGATTCGCCGCCGTCACTGCGATCACCAGCGTTAACGCAACACTTAGCGCGTTGGCAACAGGAATAGAAGGCAACGCCGCTTCGTTAGGCATGGTAGGCAAGCGCCACAACGTGACGCTTCCCACCGCCAACAGTAGCGCTAGCAATAGCCATGCTTGCCAACGATCCGTGGCAAGGCTAGCGCGCAGACCACCCATCGCCGTATAAATCAGTGTGGTAAGAGCGACGCCTATAATCACCAGAGGGGGTGGCACATCGGATAACAACGCGGTGATCGCACCAATGGCGGTGAGCTCAGCGGCCAGGAAACAAGCCATATAGCCGACCGACACCAGCGTAACCCAGCGCCGCACACCCTGGCCGTAGCACGCTTCAGCAAACTCGGCAATGCTGCGCCCCTCTGGGAGCGCGCGGCGGATCTTTGGCCCATACAGTCCTAATACAATAAATGGCAACGCAGACCCGAGTGCATAGCCTGCTAGTGCAAGAGGGCCAACGAATGCACCAATTTCAGGCGGCGCGAAAAGAATCCATGCGCCCATTCCGGATGCGAGAAAGGAGAGCCCAAGGGTAGAGGCAGTTTGCGAGTTGCGGGCGGTGACGTAGTCATCCAGTGAGCCATCTACCCATCGAGCGCGGAGACCTAAATAAGCAAAGCAGCAAAGCGCCGCGCCAAGCACGGCTGACGTCAGGTAAAGCATGTCGCACTTCCTCCGCCGGTACTAACCGGATCAGGTTCCAGGGTCTGCGCGAAGCGCATTCTCAGCCTCAATGAAAAGGCTCCCCTGGCGACAGTGAATGGAGGCGCTATCCTCAATGATAAAAGCGCCTTAGTAAAGCTTAAGCAGTGCCTCCAGCATTATGACGGGGCACACGTCCCATTAAGTAAAATTCTTCATTGGGCGGTGTTCCCGCCAGTGTCACCAAGCGATTCGACAAGCCAAAAAAATGCTGCAATGGCGCCTATATCCCAGCAATCCTCATGGCTAAATCCTACCTCATGCAGGCGGGCAAGCCACTCATCGGTCATTTCACCGACATCTATAGCGCAGTGCATCGCAAAATCAAGCATCACCCGGTGGCGCTCGCTAATCGGCGCCACACGATGATTAATCGCGACCTGGTCGGCAAGCAGAGGATTTTTACTGTAAATACGTACCAAGGCGCCGTGCGCTACTACGCAATATAAACATCGGTTACGCGCACTAGTGGCAACCACGATCATCTCTTTCTCTGCTTTAGTGAGCGACTCCGATTCACGCTCCATTAAGGCATCATGATAGGCAAAGAAAGCACGAAACTCGGCCGGGCGATGTGCCAACATCAGAAAAACATTGGGCACAAACCCTGCTTTTTCTTGGACAGCTAAAATAGTGGTACGGATATCTTCCGGCAGATCATCCAATGTTTCAGGCACATTAAAACGACTTAATGGAGCAGACATAATCACCTCTTTATTGTTAAGTTTATCAATCTCATAAAAATGGCTTAGCTGTAGTGTAACAAAAAGCTAACTTAAGTGACTTTTAATCAAACGCCCTGCTCGCCATACTGATACCTCGATCTGTGATAAAAACTGCCCACTACACTTAATAAACAGTTCGTTCAAAGGGACACTGTCATGAGCCACAACGAAGCCAAGGAACATACCCCCGGTCGTCTAAACGAGCTGTTTGCTGACCCCTACCAAGCGTTTGAAAATGATACTGATGAGCGTCAACTACACATTCGTATCATGCTGCATATGTTACTTGCGCGCCCAATGACCCGAGGGCAAATGACACTGCGAGTCATCCATGGCTGGGAGAATGGTGGCTTTGAGCCCGAAGACCTTCAGCATGTCGACTATCCACTCACGGGTGTCGCTGATTTCAAACGGGCAGTGCAGGATTTTGTACACGCCTCAAAACACAACACACCGCTTCCCGCTGACAAAACCGCCATTCTGGCAGCCCCTCTAACAGACGCAATTGCCGACGCCGAAGCAGAGGGCCAACATCTCCCTAATGACATTCGCGAGACGCCAGCACGATGGCAAGCGTTTGAGGGCGGTTTGGCGCTATACACACTGTTTAAAATGTACCACCGCCTGGTTTATGGTGAAGACGACACTTACCGCTGCGCTCAGTGCATTACCCCCCTTGGTATGCGAGAAATACATGAGTTTCACCTCGAAGAGGGAGAGTTCGCACTCTTAGTACCGCCAGCACCATACGCTATGGATGAACCGTCCCTACTGGTTCTGCATGAAAGCCAACTCGATCCAATAGAACAATTGCTTGAAGAGAGCCTGCCTCTGTTTGATAACTTTTAAGGGCAGCGATAACGTTTCATCGGCTCCGCGTAGCCACCCCTGTTTTTAATTGGCCCTGTCTAAACAGGGCCAATATCAGGCAATTAATAGCGCTTCAATTAGCCAAGCGAAATAGTACTATTGATACCGCTGGAGACATTCTCCGGCTCAAACCAGCGCGCAGTGACCGTTTTCGTTTGCGTCCAGAAAGCAATCGCCTGTTTGCCATTCGGTCCCAAATCGCCGAGTTTGGATGCCCTTGAGCCGGTGAAGCTGAAGTATGCCACTGGCACAGGAATCGGCACGTTAATCCCAATTTGTCCGACGTCGATATCCGTCTCAAACCGCCTGGCTATCCAGCCTGAGTTGGTAAAGATAGAAGTGCCATTGCCGTTAGGATTGGCATTGATAAAGGCGATCGCCTCATCCAGTGTTTCAACACTCACAACGCACAATACGGGGCCAAAAATTTCTTCGCGATAAATGGTCATATCTGCAGTAACGTCAGCAAACAAGGTCGGCCCTACGAAGTTACCATTGGGGTAACCCTCTACCTGAACGTTGCGGCCATCGACCATCAGTTTGGCGCCCTCTTTTTCGCCTGCATCGATTAAACGCAGCACGCGATCACGGGCCGCTGGCGACACTAGTGGCCCCAAATCCGCATCAAGCTGTGTGCCTGGGCCTACTTTCATTGCCCTCGCCGCTTCAACTATGTCGCTTAGCCATTCGCGTGCCTCACCGACCAGCACCACCACCGAGTTAGCCATACAGCGCTGGCCCGCTGCGCCAAAGGCTGAGCCCAGCAGGTTATTGATCGCCTGACTACGGTTAGCGTCGGGCATCACCACACAGTGGTTCTTGGCGCCCATCATCGCCTGCATCCGTTTACCCGCTGCGGCGGCACGGTTATACAGCAGAGACCCCACATGGGTAGAGCCAATGAAAGAGAGCGCCTTGATATCTTGGTGATCAGCAATTTGGTTAGCCACATCCGGGCCACCGTGTACCACGTTGAGCACGCCCGGTGGGACGCCTGCTTCGTGGGCCAGTTCCACTAAGCGCATGGTAGAACTTGGATCCTGCTCCGACGGCTTAAGAACAAAGGTATTACCGGTGGCTATCGCCAGCGGGAACATAAAACAGGGCAGCATAATGGGGAAGTTGAAGGCGGTAATTCCTGCGCCCACACCCAATGGCTGATGCATGGTGTAAACATCCACCTCATTGGCAGCATTTTCTGCCAGCTCACCCAACTGGAGCGATGTGATCGAACAGGCGTGCTCTACCACTTCCAGGCCGCGACCTACTTCACCTTCCGCATCCGGCAGGGTTTTGCCGTGCTCTTCTGTAATTAGAGCTGCAAGCTCCGACGTATTGTCGCGAATCAGCGCTTGGAGCTTAAGCATAATGCGCATGCGCTTGCCTAGCGGCACTTTACGCCACTCTTTAAATGCCTCTTTGGCACTGCTGATAGCGCGCTCTACTTCGTCAGCGGTACAGAACGGAACCCGAGCCACCACCTCTTGGGTTGCGGGGTTGACAACATCGCGCCACTCCTGGCTTTGCGACTTTACGGGCTGACCGTCGATATACATGGGAATTTCGCGAACGGACATAGCGTTGCTCCTATCTATGATTGTGGTTGTTATGGTCGTTTCTGTTTTAAAAAAGCCGTTTTAAGAGCGTATCGCGGTAAGGCGAGAACACTGGGTATAGCAGCAAGTTGACGTTAACGTCAACCAAGTATCCTGTGAGTAGACAAAATCTACGGCAGGACGTCAATTAGCCTTTCCATTGTGACCCTGTGCTGGCTATGCTTCGGCTAATCAGGGGCTCGGTGGGTTTTTAAGCCGCTCACGGCAAACGCCAGGCACATCGTGTTTAAACACAGGGAACGATCAATGCAGACCTTCAGCTGCCGCTGTGGCAATCCACTCTTTTATGAAAACACTCACTGTCTAACCTGCCAATCGGAGGTCGGCTGGTGCCCTGCCTGTAGCAATATTGTCGCGATTGAGCCGCTGGACAACGGTGGGTATCGCTGCACCCATCCTGATTGCGATACAGCGCTGATGAAGTGCCACAACTACGCCGTTGAGAACGTTTGTAATCGTATGGTGGTGATGGCGCATGGCCAAGCCGATGCTCTATGCGACTGCTGCCGTTATAACGAAGTAATTCCGGATCTCAATATTGAAGGCCATCGTGAACGCTGGGCAGCGCTCGAAGCAGCAAAGCGGCGGCTATTTCATACCCTCGATCTACTCAAGCTGCCCCACGGCACCAAAGACGATGCTATTAACGTGCCGCTAAGCTTTTCATTTATGGCCGATGCCCTTCCCGACCAAGGGTTATGGCGCTCTACCGCGAAGCAAGAGAAGGTGTATACCGGCCATGCGTCGGGCCATATAACCATTAACGTCAAAGAGGCCGATGACGTTGAGCGCGAGCGCTTGCGCGTCGATATGAATGAATCACACCGCACGCTTATCGGGCACTTTCGCCATGAAATTGGCCACTATTATTGGGATGTACTGGTAAAAGATCGCGATGAAGAGGCGTGCCGTGCTGTATTTGGCAACCACCACCGGCCAAGCTATGCCGAAGCGCTTGAGCGTTACTATCAGCAGGGCGCGCCAAGTGATTGGCCTAACCGTTTTATCTCCGCTTACGCCACCATGCATCCATGGGAAGATTTCGCCGAAACCTTCGCTTACTATCTAGATATGGTCGCCGTGCTGGATACCGCCCTGCACATGGGCATTACCCACGTTGAGTACGACGGCAGCCTGGACAGCATGCTGATTGCTTTTCATCAGGTGGGCTTGGCGGTAAATGAGCTAAACCGGGATATGGGACTACTCGATTTAGCGCCTGGGGTGCTTGCCCCCGCCGTGCGTGAAAAGCTGGCGTACCTGCATCACATCATTCAGGCCGCCAGCCCGTTAGAACGTGACTCCCTCACGAGTTAATCGTTATCGTTGTCCCCCGCGTGGCTCTGGCTCTGACTCTGGCTTTGAGTTTGAGTGACGCGGGGAACACTCTCGTCATTTACAAAGTAGGTAGCGCTAAGCGTATCGTGAATAGCGGCAAAGCCAATCTGCAGTTCATCAATAAACGCATGCAGCTTGCTGGGTGAATGAGCGAGCGCTTGGATATCAGCGTCTACGACATCGGCGCGCACTAGCGAGACGGTGGCCGCCGGACGATCCTGGCGTGGTAATAGCGTCAGTTCATGACCCAGCGTCTCAAGGCTGCAGGCAATCGAGCGTGGCAGGTTAGGGTCTTGAAGCAAAAATCTCAGCACATCCGGGCCCCGCACACGCAAACGTACCTGCTGGCGATACATTTGATAAGCCGTGAGCGATTTGAGCACGCTCATCCACTGCAGGTTTTCAAACGGCAGCAGCTCTTCTGGGTTCTGTGGCAGTAGGCTGGCGGAGCGCACATCGACGATGCGAGTCGTCATATCAGCTCGCTCCAACTGTCGTCCTAACTCAATAAAGTTACGCGCGGGGCCATGGCTTAACGTACCCTCAATAAGGCCTGTCAACGCCTGACAGCCACGGATCACACTCTTGAGAAAACTATCGCGGCGACGCGGGCTCACGCCATTTTCAGCATGATCGGCAACGCTCAGATAGAGCTGATTGACCTCTTCCCAAATCTCCCGAGGCACCACGTCCCGGGTGGTTCTGAGGTTCTCGCGCGCACTGGCGAGGGCGGAGATAATCGAAATATCATTATCGCTATCGGCACATAAAAAATGCACGACATTACGCTCATCAAAATCATCATGGCGTGCGGTAAAGGCTTCCAGGCTGCCGGTCATTTCGATAAGCGGCGCCCAACCTAGCGGCAAGCGCCCCGGCAAATCCAGCATAAGGTGGCTGTTGACACTCAGTAGGCGCGCGGTATCTTCCGCTCTTTCGATATAACGCGCCATCCAGTAGAGGTTCTCTGCAACGCGTGACAGCATGGCGTTAGGCTCCTTTCACCGCGGCCACTGCCGCCTTATCGTCGGTTTCAACAATCCAGGTATCTTTACTGCCGCCACCTTGGGAAGAATTCACCACTAACGACCCTTCTATCAATGCCACCCGTGTTAAGCCACCGGTGGTGACATGAATTTCAGGCCCGGAAAGTATAAAGGGACGGAGGTCCACATGGCGGGGCTGCGGTAGCCCATTCGCCAGCGTAGGCGTAGTAGACAGTGCCAGGGTGGGCTGCGCCATGTAGTTTCTAGGGTTCGCCTTAATCAAGCGGGCAAACTCTTCGCGGGTCTCTTTGGTAGAGCGAGGGCCAATCAGCATGCCGTAACCCCCCGACTCGTTGGCGGGCTTTACTACCAATTCATCCAAGTGATCGAGCACATAGCGGCGGTCATCCTCGAACATACACAGGTAGCTGGGCACATTGGGCAGCAGCGGCTCCTGATCGAGATAGTAGCGGATCAGCGCAGGCACAAAGGCGTAAACGACTTTGTCATCCGCCACGCCTGCTCCCGGTGCGTTGGCGAGCGCCACTTTCCCCGCCCGCCAAGCGCGCATTAGGCCCGCCACGCCCAGCATAGATTCAGGGTTAAACGCCTCGGGGTCTAAAAACTCATCATCAACGCGGCGGTAAATAACATCAACGCGGCGCATGCCCTCGACCGTGCGCATGTACACCACATCGTCGTCATCAACGAGCAGGTCACTCCCCTGAACCAGTTCAACGCCCATTTGTTGGGCAAGATAGGCGTGCTCAAAGTAAGCAGAGTTATAGATACCCGGGGTCAGCACCACCACTTGAGGGTCATCCCCCGGTCGCGGTGACATCGCAGCTAACATGTCGTATAGCTGCGCCACGTAGTCATCAACAGGCAAAATTTTACCTGACGCAAACAGCTCAGGCAGCACTCTCTTAGTAACGTTACGGTTTTCCAGCATGTACGAGACACCGGATGGAATACGTAAGTTATCCTCCAGCACATAGAGCGTGCCATCCCCATCGCGCACCAGGTCTGACCCGCATACATGAGCCCATACGCCATGAGGGGGATTAACACCCACACACTGAGGACGAAAATTAACCGACTGGGCCAACACTTCGGCGGGCAACACTTTGTCCTTAATGACTTTTTGGTCGTGGTAAAGATCATCAATAAATAAGTTCAGCGCCTGTACACGCTGTTTTAGGCCTGCCTCAGTTTTACGCCACTCACTGGCAGGAATAATCCGCGGCACAATATCAAATGGCCATGCCCGGTCGATCATGGCCCCTTCAGAATAAACAGTGAAGGTAATCCCCATAGTACGGATCGCGATCTCCGCCGCGGTTTTCCGCTCGGCTAACTCTTCTGCGCTAAACCTTGCCAACATGTTGCACAATTCACCCGCTGACTCGCGTGGCTGACCGGGTGCGGCCATCAGCTCATCGTAATAATCACGACACGCATAGTTATTCCAATTCACTTGGCTCATGGGCGCTCTCCTGGCGCTGGGGTGGAAGCGGCAACTTCCTCAATGCTCAGTGTAGGCCTGCCGCGCGCAAAACAATCAAACAATTGAGAGCAATATGCGTACCATCTTTTGCGATATTTCAACGTTCGCTTACTTAAACGCTACTTGACAGAGATTTCTAGCACTTCAAAACGCATTTATGAGCCATCATGGTGCAATAAAGCTGTTCCATATTGGTGCATATCAACATTTCCACTTTAGTTAAACGCCTTAGTTAAGATAGCGGCTGCAAAAAAGTAAAAGTGGAACGATACTTGCGAAACGTTCGGTTATTCCCTAACCCAGCCGACCACCGGTTGATAACGGTTCTCTTGAGGGTGGCCCATGACCATTCGCGTTGCCTTGTATCATCGTACGACTTACCACTTTGACCGTCCGGTGCGTCTTTCGCCCCATGTTATTCGGCTGCGCCCGGCGCCCCACTGCCGCACGCATATTGAGGCATATTCACTCAAACTCTCCGGCGATGACCACTTTTTAAACTGGCAACAGGATCCGTTCGGCAACTTCAATGCTCGCGTGGTCTTCCCCGAACCGCGTAAGGAACTGACCATTGCCGTCGAGCTGATTGCTCCGATGACGGTGATTAACCCGTTCGATTTCTTTTTGGACGACATTGCGCAAACCATTCCCTTTGCTTACCCGGAAGCACTGCGCCAAGAATTAAGCCCCTACCTGGAAATAACCGAGTCTGGGCCGATGTTGATGGAGTGGCTTAAAGCCGTTCCCCGTGAGCCAACCACCACCGTTGACTTCCTGGTTGCGCTGAATCAGCGCCTGCAGGATGACATCGGCTATTTGGTTCGCCTGGAGCCCGGGGTGCAGAGCTGTGAAGAGACCCTCACGCTAGCCAGCGGCTCGTGTCGTGACAGCGCTTGGCTACTGGTGCAGATTTTCCGCCACCTTGGCCTCGCGGCGCGCTTTGTATCAGGCTATCTCATTCAGCTCAAATCTGATGTCAAAGCCCTCGATGGCCCAAGCGGTACAGACGTCGACTTCACCGATCTGCACGCCTGGACGGAGGTATTTCTGCCTGGCGCTGGCTGGGTGGGACTTGACCCCACCTCGGGATTGTTCGCAGGCGAAGGCCATATTCCGCTGGCGGCGACGCCAACGACGGGCAGCGCGGCGGCTATCACTGGATTTTCCGATAAGTGCGAAGTCACGTTTGATGTGACCATGGAAGTGGAACGCATCCACGAAGACCCACGGGTCACCAAGCCTTATAGCGACGAGCAGTGGCAGCGTATCTGCACCCTGGGCGACGAAGTAGATGCCGAGCTTCTTCACGAAGATGTGCGCCTCACCATGGGTGGCGAACCGACCTTTGTCTCGGTCGACGATATGGAGAGCCCACAGTGGAATACCGAAGCGCTAGGCGATCACAAACGTGAGCGCGCAGAAGCACTGCTAACGCGACTGCAGGCCGCCTATGCGCCCGGCAGCGCTATTCAACAGCAACAAGGCAAGTGGTACCCCGGTGAACCGCTACCCCGTTGGGCGCTGGCCTGCTACTGGCGTAAAGATGGCGTGCCGCTATGGCGCGATCCAAAATGGTTGGCCTGTATGGAAGGCGCTCCCAAAGTAGACGCTGATAGTGCGATGGCTCAGCGTTTCACCAAGGCGCTGAGCGAACGCTTAGGGGTCGCAGAACGATACTGGATTCCGGCCTATGAAGATGCCTACTACTACCTTTGGAAAGAGCAGTCGCTGCCGGTTAACGTTGATCCACGTGAAGTGAATCTTAAAGATGATGCCGAACGTCATCGCTTAGCTCGTCTATTGGAGCAAGGCTTGGACGAAGTCGTGGGCTATGCCCTGCCGCTGCGTCACTCAATTAGCCAAGCGCATCGGTGGGAAAGCGGCCGTTGGCCACTTAAACGCGACCATCTATTCCTGGTACCCGGCGACTCACCCATGGGCCTGCGCTTGCCGCTTTCGGCACTGCCTTGGGCTGACCCGGAAGAGCAAGCTCAGCCTGAATCACTGTTTGCAGCACGCCCCGAGCTTGGCGACATTCACGGTGAAGTTGCCCGCCGTAACGCTGAGCAGCTGCATATCAGCGATGCTGAACGCTTGGGTCGCTCTAGCCACCCTAGCCCTTCCCACCCCGAGGGCGAATCCGTTCAACAGCAGCCACGGGCAGACAGCGACCGGGAGAGTGGCGTTATTCACACCAGTCTATGCGTAGAGCCTCGTGATGGCCGTGTACATATTTTCTTGCCACCGCTGACCAGCCTGGAGCACTACCTTGACCTAATTAGTACCATTGAGGAGTGCGCCAAAGAGCTCGCTTGTCCGGTTATGGTAGAGGGCTATTCGCCGCCCCGTGACCCGCGCCTGGAAAACTTTATGATCACCCCGGATCCTGGTGTGATCGAAGTCAACATTATGCCTGCCGCCAGCTGGCAAACTTTGGTCGCTCAAACCGAGCGGCTGTATGCCGAAGCACGTGAAACACGACTAGGCACTGAAAAATTCATGCTGGATGGCCGCCATACCGGTACCGGTGGTGGCAATCATGTCACTCTGGGCGGATTAACGCCTGAAGATTCCCCGTTTTTGCGCCGTCCGGATCTACTCGCCAGCTTAGTGACCTACTGGCAGCACCACCCAAGCCTCTCTTACCTGTTTTCAGGCCTGTTTATTGGCCCGACCAGCCAAGCGCCACGAGTTGACGAAGCGCGTCACGAAGCCCTTTATGAACTGGAAATTGCCCTACAGCAAATGCCCGAAGGCGACGTGGTACAACCCTGGCTGGTCGACCGCTTACTGCGCCACCTGTTAACAGACTTAACCGGCAACACCCACCGCGCCGAGTTCTGTATCGACAAACTCTACTCGCCGGATAGTGATAGCGGGCGCCTTGGATTACTGGAACTACGCGGTTTCGAGATGCCTCCCCATGCGCGCATGGGACTGATGCAGATGCTGCTGATCCGAGCACTCGTCGCACGCTGCTGGAAAACACCCTACCGAGCCAAACCGGTTCGTTGGGGAAGCGCATTACAGGATCGCTGGATGCTGCCCCACTACCTATGGAATGATCTCGACGACGTACTGGGTGACTTACGCCACCACGGCTTCGATTTTGATCTGGAGTGGTTTGCCCCCTTCCTTGAATTTCGCTTCCCGCTGCATGGACGCTTGCACACCCCCATGCTGGATATCGAGCTGCGCCAAGCCATCGAGCCATGGCATGTACTTGGTGAAGAAGCCTCTGCGGGCGGCACTGCCCGCTATGTGGACTCCTCGGTTGAGCGCCTGGAAGTTAAGGTGAGCGGAATGAGCGGTGACCGCTATGTGGTGACCTGCAACGGCCGTAGAGTGCCCCTTTCCGCCACGGGAAGAAACGGCGAAGCGGTAGCCGGCGTGCGCTACCGTGCATGGCAGCCGCCATCGGCGCTGCATCCGCAGATTCCTATTCACGCGCCGCTGGTGTTTGATGTGATCGACACCTGGAACCAGCGCTCCGTTGCAGGTTGCACTTACTACGTCGTGCATCCGACCGGCCGTAACTTCGATACATTCCCCGTCAATGCGTTTGAGGCCGAAGCGCGAAGACTGGGGCGCTTTAGTGACAACGGCCATCGTCATGGCCATCAGGTACCCAAGGTGGAAACACCCAGCCTGGAACTGCCGCAAACGCTCGACCTACGCTGGACGCCAAGCTAATGCTTTTCTCTTAGCGCCTAGTGCAGGATAATCCGCACCTTACCTCTCAGGATTACAAGGATAATGACGGCCCCTGTCTCTCCCTCGCTTCTCGCGCCCGTGGTTAACGGGCTCGTTGAGGATTATTTAAACCAGCTAGGCAAGGGACAGCCCGGCACATTTGACGCCATGCTCGATGGCCAAGGGCAGTTACGCCCTGGTTGGCAGAGCTTACTGGGCTCTTTGGAAAATCTTGGCCCTGCAGGTCGCTATCAGCAGCATGAAGAGATTCAGCGGCTGCTCGCCGAGAACGGCGTGATTTTCAATATGCATGATGAAACCCAGGGGCGTTCGTGGCGGCTAGACCCGCTACCCTGGGTCATTGATGAACCACAGTGGCATGCGCTGGAAGCAGGGCTTACTCAGCGAAGCCGCCTGCTGACCGCTCTTTATGATGATATTTACGGTCCACGAACGCTCTTCGATGCAGGCCTACTTCCAACTCAAGAATTGCTCGCTTCAGCGCACTTATTATTGCCCTGTCACCGTTCGCTCCCCAATGATCGCGCGCCAATTGCTTTTCATGGCGTGGATGTTATTCAGGACATCCACGGCCAATGGCGGGTGATAGCAGACCGATTGCAGGCGCCCTCTGGAACGGGGTTCGCACTCGAAAACCGCATTTTAATGGCGCGTGCATTGCCGGATATGTACCGCAATGCGCCGTTGAAGCGGTTGGCGGGTTTTCTTGATTTGCACCACCGCACATTAATCGCGATGGCCTATCAGCATCGCGACAACCCAACGCTTATTTTATTAACACCGGGGCCTGGCAGCCCACGTTATTTCGAGCACGCTTATTTAGCCAACTATCTCAATATTGCCCTGGTGGAGGGGCAGGATCTCGTTGTGCGCGATACTCAAGTATGGCTGCGCACACTGGGCGGCTTGCAGCCCGTGGATGTGGTATTGCGCCACTGCGACGATGCCTATTGCGACCCGCTTGAACTGCGTGGAGATTCGCAGCTTGGCGTTCCAGGATTATTACAGGCTATGCGTGCCGGCGGTGTGGCCTTATCAAACGCCTTGGGTGTGGGCATTTTAGAAGCGCCGGTCTTAGCAGATTACTTACCCAAACTGTGTGAGCACCTACTGGGTGAAACCCTGCTGTTACCCAACGCCGACGCCACCACTCAGCCAGCCACTGCGCCCATCTTTGATAGCTATCTACAGCGCTTGGAACCCACGACTCTTAACCTGCGCTGCTTTGTGACACGCATGCCAGGCAGCGCAACCAGCAGTAGCAACGCTAAGGGCGAATATCAGGTCATGCCCGGCGGCCTAGCATGGGTAGGAGAGCCAGGCTCTCCCTCCCTCAGCAGTACTATCGTGAAGGATGTATGGGTCACCGCCGCCTCACCCCAGCCCCATGTTAGCCAGCTCCGACAGGCCCGTGGCCCAGTGGTGGCCACCCGCGATGGTACTGACCTACCTAGCCGAGTAGCTGAAAGCCTATTTTGGTTAGGCCGTTACGGTGAACGGTTGGATACCCGCGCGCGCCTGCTGCGTGAAGCGCTTTTGAGACTGATGGAGTACGACCAGGACGAGATCGCCGATCAATTATTGGATGAGCTGCTGCTGGCCCTGGATATCACGACGCTCAATGAAGATGACGAGCACCGCTTGCAGGCACCCTTAATTGGCTTTGATCAAAAACGTGCAGCGCTGCTTGCCCAGTTTGATGACGTGGAACCCCAGGCGCTGCAGCCCCTGTTTTCACAATTAATGCGCAATGCGCGCAGCGTGCGTGATCATCTAGGCGACGATTCCTGGCGAGTAGTCCATCAATTGCGCCAGCGCATGGCTACGTTTAACCCCAGCCTAGGTGCCAGCGCTGCAAGGCGGGCCTGCGAAGGACTTTCCGCGCAGTTAGCGGCGTTCTTTGGTCTGTGCAACGAAACCATGCCGCATCATTACGGCTGGCGGTTTATGGATATCGGCCGCTTTCTGGACCGTGTGCTGGGGCTGCTGTCGCTGCTTAAACTTACCCTGAATGCGCCCCATTCACCGGGACTGGCGCTTTGGGAAGTTGTACTCGCGACGACCGATAACTTTACCGCTTACCGACGCCGCTACCGCAGCGAGCTTCACCCAGCGGCTATTCTAGATCTGCTTCTCTTCGACGAAACCAACCCCCGGTCGGTGGGTTATATGCTAAAACGCATAGAGCGACAAATGGATCGTCTTCCCGGCACTACATCGCCCTACCGTAATGCCGAACGTCGACTGTTAATTCAGGCCAATGCCGCCCTCCATCTTGCGGATATTGATCGCTTGAGCCATTTGGCCGATACCCCAGAAGCGCAAGACGCCTTAGAGCAACTGTTGGATGCTCTGATTGCCCCCTTGAGTGCGCTTTCGGAAGCGATTAGTCAAAGCCACTTCAGCCATGTAGAGCGGCCACGCCAGCTAGTCAGCATGGAGCCAGACGCATGAACTACACGTTGCGGCATACCACCCGCTACCACTACAGCGCCCCGGTGACGCTGTGCCATAGCGAAGCGCGGGTGTTACCACGCAAAACGCCGCACCAGCAGTGTGGCGCTTCAGAACTGCAGATTAGTCCTACGCCACAAGTGCAGATGGAGCGCCGCGATGTGTTCGGCAACCGGGTGCTTTATTTCGCTATGGAAGAAGTCCATCAAACCCTGGATGTCACTGTCGTAACGCCGCTGAACACGCAACCCTTAGCCGCCTTACCCAACGCTTCGCCAACGTGGGAAAACGTTGCTGAACAGCTTAGCCAGGACAACAGCTTTGATGTACAGCTCTACCGACTGGACTCGCCGTTTATCCGCCGTAACGATGAGCTCGCCACCTTCGCCCATAGTTGCTTCACCCCGGGCAGGCCGATTATTGAGGCAGCGTTGGCACTCAATGAGCTGATCTACAAAACATTCGAATACGACCCCAGTTTCACCACACTGGCAACGCCGTTAAGCGAAGTGCTCACTAACCGACGCGGCGTTTGCCAGGATTTCGCTCACCTGGCGATTGGCGCATTGCGTTCGGTAGGTCTCGCCGCCCGCTATGTCAGCGGTTACTTAGAAACGCAGCCGCCACCTGGTCAGCCACGCCTTATAGGCGCAGATGCTTCCCATGCGTGGCTGGCTACGTGGATTCCCGAGTGGGGCTGGCTAGCCCTCGACCCCACCAATGGCACTGTGGCTGGGGAACAGCACCCTGTGTTGGCCTGGGGTAGGGATTACGCTGACGTCGCCCCGCTTAAAGGTGTTATGAATGGTGGCGGCGAGCACCGACTCGAAGTTGAAGTCGACGTAATGCCATTGGCTGTCTGATGCAAACAGCCCCCGACTAAGGTATAAAAGAAGCTCGGCCAGTTTGCTCAGGGAAGATTTAATGCAGCACGGGGTGATTAGTAACAACGCAAGATATACGCCTCAGAGGACTTCCCAGTGCCTACTTTTAGGCTGTTTTTTAATTCTTTTATTTGGCGCTATTGAGCAATTTCATAAGCCCCATTTCGCAGTATTTCAACAATCCGATGAAAACTTACTGCGCCAGTCAACCCATTACAGTGTTGCCCCACTTCCCACTAAACTGCGTATTAAAAAAGATTCATCCAAGTGGCAAACAGATAATGAGCTTTTACCATTATTTGAGCTGTCGGTTAGCAACGCGTTGCCGCCTAACGTCTATGACACACTATTGCTGGCGTTATCTTACGGCCCTATTTTAAACCGAGTAGCCCCTAGCCAGCCATGTTCCTGCCTCACCTTACTCCCGCCAAATCGAGCACCGCCCAACATCGCGGCAAGTTAATTCTCGTTTATTTAATTGTTGCTGGCAGCCAAAAGGGCTCACTGCCAGTGTGCTATAGGTACCGTTTAAAAGGGTTTCCCGTTTATGTTTCCCGTTGATCATCTCATTTTACTTGCTGCGATTTTAATACTAGTGGGCATTGTTTCCAGCAAGCTCTCCGCCCGTCTTGGCTTGCCGGTGTTAGTCCTATTTTTAGTGATAGGCATGCTTGCTGGTGAGAGTGGCATTGGCGGAATCGCCTTCGACAACCCCGCAGGCGCCCATGCGTTAGGTACGCTGGCGCTGGCGATGATTCTGTTCGATGGCGGGCTACAAACCCCCACTTCCTCGATTAAAAAAGTATGGAAGCCTGCTTCACTACTCGCCACAGTCGGGGTACTAATTACCGCTCTTATTACCGGTTTAGCCGCTGCCTATATTCTAGGTCTGCCACTATTAGAGGGTTTTTTACTGGGCGCCATTGTGGGCTCTACAGACGCCGCAGCGGTGTTTTCGTTGTTGCGCAATGCTGGCATACATATTAACAAAAAGCTTAAGTCGACCTTGGAGATTGAAAGCGCCTCGAACGACCCAATGGCTATTTTCTTAACCGTAGGCCTACTAGAGGTACTGGTTAATAACATGGAGCCTGGCGCAGGGTTACTTAAACTTTTTATTCTGCAAATGGGCTTAGGTGGCTTAGTGGGATTAGGGGTTGGCTGGGTATCGGTAAAACTCATCAACCGCATTCACCTGGTCGCCTCTGGGCTTTACCCGGTCATGGTTGCTGCTTGCGGTTTTCTCTCTTTCGGCATCTCAGCCAACCTGGGCGGCAGCGGTTTCCTGGCTATTTTCTTGACTGGGGTGTTCATCGGCAATCACCGAATCGCCTTTCAGCGCAGTACCTTCTTGTTTCATGACGGACTCGCGTGGTTAAGCCAAATCGTGATGTTCGTGGTATTGGGGCTGCTGATTAACCCTGTGTCACTATTGGATGTGTGGCTGGAAGGGCTATTGATCGCGGCAGTGCTTATTTTGGTCGCTCGCCCTATCGCCGTTCTGCCCATCATGAAAATGTTTGGCTTTAATGCTCGTGAAGCCAGCTTAGTCGCTTGGGTTGGGTTACGCGGCTCTGTGCCCATTATTTTAGCTATTTTTCCGCTTATGTTTGGCCTGGAAGGGGCGGAGTTAATTTTCAACGTAGTGTTTTTCGTGGTGCTGATTTCAGCCACTATTCAGGGAACCACGCTGCCCATCGTAGCGCGTAAACTGAGGCTGACCGAAAAGCCACCGGCAGTACCCGCCGCCAGCCTTGAAATTACCGCACTAGAGGAAGTCGATGCCGATATTGTGGAGTACACCTTGAGTGATCACCCCCGTGCGGCAGGACGACGGCTGTCACAAATGGCCCTCCCGGATACCACCGTTGTCGCCATGATTACCCGTGGAAAAGATGTGATCCCCCCACGCGGCTCGACAGAGCTAATGGCGGGTGACCATCTATTTGTGGTGCTACGACCGGAAACGCGAGCGTTTATTGATTGCGTCTTTTCAGACGCTGTTGGGGTCGTCAGCGATGAACTGCCTGACCAGGAGCTAAAGCTCAAAGGTAGCACCAAAATAGATGACTTATGCCATTCGTATGGTTTGTTGATCAAAACAGAGGATGGGCAAACAACGCTGGATTCGCTGATTCGCGATACGCTACCCAGCCAGCCTGAGGTGGGAGCCTCACTACACATTGAGGGAATTATGCTGGCGGTATTAGAAACACTCGGTGGCCGCATCACCACCGTGGGGTTATCAGTACAAGAAAAGCCTAGTGAATAGGTGAAACTACAACGCTTAGCCTCTCAAAACTTAGCCTCGCAAGAGGCTAAGCAAACAGCACCGTTTAGGCAGAGGCGGTTTCGTAAGCAGCCTTGAGACGATAAAACTCTTCTACGATAGCGGCCATTTCATCGGCGTCGTAATTGCAAAGGCCGCTCACGACAAGCTTCTTGGAGCCCACCCCAACCGCTTCACCAGCGGACTCAATCGAGAACTCCAAGCGAGCGTCTGCGCGCTTACCGTGAACCTCCAGCGAAGAGTGGTTCAGCGTTAACCCTGGAGAAAAGCCATCTAAACGCTCAAGGGAAAAGCCCATGCTATCGTAGATCACCAATGGACGTTTAGGGTTAAACATGACCCCATGTTGCTCCATTAAAGGTTTGAGATAGTGCGGAAAATTTTTACCTGAAAACGCGACATAGCAACGAGCAAATGCTTCCACCACAGCGGGATCGTGGGTAATGTCACCACTACGCACCACCTGTAAGTAGCCTTTGCCGCTCTCATCACAAACATGAAGTGTACCGTTGTCTGCTTCGCTAAACTTTATCGGCGTGTCGGCGCCCACCATATTGGTAAACCGAAATTCCATTTGCCGCGACAACCCAAACTTCGTGAGCACGAGTGCAAACAGCAGGTCGCCGGGGACACAAAAGCGCCGTGCATCCGGGTTATGAATAGGGTTGTAGTCACCAGCCACGCCTTTAGCGAAACGACTGGCCTGCTCTGCAGAGATCACTACATACTCTCCGCGCTGCGCGTAAAAATCCTTGAACATGGCGTTTGTTGCCTGCCTAGCGTTGAAATCGAAAACCCGTCACTGCCCAACGCAGCGCATAATGCCATAAAACACGCCCCAACAGGAGTTATCTGCTAGGGAAGCCACTATGTCAGACGTGAACACTCGTAAAAATCGCCTACCTCATCTAATGCAGAGGGTATTGATTGGCCTACTGTTTTTCATCTTAATCTGGGTGGCGGGCAGCTATTGGCTCCTCAACAGCCAGTGGCTGCCCACACGCATTTCACAATTTGAAGGTGTCGATATCCGCTGGGACAAAGGTGCTAGCCGACACCCTGGCCGCTGGGAAGTAGAGGGACTTTATATCGCCCGCCAGGATGAGGCACTGCCCATTACCATTGAAGCCGAACGCGCCACTCTTTCGCTTTCGCTGCTCTCGCTATTACGCGGCGAGCTGCATATCGACGCCCTTGATGCCGAGGGCATTCGCCGCTTGACCGTGGGTGATATCGCGCTTGAAGCTGACGGCCAACTGCAAGTAGCGGAGACCACGCTAAGTCGCGACACCCTAGCGATTCCTAATATTTCCCTCGCCATTACCAATGGTCGTTTAGTTCGCTTGAGCGATCAAGCGACCTTAGTGCGTGATATTAATCTTAATGCTGATGCAACGCTCAATTCGATAACCTCTGTTGACACCAGCAGCGGCGAATTGAACGCCGATCTATTGTCGGCACTTTCTGCACAACTTCAGTTGGACGCACAGGCAGATGCCTGGGATGTGTTTATGCCCTACCTAGGCGCCCTGCCCTGGCTAACCCTGGAGGGGCGAGGAGCGCTATCAGGAGCGCTAATGCTAACAGACGGCATATTACAGCCTGATAGTGAACTCACTCTGGATGCGCCCATGCTGCGCTTAGCCGTTGATGAACAACGTTTGCGCAGCCCCAGTTTGCGTAGCCTCAGTGACTCACCCCGCTGGATAATTGCAGACAATCCCTCGCCACACCATACGGCTACCGGCCAAGGAAGCGTTCGCTTGGCTGTCGAGAACGACCAGCTGCATTTTTCCACGCAGCTTACCGATGTAGAACTCGCTGATACGCACCCTTACGCGGAGCACGCCGAGCTACGCCTTACTACTCAAATTCCTAACCGGCGCCTGGATCAACTGGACCTTCCCACTTCGGCGGCGCTAGCCTTGCGGGGTGATATCACTCGTTTGGATATGCTTGATCGTTACCTGACGCTTGATGGCAAAGGAACGGATAGTGAACAAAAAAGCATCGATGGGCCTAATAGTGACGGCCCCGATTCTGCGAAACAGGCTATCCGTCTTACCGGCCATGGCCAAATTGAGGCCTCGGCGAGCATTCGCCAATCGCGTCCTTTTGATGCCCAACTGAACATTCAAGCGCCGGAACTCGCCGCCGATACGCTCGGCTTTATCGCTCAAGGAAGTGGCTCACTTAATGCCCAACTTACGCCAGAGGAGACCATCGAGGCAACGCTCAGCTTTACCGATGCCACGCTGCACCACCAAGAGCGCCAACTGCTTGCCAATGCCGATATCAATATCGACGCTACCAGCCCCATTGATACTGAAACAGTACGTGAAGAGGCCTCAGCAACGCTAAGCTGGACAAGGGCGCGTCTACCGAATATCGCTGTTTTACAAAGCTACTTAGAGGCAATTTTGCCAGACCCAGCGCCACTGCAGTTACTTAGCGGGCAAGCTGAAAGTCACGGTCGGCTTTCGATTGCGTCAGAACAGCTAAGCGGAGAGATACATTTAGCTGGCAACGGGCTTACTACGCGCTGGCAGCACGGTGAGCAGGCGGGTGCGCTCACCAGTGATATGCAGCTGTTCCTACCCATTCAGCAGGCAGCGATGGATGGCTCAACGCTGGATATCAGCGGTACCCGGTTAAACTGGCAATTGGCCGACACCGACCAACCAAGCGAGCGTTTAGACAGCGTACTAGCGTTGTCCGACGGCCGTTTTCAGCGGCAAAATGACGAGCCTAGCGGCCAGTTTACCCTTGCAGGAAGCGTGCAGCAGCTCGGTTTTTAAATACCTTCTTGCCTGACGCTCACGGGCTGACCATCGCCGGTGAAGGCCAGTTGTTTGCCCAAGGCGCCTTTAGCAATGACCGCTTGCTGGCCCCCACCCGTTTACGGGTCAATGCCGACCAGCTCGAAGTCTCGTTTTTAGACTATCTTGTCACCGGTCGGGGTGAGCTTACCGCTCAATTAGATAGCCCCGAGCAGGCCCAACTCTCGCTTGGCATTCCCCGCTTTGCGTTAAGACGCCAAGATGATGACAGCCCGCACCTGGAGGGCCGCCATTTTGCCCTTACGACGCAAACCGAGCAGTTTAGCGATGTGCTCGAATCCCCTCATCCCGAGCACTTCACTACCCGTATAGCGCTGCCCATTACCGAGGTGCCCGACTTCACTCGTTATAACCGCTACTTGCCTGAAGGAGCGGGTATCACCTTACTTGGCGGGCAAGCCAGACTTGAAAGCGAGTGGTTACTGGAAGGACTAAATGCCCAGGGAGAAATAACGCTACGCGCCTTTGGTGCCGAGTTAGCACTGCTAGACCAGCGGCTTCGCGGTGATTTGCATCTCTACTTGCATTTAACCGAAGGCGACCTGGAAACACGGCGCTTTACCGCCAATGATTCACTTCTACGCCTGGAAAATGTTTTCCGTCAGAGCGAGGATGGCACTCAGGACGCAGGTTGGTGGGTACAGCTTTCCATGCTGAATGGCCAGCTAGCGTGGGAAAACCCCATTCGCTTAGCCAGCCAGCTACGTCTTGAAATGCGTGACACCGGGTTACTTGCACGACTTTTTCTAGCCCGTGCCCGAGACAGTGACTGGTTAGGCCGTTTGCTAGATGTTCATGATATTAAAGGTACCGCGCAACTACAGATCAATGGCGAGCAAATTAGCCTGCAAGACTTGACGCTGACCGGCGGACCGCTGCTGCTACTTTCCGATATCACGCTGGCAGAACGCAGCGCTAACGGCGCACTTTATGCGCGCCTTGGGGTACTGGGATTAGGCGTGGAATTGAGAGATAGCGAGCCAACCCTGCGGGTTATTCAACCGCGCCGCTGGTTTGATCGCTGGCGGGATGCGCATCGTTTTCCTAGGCCGTAATCATTAACCCTTCGTCTTTTTGCGATCACGGCGAATCATCCTCACCCGCTCTTTGGCCTTTTGTGGGGTAGAGAGGGGCGCCGCCGTCTCATCAAGGGTTTTTGGCGGAACCGTCACCCAGGCAAAGACCGGCAGTGCTAGGTGCCAATGGATCGCCGCCAAACGCAGCCCTAATGTCACGCTTAATGAAGCGGCAATCGCTATAGTGAGCGGCACTCCCAAAGCATGTAGTGCCACGTAAACGATCCCGCCCGCCATGGCGGCCGTCGCGTAAATCTCTTCGCGCAGCACCATGGGCACCCGCTGGGCCAACACATCACGAATCATGCCACCTGCCACACCGGTCATCATGCCCATCAACACGGCCACCATGCCGGATGTGCCCAGCAGCAGCGCTTTATGGGCACCAATGACGGTGAACAGCGCTAACCCGAATGCATCGGCGATGGGCAAAAAGCCCCGCGACAGGCGGTGGATATAGTGAAACCCCATGACCGACACGCCCACGGTGGCTAAAATCACCCACAGATAAGTTGGATCTGTCACCCAGAACACCGGCCGAACACCGAGTACTAAATCACGCAGCGTGCCCCCGCCAATACCGGTCACCGCTGCCAGCACCAGCATGCCAATCGGATCCATGCGCGAACGGCACGCCAAAATCACGCCCGACAGCGCGAACACGATGACACCCGCCATATCCAGCCAGTAGACCACGCCCGACACGCCCTTCTCCTTTAATTTCACTACTTATGAAGGCAGGCAGGATAGCACTCTCTTCAACATGAGTGGCACGCCACAATGACCACAATCCGTTTAGAGACCTTGACGCTTTAACCACGCTTTCAAAAAAGCAATTTCACTCTCCTGAGCAGCAATAATTTCCTCGGCCAGCTGACGAATCTCGTCGTCTTCGCCGTGCTCCAGCACAATTTCCGCCATGGCAATCGCACCCTCGTGGTGAGGAATCATGCCTTGCGCGAAATCGACATCAGGGTTGCCTGTGAACGCCATTGCCATATCTTCGTGCATACGTTCACTGGCGGCTTGGTAGGCGGCCACGGCAGGGTTATCGCTGTGGGAGTCGGCAGCGGTTCGTTGGTCACCGTGACTACCATGGTGACCGTGCTCTTGGGCATAGATATACGGCGCTACCAGCACTCCGGCTACTACACATAGGCTTGCAGCCATTTTCAAAACAGAGGATGGCCGGACAGTGGACAACGGGCTGTTGGCATAAATAGGCATAGCAATGCTCTTATCGGCAGTGATGGTAATTAAAGTTTAAAACCTACAGGCAGCCCACAGGTCAAGACGTGCCAAGTGAGTTACCCTGTAAGGCATCACCGATACATTGCATTGGAGAGCACATGGACTGGAATCCGGCTTACAGCTGGCTGGTACTCGCCCTGCTATTAAGTTTGGCAGAGCTGACCTCTGGCGCGATGGTACTGCTTGCGCTGGGTATCGCCGCGGCGCTAACGGCGGCGGTTACTGCACTGGGATTAACGCTCCCTTGGCAAATGCTCAGCATGGCTATTTTTGCGGGAGTACTGCTGCCGCTATGCGTTATGGTCATTCGTCCTCGCTTCTCTCCCCGGGGGGTGGCTTACGGCACCACTGGCACAGGCGTCGAGAAAGGCAATCACTACACAACCCTGCGGCGTGATTTTGATGATGCCACTGGCATTAAAGTGAATGGTGATTTCTACCGTTTACGCGACCTTGATAGTGGTGAAACCGAGTTCCCCACAGGTACAACGGTGGTGTTTAGGCGTTTTGAAGGTACTACCGCTTTGGTCACGCTACATCAACCCGCAGACATCGCTCCTCAAGATGACAATTCTCTACGCAAGGAACCTTAATCATGGATTTACCTATTAGCCCAGGTTTAATAATCAGCCTAATTGTTGTGGCAATCGCGGTCATGATCATTTCTAAAGGCTTAATCATTATCCGTCAATCTGAAGTCATGGTGGTGGAACGGCTCGGGTCTTTCAATCGCGTATTGGAAAGTGGTATTAACATTATTATCCCGTTTATCGAACAACCCCGCGCCATCACCATGCTGCGCTATCGCAAACTCGGAGAGGAATACACCGCGATCACCACAGATGAAATCAGGATCGACCGCCGCGAAACGGTCATGGACTTCCCCGGCCAGCCGGTGGTTACCACCGATAACGTCACGGTGCGTATCAATGGCGCGCTCTACTACCAGATTATTGACCCTAAGCGGGCCGTTTATGAGGTCGTCAATATGAGCCAGGCAGTTGAGGTACTGGCCAAGACAACACTGCGTTCAGTCGTCGGCAAGATGGAGCTGGATAAGCTGTTCGAATCCCGCGCGGAAGTGAACAATGAGATCCAGGCGGCAATGGAAGAGCCCGCTTCTAAGTGGGGCATAAAAATATCTCGCGTAGAAGTGCAGGATATAGCCATGCCGGAAGAGGTGGAAACCGCCATGCGCCTGCAAATGGCCGCTGAGCGTAAACGCCGTGCGACCGTCACCGAAGCAGAAGGTGAAAAATCAGCGGCAATTGCCATGGCCCAGGGCCAACGTGAGTCATCGATTCTTAACGCTCAAGGCGATAAAGAGTCCGCTATTCTGCGCGCACAGGGTGAGCAGGAGTCTATTAAGCTCGTACTTAGCGCCATCGGGGATAGTGAGGAGAATAAGCGCACGGTAGTGGGTTACCTGCTCGGTCAAAGCTATATCAAGGTGCTGCCTAATATGGCGAAAGATGGCGAACGGGTATTCGTGCCTTATGAATCGTCGGCGCTGCTTGGTTCCATGGGTATGTTCCGCGAAATGGCCGGTTCACCTGAAGATACGGTGGGTAATCACCTTAAAAACCGTGGTGGCAGTGATAACGATTTTCGTAGTGGGATAGTAGGCGGAGCCGTCAGCGGCCACTAATCACGCGACCAATAAACCACAGACATTGTGATAAGCCGGGCCCCAAGGGGTCTGGCTTTTTTGTGCTCTCCATTTATCCGTTACCCGTCATCAAACGTTGAAGTAAACATCATCGCCCGGACCCATTTTTTAGCTAAACTAGCTACCATCCGCTCATAAATTCTGGGCGAAATACTGTATTAATCCTTCGTTTTGTCATCGGTTGATGCAACTATCCATGGAATGTATATCTTGTTCTAAATCAGGACGTTCACCATGCTGCTTCGTGGTTACATCGTACGCCATGGCATTCGGTTATTGATATTTCTTGCCGTGTTATTGGCATCTGCTAGTGCGTTAGAGGCAGATACCTTACCCCAGCCGCTAAACAGCTGGGAGTACCGCTGGGGCGACTCTCCGCCAAATGTCGATGGCACCCCGGCATGGCTCTATAGCGATGCGATCGAATGGGAATCAACTGCCTCGCCTTCCAATCCGCCAGGGCGAGAAGGCCACCAACACCTTTGGTTGCGTACCACGCTACCTGAAGGCGAATGGAACGACCCGGTACTCTTTATTACCAGCATTAACCTGATCGGCCAAGCCTATCTTGGTGATCAATTGATTTATCAGTATGGCGAGTTTGATGAGCAGGGCCGTGGCGAGTTTGCAGGCTGGCCCTGGCATATGATCGACCTTCCCGACGACGCTGCCGGTCAAATACTCACTTTTCGACTCTACTCCTACTACACCAGCATTGGCTTATGGGGCCAAGTTCAGGTAATGGAACGCATTGAGGTTTTAAAGCAAGTTATTCATGACTCCGCCCAGGATCTTGGCGTTAGTGCGCTGGTCTTGGTGTTGGCAATTCTAGCCTCAATTTTTGCGCTCATCGGCCCTGAACGTAGAGGTTTTGGGGCAATCGCCCTGTTTGCTTTTGCAACGGGCTTAATGTTGATTGCGGAGGCGCCCGCTCGACAATTAATCGCCAGCGATGCGCTGATGTGGGATACGCTGCGGGCAGGCAGCTACTACACGCTGCCTGTTGCGTTAGGTCTGCTACTAAGCCACTGGCTCGAAGGCTCTGCCAAACGTTGGCTGACACAACTGTGGCGTCTGCACCTTGCTTATTTGATAGTGGCCATCAGCCTGGTAAAGCTAGGGTTTATTAGCCTATCAATGACCTTTCCAATTTTTGATGCACTGTTAGCCGTTACATTACCGGTTATGCTGATGCTTGCGCTGTTCCGTTTTCCCAAACTGAGTCTTGAACAGCGGCTGTTAGTTGTGAGTTTCACCTTTTTCGCGCCACTGCTAGTGACCGATATGCTAGTAGCGCACGGCTTTATCTCGTGGCGCCCTATTCCTCTAAGCTATGGCACACTCGCATTTTCTCTGGCTAATGCCGCCATTTTTCTATGGCACTATCGACGTACTCAGCAGTCACTGGCGATCTCAAATGAAACGCTTGAGCTTCAAGTGGCAGCGCGCACGGCAGAACTAGACCGCCTAGTGCATGAACTGGAGGGTCTCTCTTTCGAGGATCCCCTTACGGGGCTTCATAATCGTCGTCATTTCAATACCGTATTCGATCATGAATGCCGTCGCGCGCAACAAAACAGCAGCCACCTATCATTACTGATGCTGGATGTAGACCATTTTAAAAAGATTAACGACCATTTTGGCCACGATGCTGGTGATAGCGTACTGGTAGAGATCGCATCGCGACTTCGGCAGCACTTTCATGGCATGGACGTTGTCTGCCGCTTCGGCGGTGAAGAGTTTATCGCCCTGTTGCCAGCCACGTCCGTAAACGCAGCCCAAGAGCACGCAAATGCCCTCCTGAAAGCGGTTTCACAGCAAGCGATGATTTATCATGGGGAGCCGCTGGGCCAGGTCACACTCTCCTGCGGAGTCGCCTCGTTCCCAAACCATACCGAAGAGCCCCAGAAATTGCTGAGACTCGCCGATGAAGCGCTTTATCAGGCCAAGCACAGCGGCCGTAACCGCTGTGTAGTGTGGGCCGAATCGCATCAAGCCCAGCAGTTTATGTTGGCCACTGAAGGCAGTTCGATTGGCTTGATGGCTAGGGTGAATCGGTCGCCAGAAAGTGATCAATAAATACAGCGTAATCCTGTTCTGTACAGTCGGCGTAGGCGACTGCCAGTGTAGAAATAACCTCGACAAACTGAGATTCCCGCCCTTTCAGTCGTTGGCAAACCGCTTTGGCAAAGCGTGTCGCATCACCTTGATTAAGCGCCTGGGCGCCACGCAGGTGCTCACGCGCGAGAATCTCTCCCCACTGTTGCGCCAGCTTGCGGTATGACTTTCCACCCGAGAGCTTATGGGTCGGCATATCTTTTTTGAACGGGGAGCGCTCACGCACCGAAAACACCTTGCCGTTCATCGTCAGCCAGCCAAGATAGGCATCGGGATGCTCAGCATTGGCATGAAATGCCGCAGCATGGCGAATACCTTCATTGGGAAACAGCTTGCGCCATGCCTGCTGCTGGTCTTTATTCATAAGCCGAAACGCCTCTGGCGTCACCTGCTCTTTAACATCCAGAATAATGTCATCGTGTTCGTGCTCAACGCCCCCTTCAATCAATACATAATAGCGTTCGACACCTAGCGATCCTGTGCCTGCATCCAGGCGCCGAGCCGTATCCTTCACGCGAAAATGGTGGGGGTCACTCTCCTTGATGGTATGTTGCAGTGTCTGCTGATACTCCTGCTCAATCAGACGACGTAGCTGGCTGGCTACATCCGCCGGCAGGTTAGCGAGTTTGCCGGGACGCTCAGCGAATTGACGGCCTTTATGGTCATCAAGCCTCGTCCACTTTTCGAGCATCCGCGCACGGCTCTGTTTGTCCGCCACTTTGCTCATAAACGGCTTCAGCGGGCCTTTGGCGGTATCGAGGGTAACAGCGTGAATAGGCTTAGCATCGACGTGATCAGCAAGGGTATGATAATAGCCCTCTATCAATTTTTTAAGCGCCTTATCAATCGCTTTGGCGTCCAGCTCTGCGTTCTCACGGCCATCTAATACCACGCTGATGGCCAGTCGCCACACATCGTATTGGTAGTCACCAATCAACGCATCATCGAAGTCATCCATGCCATAACGCACTTGGTCGTCATGATGTCCATAGGCGCCAAAGTTATAGACGTGAGCATCGCCTTGCAGCCATGTTTGGGTTGCTGGCCACCCGCCAAACAGAGCAAAGCGCCAATCGTGCCAAACGTCGTGCCAGAAAAGATGATTACTGCCTCGGTAAAAGCGGTAAGGCGACGCAGCCATTTTGGCGTATTTGGCTTGGCGGGTGGCCGTCGCCAATGTTTTATTGGCCTGATGGGTTGCTTCAATCACCTGCTGAGGGCGGTTATGTCCAGTCAATGCATGGCTCATTGCGTTGCCTTTGTCGATGCATGTCAGTGCCTACAAGCACTTTGCTATCACTGTAGCCGATGAACATGAATAGATTAAGTCACTGCCCTCCACCCGCCATGTCTATTACCCCAGGCGGGTAAAGCCACGGGGAGCAGCAATACGGAAGAAACGCTCGACCACCTCGGCACGGGTAGCAGGTGTTATTAATGAGACTGCCACAAATACCGGTAAATTGAGCATCAGCCCCCAGAACCCAGCGTGAACCCCCAGCGGATGCGGCCAGAGCGTGGTAAACGCGACGGTAATCAAAAAACCCACCACGATACCGGCCATCACGCCCAAGCGAGAAGCTCGCGGCCAGAAGAACATACCAATAAACGCAGGTAGCACTTGAGAAGCAAAACCCAGCCCCACCAGCAAAATCATCACCAGGCTACCAGGCTCGGCAATCGCCAATGGTGCCACCACCAGGAACATAATGGGAAGAATCAGCAGCCTGGCTAGCTTGCCGGTGACACCATCAGAGAGTTTTAAAACGGGTTGCAGCACATCTTTACTGAGCGAGAGTGATACCGAATGAATAAACGGCTCGCTAGAGGACATTGATGCTGCCAGAGTGCCCGCCCCCAATAGCCCAACAAGCACGACCGGTAAATGCTGCATGGCGTACTCAAGGACGACAGTATCTGCCCTAGCCAGCTCTGGAAGTGAGAAAATACCAATAAAGCCCACGACCACCATGGGTAGGATGACAATATAGTAGGTAGGTAGCCATGTGGCGCTACGACGAATCGTGCGCGCGGAGGATGCGCTCATCCACTGGGTCCATACAGGTGGCATAAACGAAAACATCGAGACGATGATAGAGGTCGTCCAGAAGCTAAAGCTCATATCCCATCCTGCCCCTGGCAGGGTAAGAAACTCACTGTGATCAGCCTGAATGCGCTCAAATACACCTGCAAAACTTAAGCCACCGGTGGCGCTATGCACCGCCCATAGGCCAACCGCCCAGGCAACGATCAGCATTAACACCCCCTGAAACGCATTGGTGCGGCCAATGGCCCGCTGGCCGCTGGCGTAGAGATAAACCGCAATACAGCCAAGCACCAGCACGACGCCCAACCAAATGGGAATCAAGCCACCACTCATCACAAACAGAATATAAGCCGAGCCGATCGTTTGTAGCACTGCATAGGCGACTGAACCAATCGCCATGACTAACGCTGCCAGTGCACCTAAAGCGGGGCTTTGGTAGCGATCAGCAATCGCGCTTGCTTGGGTGACATGGCCAAATTTTTCGCCGAATGCCCACACCTTGGGCCCAAAGTACCAAGCCACCAGCGCCAAATATGCAAGGTAGATCGCCACGTAAAATACCGCGACACCTTTGGAGTAAGCCCAACCCGGCGCGCCCATAAAGGTGTAAGCACTCACACTACCGGCTGCAATTAATAGGTAAAGCGTAATAGGCCCCATACTGCGCCCTGCCACGCCCCACTCTTCCAGGCTGTTCATATCGGCTCTATTAGCACGCGCGCCTCGGGCGCGCAGGCCAATAACCATGGCGATAGCCACATACGTCAGCGTAATCAGCAGTGGCCAAGGGCTATTCATGGTCGTCTCGCTCTACAATGTGGTTGCCGATCAACATGACCGCTACACAGGCGAAAATAACCAAGTAACTCCACACCACCATCAGCGGTAGCCCCATTACCAGCGTTGCCCGGTTGACCAAGCCGATTACCGGCCACGTTCCCGCTATTACCAGCGCCACAAAAGCGATTAATAACCCCCACCCCGCACGGGAAGTGGGCAGAACGATCAAACGTCGCATCAATGTTCCCCTTAGTTATCTAACGACTGGTTTATTAAATGCCAGCACCATCACGTGGCAGCGACGGCCAGCGCAGCGGCAAGGCCAACCGCTTTTCTAGCTGCCGCGCCAGCTGCAGCACAAAATGGTCAGCAAAACGGGGGCCAACTAATTGCACGCCTATGGGCATATCGCTACTGCTAAACCCTGCATTGAGCGAGATCGCTGGCTGTTCTCCCATATTCCAGGGCACGTTATAAACTATATGCTCAAAGGGCTGGCGAGGATCATTGGTGGGCGATGGCCACTCTGCGGGGAAAGCGATGTTTGGCGTGGTCGGTGAAATGACCGCGTCCACCTGCTCAAATACCGCTTCTGTCACACGGCGCATGACCATGGTCTGTTGAAATCCCTGAACCACCTCCACGCCGCTTAAGCGAGCGCCGCCGTCTGCCCAGGCTAAAATGGCGGGTAGCACTCGCTCACGCTCTTCTGGCGAGAGCTTTAATAGCTCGTTCCATTGGCGAGCCTGCCAAAAGCGATCCAGCCCATCCAACATGTCGCGAGTAAGCACTGGTGCCAGCGGCACCAGCGTTGCCCCGGCGGCTTCCAACTGCTTCGCAGCTTGCTCAACGTGATGGCGAATCTCATCATCCAAGGGCAGACCACACCCCGCCTCCATCATGACGCCAATCCGCAAGCCTTTAATATCTAGAGTTAAGTTTTGCCAATCAATATCTTCCGGTGGCAAGCGCATCGCATCTCGTCTATCCGTACGGGCAAGCGTCGACATCATCAGCGCCGCATCTTCAACGCTGCGTGTCATTGGCCCCGCGCAACGACCCACATAATACGGATCAATAGGCACCCGGCCGAGGGAGGGCTTAAATCCCACCACGCCACACCACGCTGCAGGCAGGCGTATCGAGCCACCGATATCGGTACCCACGTGCAGAGGGCCAAACCCCGCAGCGGCGGCTGCCCCCGCGCCGGAGCTTGAACCACCAGTATTGCAGGCCAAATCCCAAGGATTACGGGTTAAACCATGAAATGACGAAAGGCCTGATGAGAGCATGCCAAAATCGGGGCAGGTGGTTTTTCCTAACAGTAAGGCATTGTCTTCATCTAAACGTGTCGCCGATGGCGCATCCTGGCTGGAGATCGGCTGTTCGCCCAATCCTGTTCCGCCGGGTACGGGCATGCCTTTCGTTGCAATTAACTCTTTTAAGGTTACCGGCACCCCATCCAGCGCACCGCTAGGCTGACCTTTGGCCCAGCGCTGGGTGGAGTCTTCCGCTGCGGAAATAAAGGTATCCGCCTGATAGGCATAGAGTGCATTAATATGAGGCTCCCAGGCGCCGACATGCTCGACCAGAGCAATCGCCACCTCGTTGGGAGAAAACGATTTCACGCGGTAGCCATCCAGTAGCTGAGTGGCCGTAAGTTGGTGTAGTTCAGCCATCACATCACCTTATGCGGTTGTTATCATACTGTTGATATAAGTCTGTCGTTCTTAATAACCTCAGCATGAACCCACATAGTGTCTTACGCCATTTCAATATTGACCGCAGAGTGTCCACATTTTGTGTGCGCTTGCCGTCTCAGCGCTAAGGCTTTTCCAACGCCTGCAGAGCGCCGGCCAATAGCGAAAGACACGCATCAGTAGCAAAGCTGCGCTGTCGATGACGATAGACGCAAAGGTCAATCCGCGCCGCTTCCAGCTCAGAAGAGCATAAGGGAATGCTGACTAACTCACCTTGCTGACACTCTCGTGCCACCGCCATCGGCGGCAATATCAGAACGCCCGCACCGTTAAGGGCGAGTACCTTTTGGGTTTCTAGAGAGGCAGTTTTGAAGCTGGGGATTAGGCCAACGCCGGCACGGTGTGCTGCGCGTTCCAGCGCTTGGCGTACACCGTAGGATTCATCAGGCAGGATCAAGCGGTGCTCTGCTAGAGAGTGAAGACTTACCTCTGTAGCAGTGGCCAACGGATGATTGGGGGCCATGACGGCATGATGATGTAACTCGCCACTGGCGAAAGGCACTATGTCATCGTGGCGGGGCATGAAAAACGATAGACCGATATCCGCGTCGCCACGGCGCAGCGCTTCCACCATCTGGCTGGAACTAGCAATGCCAATTTCAAAGCTTAAATGGGGATAGCGCTGGCCCATTTTGGATAACGCAGGGCCTAATAGGCCAGCCACAACGCCTTCTGCCACCTGCAAACTCACCCGGCCAGTGCGCAATCCTTTGAGGTCAGCAATATGCTCTTGCACCCGCTCAAGGTCGCGCAGAGTGCGCTGAGCCTGAGCGGCTAACAGTTCCCCCGCAGCGGTGAGGCTAATACCGTTGGGGCCACGTTCGATCAACGGAGCGCCAAGCTGATGTTCCAGTAAATCGATCTGTCGGCTAATCGCCGTAGGGGCAATATGTAATTGAGCCGCCGCCTGGCGCAGCGAACGACAGCGTGCAACAGTATCGAAGTAGCGTAGTGCTCGCCCACTGATCATAAATGCCTCTTAGATACGTGGCTTACTTAGCGGGGTAAGTTTATCTAGCTAACGCGCTATTAACATAAAGTGATCGCGCTATAGCGCGTCAGACCAGCGAGTGGCAAGTGGCTGCCCCCACTTATCGCCATGCACCAGATCACTTAACGGCAACCGGGAACGCCAGCCTTTCGCTTCAAGTTCAGGCTGATCTAAAAACTCGCTCACGTAGCCAAGGCAGAGATACGCGAGCGGGTAAACGTGCTCCGGCAGATTTAGCACTGTGCTTATCTGTTCTTGGTCGAGAATACTCACCCAACCAACGCCAATACCTTCTGCCCGTGCCGCCAACCAGAGGTTTTTGCACCGCCATGCAAGTGCTAAACAGGTCGGTTTCTACAATGCTATTACGCCCTAGCACATGGGGGCCACCCCTACTCCGGTCGCAGGTAATGCAGAGGTTAAGAGGGCTTTCCATAATCCCTTGCAGCTTAAGGCTGCGATAATGCTCTTGGCGCTCGCCTTCAAAGCGCTCGGCAGCCTTCTGGTTCTCCTGCTCGTGCATCGCCAATACCGTTTCCCTGACGCTACGACTCTCAATCACGATGAAATCCCAGGGCTGCATAAACCCCACTGAAGGCGCATGATGCGCTGCTTCCAAAAGACGGGCCAGCACGTCAGGGGGAATCCGGTCGGGCAGAAATTGCGAGCGTACATCGCGCCGCTCATGTATGGCGCGGTAAAGCCCACGGCGCTCAGCTTCGGTAAAACGGTGATTCGAGGTGGTCATGGCGCTTGTCGGACCTTTTGCTGATCTGTTTTATAGACGAGTGAAGAGTCTACACGAGCTCAGCCCAGCCTCCATCGCAGTGGCGTTGTTTGGCGTAATACACCGTCCTCGTCCCAGTCGTCCCAGCCAGCAAAGGGGATGGCCAGCTCACTCTCCAGGCTCTTCAGCCGAGATGCCCAGGCCGCTTTACAAGCCTCCAAGTGGCCAGTGAGGTCAGCTTCCGCTTGATAACGAATACCGCCGCCCTGAATGCCGTAGCTCACCTGAGGCGCCAGCACGTCAAAGCCAACGTAGTACAACGATGCGTGCATGGGCCACAGCCAGTGCACCATATTGCCAGCGCGGCCAAAGGGCTGAAACGCCATCTCCGGCGAGCCCGTGGTGACGGAAAGCATCGCCTGTTTACCTCGATAGTAGCCCCGGTCGTAACGCATGCGGCTTGTATACCGCCCGCCATACACCAGCACCCGATCAAACCAGCCTTTCAAAATGGCGGGCTGGGCGTGCCACCATAATGGAAACTGGAAGATCACCAGGTCAGCCCACTCCAGCCGCGCCAACTCCCGCTCAACATCCTGCGGTAATGCATTTTGCTGGTAGTGAGCCAGTTGCTCATTGAGGGGATAAAAGTATTCCACATCAACAGTGTGATGCGGATAGTGCTTGGCGCGCTCCACCGGATCAAACTGCTCAGCATAGAGATCATCCACCTCCACTGTATGGCCCGCGTCCACCAGCTTGTTTACCGCCACATCCACTAGGCCGCCATTAAACGACTTGCGTTCAGGATGAGCCAAGACGATCAACACTTTCATACGACGCCACCCTATCGATTGGTTTGACGACAGGCTAACCTGTTCATATATGCCAAAACATTAGCCAAAAATGAGAATCAGGCTTGCATGAATGAACAGCAGATACGGTGGGATGATCTTCAAATTGTGCTAGCGATTGCCGAGGCAGGCTCACTATCCGGCGCCAGCCGAGCGCTGCGTATCAGCCATGCCACCGTCTTTAGGCGTTTAAGTGAGATGGAGCAAGGGCTGGGAGTGAAACTTTTTGAGCGTAGCCGCACCGGCTATACACCTACCTTAACAGGGAATGACTTGGCGGCTTCGGCCAAGCGCGTGCAGAGTGAGATCAACGGTGCTGAGCGCCGCATTATTGGGCAGGATTTAACGCTTACCGGCAGCCTGCGAATCACCACGACCGACACACTTTTCGCAGGCCTGCTTTCGCCACTACTGGCAAGCTTTCGCCAGCGCTATCCGGAAATCACGCTGGAAGTGGTTATCTCGAATCAACTGCAGAGTTTGTCTCGGCGTGAGGCCGATATCGCGATCCGTCCTACCCGTAAGCCACCCGAAACCCTGGTAGGTCGCAAGATAAGCAATATCACTCAGGCGATTTATGGTCAAAAGACGCTTTGGCAAAACACACCACTGCCGCTTGAGCCATCGTCACTGACATCAGAAAGTTGGATCGGCCCGGATGTTCATCTAGGCGACGCAACGCTTGAAAAGTGGATGATGGATAAACCCGCTGCCTACCGGCTGGACAGTATGCTGGGCATGCAATTGGCGGTACGCCACGGGGCGGGCATTGCGGTACTGCCTTGCTATCTTGGTGATGCCGATGAAGCGCTACTCAGGCTCAGCGAACCGATTGACGTGCTGACGACTCAGCTCTGGCTACTCACCCATCCAGATTTGCGTTATGTGGCCAGAGTGCGCGCGTTTATGGAGGCGATCACTGAAGGGCTGCGCGGAGGGTAACCACAAGCTCTGGTGCCTGATCGATGGATCAAGTGACAGCGCCCCCTATGGCAAGAGCGATCACTCCTGCTCAAACTCCGCCAGGAACTGCGTCAGCAACTCATCCAGTTGCTGACGTTGTTCGTCAGTCAGCCCACTCACTAGCTGCGCCTGTGTCTCTACATGGGCAGCCACCGCTTCGTCGATCAGATCAAATCCGCGCTGCGAAAGAGAGATCAGAAAACCGCGACCATCTTCAGGGTTTTTGACCCGCTCGATCAGTCCTGATTTTTCCAATTGATGGATACGGTGAGTCATGGTGCCTGAGGTCACCATGGTGGATGCCATCAAATCGCTCGGCGATAGCGCATAGGGCGCTCCCTCTCGGCGCAGCGTAGCCAATACGTCAAAGCCCGCATCCGTCAGGCCATATTTTGCCCAGGTCTTCTCCATCGCGCGCATCAAGGTGTGGTTCAGCCGTTTGACCCGCCCGATGGTACCCATCGGGGCTACGTCGAGGTCGGGCCGCTCCTGCCGCCACTGTTTGAGTATGTGGTCTACATGATCCATAAACGTATTTTGCGCCTATATACCTTGACGTCAAGATTAATCCTACATACCTTGATATCAAGATATAATCCTTAAAGGCTGCTAATGACATTACCCAACAAACCCAGGCTATACTCCTCTAAAAGAATCTGGCTTGCCCCGCTGCTGTATCTGCTCGCTGGTGGCGCCTTGCTGGGCCTGTCGACTAATTTGGCAAAGCTCGCGGGTGAAATGCAGCTATCAGCGCTCAGTTTTCTGTTTTGGTCCATTTTGGGAGCGGCCATTATTCTGCTTGCACTCGCCGCCTATCGCCGCAATCTGCCACCGTTGACCGTTCGCAGCGTCGAGTATTACCTGGTCTCTGCAATGCTGGGCGTGGCGGGCGCCAACCTGCTTTTTTTCTCGGCGATCCCCCATGTTGGCGCCGGGTTTGTGGCATTGATCATCACGTTGCCACCGCTGCTCACCTACGTCGGTGCGTTGACGTTAAAAATGGAGCGCTTTCAGCTCTTACGGGCGGCTGGGGTTATGTCAGCCCTTGCGGGCGCCTTCACCCTGGCTTTCCATAAGCTTTCCGCCCCTGATGCTGATTACCTCTGGATTCTTCTCGCCTTGATTGGCCCTGTTCTGCTGGCAATCGGTAACCTCTACCGGACCCTGCGCTGGCCAGTGGGGGTATCCAGCGATGCACTGGCGCCAGGGATGTTGATAGCTGCCTCCCTCCTTCTACTAGGAGTGGGCCTACTGCCAGGCTTCTCACTTCACGTACCTACGGATCGATCTCTGCCGATTGTTTTAATTGCCGTACAGGCGATGGTATTCGCGGGGCAGTTTTTACTGCTCTTCCTGCTACAAAAAGCGGTGGCCCAGTGTTCCTTAGTTTGCTGGGCTCGGTCGGTGCCGTGGTGGGTGTTCCGGTCGCCATCTTGTTACAGGGAGAAACCACCCCCGAGGGCTTGCTGCCTGGCATCCTACTAATTGGTATCGGTATTACCCTGCTTAACATTGGTAAAGCGAAGCAGGTGCCTGATAAAACAGTCTAAACGGTGGGGCGATAAACATGGCAAGTCGCCACGGAGAGGGGACAAGAACGGTTATACGTTCCCGCTTACTGCTACAGAATGCGACGCTCCATGGCGTGCATTCCCCCTGCGGTTTTTAATATCTTAAACCCCATGCGCTGGTATAGAGCGATAGCAGGATTAATACAAAACACGCGAAGCCGAAGTAACTGAATGCCCGATTGCTGGGCAGTATCAGCGGTGAAGCAGATTGCCGCTGTCCCCAAGCCTTGGCGCTGCCACTGCGGGGCAATTTGTAGTTCCCGAATATAGTAAGCGTCTTGATCGTGATTGATGCATAACAGCCCAACACGTGACGCGTTCATAACTAACGCGTAGCTGTCCAACTCGCCCCACTGTCTATCAAACAGATCGGTATCCCAGCGCATATCCAGCTGTTTGTAGTAGCCGGACATATTTTGGCGAATTAATTTTTCCGCGAACGCCTTATCGTCAGTCGGCCGAATAATAGGCGTCATATCTCGACTCCTGGTGCTGCTTAAGGCTATGTGCTGGCTCTTCCTTCGCGTTGCATTGACACTCTCCTCGACATTATCAATATTGCATTCGCTTACGCTATTCCTACACCAACTGAAACGGGTAAACAGACCCGATCTTGAGTAACTGGGTGAGCTCATCCAGTGCCGCAAGTGACTCTTCTGCCAGCTGTGGGTCGGCCAGATCGTCAGGGGCTAGGCGGTCGCGGTAGTGGCGCTCCACCCACGCGGTCAGATCGGTGTAAAGTGCATCGTTGAGCAGCACGCGGCCAGAGAGAGCGGCACGTTCGGTTTCCGTTAGCACCACACGCAAGCGTAGGCAGGCGGGGCCGCCACCGTTGCGCATGCTCTGCTTGACGTCTTTTACGATCACTTCGCCGATGGGGTTATTGCCCGCCAGGATCAGATCCTGGATCGTCCGCCAGACCGTTTCCCGCTCCTGACATTCGCCGGGTACCACCAGCGTCATGGTGCCGTCCGGGTTGGAAAGCAGTTGGGAGTTGAAGAGATACGATGCGACCGCGTCTTCCATGCTCACCGCCTCGACCGGCACGCGCACGGGAATCAGCGGCGTGTGCATTTTGGCACGCAACGCATCGAGCGTGCCCTCTTCGTCCAGAAAGGCCATTTCGTGGTAGAGCAGCACGGGCCCGTTGCCCACTGCAATGACATCGTTATGGAACACGCCAGCATCGATGGCATCCGGGTGCTGCTGGGCGAAGACGGTTTGCGCTTCCGTAAGCCCGTGCTGGCGGGCTACCGCCTGACTGGCTTCTAAAGTTTGACGCGCGGGATAGCGCTTGGGCTCTTGTTCACCGCTACGCACGTCACCAAATGCCTGGCGGCCATAAACGAACAGATGAACGCCTGGCTCACCGTATTCGCCGCATAGCCGAGTGTGATTGGCAGCCCCTTCATCGGAAAAGGCCGGCGTGGCAGGCAGCACCGGATGGTGGGCAAAACACTGCTCATCGCGGAAAATAGCTTGCAGTACCCTCCCGGTGGTTTGCGGCTCCAGGTAGCGGTGAAAGCTAGACTGCAAGTTGGCGGGGGTGAAATGCACCCGGCTATCCGGCGCATCAACGCTGGGGGTAATCGTGCCTGCGTTAGCCGTCCACATACTGGAAGCGGAGCATACCGCGCGCAGCAATTGCGGGGCCTCTTTTGCGGCGCGGGCCAGCACCTCACTATTGCTGCCGCTAAAGCCTAAATCGCGCAGCGCGCCAACATCAGGTCGCTGTTGCGGAGGCAGCACGCCCTGGACGTAGCCCGCATCCATTAGCGACTTCATTTTCAGCAGTCCCTGGAGCGCACCCTCTTTAGGATTAGAAACCAGGCCCACGTGGCTCATGGAAGCCACGTTGCCAACCGCCAGCCCAGAGTAGTTGTGAGTTGGGCCGACTAAGCCGTCGAAATTGACTTCAAAGGCATCAGCGGTAATCACAGGCTAACTCCTGGTGGCAGGGTTTCAGGCATCTCCAGTGTATCGGCTTCCATGGAAGCTACCGGGTAGGCGCAGTAGTCCGCCGCGTAAAACGCACTGGGGCGGTGGTTGCCGCTGTCACCCACGCCGCCGAAAGGCGCATCGCCGGAGGCACCGGTAGTTTGGCGGTTCCAGTTGACAATACCGGCGCGAATACGCAGCAAAAAGTCGTCCCAATCGGCTTGCTCGCCGCCAATCAGCCCGGCGGAAAGCCCGTAGCGGGTGTTATTGGCAAGCTTTAGCGCTTCATCCCAATCACTGTAGCGGTGGATTTTCAAAAGCGGGCCAAAGTGCTCCTCGTCGGGCACATCTAATCCCGTCACGTCAATTAGTGCGGGGCTTAACAGGCTGGTGTTGTCTTGCAGGCGCTGCATGCGATTGATCACCGTGCCGCCCATGGTTTCCAACTCATCCTGGGCTTTCAGCAGGCCATCTGCCGCCGCCACACTGACCAAACCGCCGTAAAACGGGGCTGGATTCTCCTCGAACTGGCCCGCCACGTGCAGCTTGGTGATCGCCTCTGAAAGCGCATCGATAAGGCGGTCGCCCACGGCGCCTTCTGGCACCATCAATCGGCGAGCGCAGGTGCAGCGCTGGCCACCGGAAAGGAACGCCGACTGCAGAATGGTGAGTACCGCTGCACGCTCGTCATCAACGTCCTTCACTACCAGCGGGTTATTGCCGCCCAGTTCAAGCGCGAGAATTTTATCCAACTGTCCCGCAAACTGTTGATGCAGCATACCGCCGACCTTGGCACTGCCGGTAAATAGCAGGCCATCAATCTCAGGATTGCCTGCCAGCGCCTGCCCAACTGCGACGCCTCCCTGAACCAGATTAATCACCCCAGCAGGTAGCCCGGCCTCCAGCCAGCACTGCAGGGTTAAATCGGCGGTCAAAGGCGTCTGGTCACTGGGCTTGAAGACCACACAGTTGCCCGCTAGCAGCGCCGGCACCATATGGCCATTGGGCAGATGACCAGGGAAGTTGTAGGGGCCAAACACCGCCATTACGCCGTGCGGGCGATGGCGCAGCACGGCTTTTGCACTGCCAACGGCTTTTTCCCGCTCACCGGTACGTTCGTTATAGGCCTTGACCGAGAGCGCTACCTTACCCACCATCGCACCCGCTTCGGTGCGCGCTTCCCAGAGCGGTTTGCCAGTTTCAGAGGCAATGGCCACGGCCAGCTCTTCACCGCGTGCTTTTAATACCTCAGCAAATCGCTCAACAAGCACTTGGCGCTCAGCAAAGGGCGTACGCGCCCAACCAGGAGATGCGTTGCGGGCTCCTTTGACAGCGGCCGTGACCTGCTCTGCGCTGGCCGTTGCTGCCTGCCATAGCAACTGACCGGAAACGGGGTCGTGCTTGCTCAACGGATCGGCGTCGCCTGCGACCCAGGCGCCATTGATCAGTTGCTGCTGTTGGGCGTGCATAAAACTCTCCTGTAAACGTCGCCTAGGTTTCGAGTAGCCGTAGGGTATCGCCGGTGGTAACGCCTAAACGCTGCGCTTCTTGTTCGCTAAGCACGATGGTGTTGCCTTCGCTGGGCGCGCGGCCCACCCAGCTGGCAGTAAAGTTCAGCATCTGGGTGGTGGCCGCCAACCAGCGACTGACGCTCTCTTCACGGGCAGCGGCAGATACTTCCACCTGACAGAGCCGCGAGTTGCGGATGGCGCGTACATCGTCAATATAGGCTTCCACGGTGGGGCCACCGTCGAAAATATCGATATAGCCTTCCCAGCGCAGCCCCTCTTTTTTTAGCATCTCAAGCGCCGGAAGGGTATGGCGATGCACCTGTCCTATGCAGGCGCGCGCCTCTTCGGCCATGAAAGTGGTGTAAATTGGGAACTTGGGCATCAGCTCGCCGATAAAGCTCTTTTGCCCTAAGCCGGTGAGTCGATCCGCTTCGCTGAAATCCATGGGAAAGAAGTGTTTTCCCAGGCTTTCCCAAAAGGGGCTGGTGTTGTTCTCGTCGAATACGCCGCGCATTTCCGCCAGTACTTTATCCGGAAAACGGTCTCGAAACTGGGCCATAAACAGCCAGCGCGCTTTAGAGAGTAGCGCACCGTTACGCAGGTGTTTGTTAGCTTCACCACGGTACTCTGGGCGTAGAAACAGCGAACACACTTCGGCGTCGCCGGTGTGGTCAGAGCTTAAAAACAGTGTGTCGATGGTGCGGTGCAGATCCAGCTGTATGGAGGAGTGCGCCAGGGTACCCAACCGATAATTATAAAACGGTACTTCGCGGCCCACCTGCCCCTCGATGGCACAGCAGCCCGCCAACTCACCGCTCACTTCATCTTCCAGTACAAAGAAGTAGAGCCGGTCGTCTGCAGGGGTGCGTTCTTCAAAAGCACTGGCGGCCGCTTCAATCTTACCGGCCAGAAACTCGCGGTTATCCGGCAACGAGGTAAACCCTACCCCGGCCTGCTGCGCAAGCGCCTGGAGCCCATCCAAGTCTTCACGGGCTATGGGTCGAATGCGCATTACATTTCTCCTTCATCGAGCGCGTCTACGGCAGTAGGCAAGGTGAGCGGCGCGGCCAGCACCGCCCGCCCTTCCGTTACCCCCAACCGCTCGGCGTGCTCCGCCGAGAGCATTAACTGTCCCGTGGGTGACAGTGCGTAACGCGCGACGATACAGCGGAAATCACACAGTTTTTGGTTCGCGATCATCGCGGGTTCAGCGTCGGGCAAGGCGTGTTCCGGGCGAATGCGCACCGGGTGCCAAGCCGCGCGGCGAAAAGTTTCCAGCCGGTCGCGCTCGGCTTTGACAATGGGGCCCGCGTCGAAAATATCCACATGGCGAGAGCGCACAAAGCCTTCCGCCAGCATCTCTTCCAGAGCCTCTTCATGGGCGGGATGCTCACGACCGATCGCGGCTCTTGCCTGGGGCGTCAACAGCGGCAAGTAGAGCGGGAATTGGGGCATCACTTCAGCGATAAAGCTTTTCGAGCGCACCCCAGCGATATGGTTAATATCCTGAAAACTGCGGGCAAAAAAGTGCCTGCCAACGCTTTCCCAAAACGGCGATTCGCTGCGGGTATCTAAATAGCCTGGAAACGCTACCGCTAAGATGCGCGAAAAACGCTCTGGGTACTGGGCAATAAACATCAACCGCGCTCGGCGTAAAAGGTTCTCGGCGCTAGTGCCTTTGTAGCGAGGATTCAGCGAAAATGCACACAGCAGGGTAGCATCCGAGACTTCATGGGAGAGCGCTAATGTCTGTACTTCACGGCGCACATTCAACTGCTGTGAGGCGTGAATCAGCGTCTCCTGCCGATAGGTGTAGTAAGCCTCATTGGCACCCGCCTGGGCGCGAATCGTCGCCGTGCCCAATACTTCATCACGGCTATCATCGGCTAATACAAAGGTGTAGTGCTCGTTTTCAGGAAACTCAACGTCGCCATTAAAAGCATCCTGGGAGCGCGCAATACGCTCCTGAAGCCGTTCACGATTGGCAGGCAGGTTGGTGAGCCTCGGCACCGCGTGCTCAGCCAACTGCTCTAGCGCGGCAAGGTCAGTCGCTTTAACGGGTCGAACTACCAGCATTCTCGACGCCCCCTCGATTAACGCAGCATGTGGCTCGCTCATGCTGTCGCAACAAGTCGCTCAATGGCACGCTCTAAACGAGCCATTCCTTCGGCGATATCCGCTTCAGGAATCACCAGGGAAGGCGCCATACGTAGCACGTTCGGCCCAGCGATCAGGGCCATCAAGCCCTCTTCAATGGCCAGCGGCAGAATGTCTTTGGCGCGACCTTCATAGGCATCCGACATTTGAGCACCCATTAGAAGGCCCATACCACGGATCTCTTTAAACACGCCGTGCTTACGGTTAATCGTTTCCAGATGCTCGCGGAACAGGTCGTGACGTTTTTTCACGCCCTCCAGAACCTTGGGAGTATCGATAAACTCAACCGCGGCCAGCGCTACCGCTGACGCCAAAGCATTACCACCATAAGTGGAACCGTGGGTGCCAATCACCAGCGATTTCGCCACTTTATCGGTTGCCAGCATGGCACCAATAGGGAAGCCGCCGCCCAGGGATTTCGCGCTGGTGAGAATATCCGGGGTAATGCCGTAATTCTTATACGCATAGAGTTCGCCGCTGCGGCCAACGCCGGTCTGCACCTCGTCAAAAATCAGCAGTGCGTTGTGTTCATCACACAAATCACGTAGCCCCTGAAGAAATTCTGGCGTTCCGGGCACGATACCGCCCTCGCCCTGCATGGGCTCGACCATGATCGCGCAGGTGTCGTCGCCCATCAGCGCACGAACGCTTTCTAGGTCATTGTAATCGGCATGCAGAATGCCACCCGGCACAGGGCCAAACCCCTGGGAGTACTTCGGTTGGCCGCCCACGCTCACAGTGAAGAAGGTACGACCATGAAAAGATTGATAAAACGAGATGATCTTATCTTTCTGTTCGCCGTGGTTATCCACCGCCCAACGGCGCGCCAGCTTCAGCGCAGCTTCGTTGGCTTCGCCGCCTGAAGAGCATAAAAATACCTTATCGGCAAAGGTCCGCTCGACCAGCGTTTTGGCTAGGTTAAGCGCGGGCTCATTGGTAAATACGTTGGAGAGGTGCCAGAGTTTTTCGCCCTGCTCTTTAAGCGCATTGACCAATACCGGATGGCAATGGCCAAGAGAGTTAACCGCGATGCCACCAGCAAAATCGATATATTCACGGCCCTGCTGGTCCCACAAGCGGCTACCTTCACCGCGCACGGGTATGACCTGCTGCGGCGAGTAGTTTGGCGTCATGTAGTGGTCGTAATCTTGACGGCTTGGGGTATGGCTCATGGCACGCTATCTCCAGTGGAGGAAGTGAATAAGAACAGTATAAGGGGCCAACAAGGTTAGCCGCTTTCAGCAATGGGACGGCAAATTATGAATAGCGGCGCCTGTTCAACTGCGCTAACGCCTTGAAGAACGCTATAAGACCCCCATACTTATTGGCAAGCGATAAAGACATGCTTGGACAGCGAGGTATCGCGACGTACTGACACTCAGGAAGAGAGGAGTACAACGTATGCAGATTGATCTAAGCGGCAAGCACGCCATTATTACCGGCTCCACGGCGGGTATCGGTTTTGCGATTGCCCAAGGGCTCGCCAACGCTGGCGCCAAAGTTGTCGTCACAGGCCGTTCCCAGGCACGTGTGGATGAAGCAATAGCCACCATTAAGCAGGATGCCCCGAACGCCCAGGTTGAAGGCGTAGCCGCCGATCTCGGCACCGCTGAAGGCTGCCAAATGTTGATTAAGCAGCAGCCCAGTGCAGATATTTTGATAAATAATGTAGGCATTTTTGGCCCACAGGACTTTTTCGAAGTCGATGACGCCACTTGGCAGCAGTTTTTTGACATTAATATTATGAGTGCGGTACGTCTTTCGCGCCATTACGCCCAAGGCATGCGTGAACGCGACTGGGGCCGGATTCAGTTTATATCCAGCGAGTCGGGTATCAACATCCCCACTGAGATGGTGCATTACGGCATGACCAAGTCGGCGCTGTTATCCATATCACGTGGGCTGGCTAAAGCGCTGAGCGGCACCCAAGTAACCGTTAACGCCATTTTGCCCGGGCCTACCCGCTCTGAAGGCGTGCTTAAGATGATTGGTGAAATGGCTGAGAAAGAGGGCATTTCCCAGCAAGAGATGGAAGCAAGGTTTGTAAAAGAGAACCGCCCCACTTCCATCATTCAGCGCTTAGCAACGCCCGAGGAGGTGGCCAGCATGAGCGTATACGCTGCCTCGATTCAAGCGAGCGCAACTACGGGCGCGGCACTGCGCGTGGAAGGCGGCATTGTCGATACGTTAACCTAATACCGCTAACCTTATCTTTCTAACCTAGACGCTCTTCTCTTGGCGTCATGCCAAAGTGGTTCCGGTAGGCGGTGGAAAAGTGAGCCCCAGAGGAAAACCCTGTGGCAAACGCGATATCGCCTACCGGCCGATCACTGTCGCGCAGTTGTTTACGTGCTTCCTGCAAGCGTAAATCGAGATAGTAACGGCTTGGCACCGCCTGCAGATATTTCTTGAACAACCGCTCCAACTGACGCCGCGAAATGCCCAGATGCTCAGCCAGTTCCAAGGTCGAGAGCGGCTCCTCGATATTCGCCTCCATCAATGTCACTGCATCGACCAAGCTCTGCGGAGCGTGGCCTAAACGGCTGCGCAGCGGCACATGTTGGCGCTCATCTGCCAAGCGGATACGATCACAGACAAACTGCTCCGACACCTGTTCGGCCAATCTTGCCCCGTGATGCTGGCCGATCAGCGTCAGCATCAGGTCCATCGCCGCCGTGCCGCCCGCGCAGGTCAACCTGTCACGATCAATTTCAAATAGCTGCTGGGAAAGCGTTACCTGCGGATAGGCTTGAGCAAACGCTTCAAAGCGCTGCCAAGGAAGCGTTGCGCGATAGCCTTCCAGCAAACCGCAGCGCGCCAGCACTTCCGTTCCTCCCGCTAACCCCCCAACGCCACACCACGGCCCTGGTGCCCACGCAGCCACTCATTGAGCTTTGCTGGAAGCGCGTAAGGTAGCGGCGTCGGGGCGCATAGCAGCAGCAGGTCAAGCGGGCCCAGGGCGGCACTAAGCTCATGTTGCGCAATCAGCGAGAGCTGCGCACCGCTGCGAACCGGCTCATCGCCAAGGCTTAACGTAACGGTGTGATAAAGCATTTGCCCACTTAACTGGTTAGCCATTTGCAGTGGCTCCAGAGCGCTAGCATGGGTCAACAGTGAAAAACCGGGCAGCAACAGAAACGCAACCCGCCGACGGGGTGGCGCTGCCAGTGAGGCTAACGGGGTGGGCTGCATGATAACTGACTGGGTTGCATGGAAAGATGCATTAAAAGCTGCATGAAAAACCGCCATCGGCATGGGTAAACAACTATCTTACCCAATTGCGTAGAGGATCGCAGTGTTATGACCACTGCAGCAAAAACATGACGCATGAATGCAATTTGCCGGGCACAAGGCCCGGCAAAAGGAAGCATGGTTAAGCACTAGTTGCCGCGATTAATGATGCCTAGCACGATGATACTCACCACAATGACCCCCAAAATGATGACCACCAGTGGGAGTAATTTATACAACCCGCCTGGTCGCTTCTTGGCTTCAGGCTGAAGATGCGGCTTAGAAGATTCAAAATCCTCAGGCACCCGTTCGCTTATGATGTGCTCTTTCTGTTCTTCCGGGGTTTTGCTTTCCCTAGTATCCATAAACACCTCCCGCGTTCCGGTCGAATTGGGCGGCGCTACCGCCTCTGTTAATGGCTTACAGATTCACGACATCAAACGTAACCTCTGGATTGACGTCGGCATCGTAATCTACGTCGTCACGTTCGAAGCCGAATAGCTTCAAAAACTCGTGCTTATAACCAGCATAGTCGGTTATCTCGAATAAGTTCTCGGTCGTCACTTCCGGCCATAGATCCTGGCAGGCTTGTTGAACATCGTCGCGTAGCTCCCAATCATCCAAGCGCAGGCGCCCGGCTTCATCCGTCGCAAACTCGCCACGTAGGCCCTGGGCCGAGTAAAGCTGTTCACTGAACAGTCGATTCAACTGATCGATTGTGCCTTCGTGCAGGCCCTGCTCTTTCATAATGCGATAGACCATGGCGATATAGAGCGGCATTACCGGAATCGCCGCACTGGCCTGAGTGACCACAGACTTAAGCACAGCAACATTGGCACCACCGCCGCTGGCTTTTAATTTGCTGTCGATCGCCGTAGCGGCGCGATCCAGATCTTCCTTGGCTTTGCCCAGTGCGCCATGCCAGTAAATCGGCCAAGTGATCTCGGTTCCGATATAGCTAAACGCCACACTGCGGGCGCCTTTTGCCAACACGCCGGCTTCGTCTAGCGCGCTCATCCACAGCTCCCAATCTTCGCCCCCCATCACGGTGATGGTGTCGTCGATCTCTTGCTGCGTCGCGGGCTCTACTTCTGCTTCAATAATCGCGTCTTTATTGGTGTCGATGGCGGTGGCACGGTAGGTTTCGCCAATTGGCTTCAAGCTTGAGCGTTTCAGTTCACCGCTATCCGGCAGCTTACGTACGGGCGACGCCAGCGAGTAGACCACCAGATCAATCTCGCCCATATCTTGCTTGATCAGCTCAATAGCTTTTTCCCGCGCCTCATGGGAGAACGCGTCGCCGTTAATCGAATTGCTATACAGCCCTTCCTGCTTGGCAAACTTGTCAAAAGCGGCACTGTTGTACCAGCCTGCGGTGCCTGGCTTTTTATCGGTAGCAGGTTTTTCAAAGAACACGCCCAGGGTGTCGGCGCCATAGCCAAAGGCCGCGGTAATACGCGCGGCCAGGCCATAGCCACTTGATGCACCAATCACCAGCACTTTCTTCGGGCCAGCCTGCTTATCCAAACCGCGGGCACGCGTTGCTTCAATCTGTTCGCGAACGTTCTGCTCGCAACCAATAGGGTGAGTGGTGGTACAAATAAAGCCGCGCACTTTGGGTTTAATAATCACATCGAACCTCATAATCGAATTAATTTAGCGTTTGACATCATAACCAGCGACACCGTTTTGCCCTAGTTTTTGAAATGCTTTGTGGCAACGTTTTGCTATGGCAGTGTTATGACTCATTAGGGCTATTCTAGCTGTCTCAGCGCGCCCTGTCCGCTCTCACGCTATTGTCCACCATTGAGATACAGGCACTTTCGCGTCACGATAGTCGCTTAAGCAACCACTACCCCAACGAGGCGACCATGAATGCGCAGCAGCTAGTAGATGAACGCGGCGATCTTTGGCTAGCGTTAGCACCGCTGTGGCTAGACCGTGAACCCAGCGAGCGCGCTTACGCGCATATGGTCGAGGTCGTGCAGCGCTACGATATGACGCTTAAGGAGCTTGAATGGATGTTCCGGCTGGAAATGGCCCCAGTGATGTCACGCCATCAGCTCTCAATTGCCAGCGAGTGGCGGCAGTTTGATGACCGCAAGTTGATGCAGCAGTTGGTCAATCACAACATGCGCTTGAAGGGTTGGCGACGCAAAAGTTGGGCGCTGTTTTCAGGCTTAACGACGATGATGGTTCGCCATCGATTGAACGCGCTGATGAGCCGTGTGGCCGTGGCGCGGGGTGAGCAGGCTTAAGGGTAAGACTGATCTAGCGCTTCTTCCAATGCCAGACGCAGTGGACGCCCGTGGTCGCGAGGCCCAAAGCGAGCGATCACTTTGCCATCACGGCCCACCAGGAATTTGGTGAAATTCCACTTGATCAGTTGGGTACCCAACACGCCAGGCGCCTCACGTTTGAGCAGTACAAACAGGGGATGCGCATCTCGGCCATTGACGTTGACCTTTTCCAATAGAGGGAAACTCACCCCAAAGGTCTGTTCGCCAAATTGGCAAAATGCCTGGGCGCTTTCTGGCGACTGTCGGCCAAACTGGTTGCACGGGAAACCGAGCACGGTAAAGCCACGGTCCCGGTAGCGCTGAAAGAGGGTCTCGAGTTCGCTTAATTGCGGGGTAAAACCACACTGACTGGCAACATTAACCACCAGCAGCACTTGGCCCCGCAGCGCACGCAGGTTGAACGGCAGCCCTTGATGGGTATAGCAATCTTGATCGTAAATTTGCATCACTCAGTCCCGCAGAACCTCAAACGGCATAGCCATCACCATGCCACGGCTATGCTTTTTACACCAGCGGCCCAGCGACGACTCTTAGCGCCAGCGCAATAAGCAACACGCCGGTAATACGGTTGATCCAGTGGGCACGCTGTTGCAGCCAGGGCAAAATCCTTGAGTGGGAAAGTACAACGGCCACCAATACGTACCACCCCCCATCAATAATCATTGCCGTTAACACTATTATAGCTTTGGCCAGCGCGCTCATTTCCGGCGTTACAAACTGGCTCAGCAAGGCAACAAAAACAGAATCAGCTTAGGGTTGCCTAATGCCACCAACACGCCCTCTTTGGCTGCCTGCCCGCGGCTAGTGGCAATCGCATTAGGTTTTAAGGCACCGGCTTTCCCGCCGCGCAGCGCTTTTACCCCTAGCCACGCCAAGTAAGCCGCACCGCACCAGGTAATCAGTTGGAACAGTAGCGGAAAACCCGCGATTAAAGCGCCAAGCCCCCAAACAGTCAGCAGCGCATAAAAGCCCACCCCAAAGGCATGGAAGATGGCTGCAGTCACGCCGGTAAAGCGACCGCCACCCAGCGTATGACGCAACACCAGCGCTAGGCTTGGCCCTGGCGACATAGCGCCCATGGCACAGATGGCGGCAAGCGAAAGCCACAGTGTCAACGGCATGCCAGTTTCTCCATAGGGATCGATATCACAAAGTGAAGCGTTAAGCGGCCAGTATACGCGAAGCCAAGCAACACTTCGGCTGGCGTCTTAAATAACGCTGTTAGCATGGTACGCTGTTGGGTAAAATTTACCTTTTCGCTCTTTTTCACTCTATTGAAATACTCGCCCTGCTGCTTCAATGCGCAGGGCATATTGAAAACTTAGGTCTAGAAAAAATAGGACGGCAACATGGGTAGGGCTTTTCAGAACCGTAAGGAATCCATGGCCAAAACGGCCGATGCAAAGACCAAGGTCTACAGCAAATACGGGCGCGAAATTTACGTTTGCGCTAAAGCTGGTGGCACCGACCCGAACGGTAACTTAGCACTGCGCGGTTTAATGGAGCGGGCCAAGAAAGACCAAGTGCCTTCTCATGTGATTGATAAGGCCCTCGATAAAGCCAGCGGTGCCGGTGGCGAAGACTTCTCTGCCGCTCGTTACGAAGGCTTTGGCCCCGGCAATGTGATGGTGATCGTCGACTGCCTTACCGATAACCCCAACCGCACTTTTGGCGATGTACGCGGCTGCTTTACCAAAACCAAGAGCAAAATTGGTACGCCCGGTAGTGTGAGCCATATGTTCGACCACTGCGCTATCTTCTCCTTCGCAGGAAGCGATGAAGACGCCGTGCTGGAAGCATTGATGGAAGCCAATGTCGATGTCACCGACATTGAGCAAGAAGGCGAACGCATCACGGTTTTCGCCCCGCATACCGATTACGCCAAAGCCAAACAGGCGCTGCTGGATGCGTTCGGTGAGATTGACTTTGAGGTGGACGAAATTCAATTTCTGCCGCAGACCACCACGCCGGTTGAAGGCGATGACGTGGCGATGTTTGAAAAATTTCTTGGCATGCTCAACGAACTGGATGACGTGCAAAACGTCTATCACAGCGGAGAGTTGCCCGAGTCAACCGACGCCTAAGCATTGATTGCCCCATTAGTAGGAAGACTCTGCCGCGTTGCGTGCATCCAGGGCGGCATCCGGTGGCAACATTGCCGACTGTACGCCCGCGGCACTTAGCACTGTTTTACCGCGGACGGTTAAGTCGGTGATAAACAGAAATTGTTGGCGCGGGTCCACCGGATAGGCGCGGATGCGGTAATGGGTACCCCAAGGCTTCTCTTCGGCGACCACAATAATCGGCTTATCGAACTTCAAATAGGCGCTGGTTAATGCCACATCGCGCAATGCTTTGCGCACCCAGCCTGCTTCGTGCTCAGGGTGAAGGTAAAAACTCGCCACGCACTGCAGGCTGGTACCGCCATTATTGGCGTTGTAAATGGCGTGATCCCATAACTTCAAGTGCGGCACCGCAACGAGGTCATCGTCGGGTGTTTGAATGTCGACAGTGCGCAGGCCGACATGCTTGACCTCGCCATAGGTGCCTTCAATATTGACCCAGTCACCGGGGCGGTAAGGCAGCTCAATGGCCGAAACAACTCCCGCAATCAAGCTGCTAACGTAATCCTTCATGGCAAAGCCAATGGCTAAGCCCAATGCTCCCAACAGTGTCACCATATTACGCAGCGAAGGCTCGATAATAATGGGCACGACAATGGCGAGCGCGGTAATTAAAATGAATAAGCGCGTCAGCGGTACCAGCGCAAAAATACGAAAACGCACTTGACCATGCATGCGGGTGGCCAGCCAATTTAGCCCACGCTGGCTGACAATAATCAGCACGATGGTGCTTAGCAGGACTACCCCGAGGGTTATCAGCGCCTGGCTATCAATATCGTTGAATAGTCGTGCGTACTTCTGTTGTTCGTCCATGGTGCCCTCCGCGGGCCTGTCTCTTTAGAAGGGCTGCTTATAGGGGGTCGACCAAATAATTACGCGACTCCAATAGCTGGCGAACGCTTGCATAGCTTAACGGTGTAATCTGCCAACGCCCTTCGTAGCTTGAAACAACCCCTTTGCGTTGCAAAGCTAATCGGGCATTGAGCGCTTCATGGTGTGAAAAGGGCAATACCTCACCCAACGAGTGATCATCCAGCCCGCCGTGGATCAATAGCGCGTGCAGCACCAACGTAGCGATATCACCGGTATCAGCGGAAAGCTCCGCCTCGGCGAGTGCATCTACTAGCCATAAACCCACTTCCCCACTGGACGACGGCTCGCGCAGACGCTCACGCCAGTAGTGCCAAGCAAGCCCAATATGACCACGGCAGTGAGCCGCCAAACGCTGCAGTTCTTGATAGGGGGCTTTTTCGTTTCGATTGGCCTCTGAATCGAACAATACCTGGTTGCCAGTTCGCGTGCTATAGACCGGTGGAGACTGCCCCCCATGGGTCGCAATCGCTGAGAAGTAGCGCGACAGCTGCTCCCCCTCCATGGATTGGAGCGTCAAGGCTGGCGCCCCATCAATACCGATCACTTGTTGAAGGTAGGCGTAGGTCCAACTATCGCAGCCAATCACACCCTTACCCAAACGGCCACTTAAGGCGCGTTCTAGAAATTCACGTACTCCTTGAATACCCTGCGTATGGCGTAAAAAGTAACGCTCTAGAGCTGGAACTGCCCATTCTCGATAATTTACAAAGCGCTCTACCCACTGAGTATCTCCCTCGGCGAGTTCACTAAGTGTTGGTGTCGGCACACAGGCTATATGGTGCTCTTCAGCCCACTGCTTGACGACCGATACATGACCGTTATGGGGCGGAGTAATAAAAACGTGACCGGCGCCTCTAGGCTTTTAAGCTGTTGCGCTAATGCCTTCGCCGCAGGCGACCAATCAATTGGCGGTACTAAATGCGCTAGCCGAACGTCAGGTAGTGCGCGCAGTTCGCTCTCTTCTTTCACTTGCTGCTCGGCGGCTTGCTTGCCCACTAACCACGTTGAGGCTGAGCGTAATGACCGTCGCCACTGGCTTGCCTGGGTCTGCTCGGGAGTTTGAAATTGATCAAGCTCGACGACTGCCCACAATGGCGCCTCGGCTGATGACGACTCCCCCATGACGTTGCCCCTATTACTCATGATAAACGTCCACTTTAGCACGGTGCGCGCGGCATCTAACCTCACAGACGAACTTATGGTCTAAAATAAAGTCTTTATAGACAGTAGGTAGCGCGCTTAACGGACTATTGTTTTATTAAAGGAGAAAGCGATGAGTGTCGTTCATGTTAGCGAAGAAGAGCTGCATGCCAAGCTCGAAAAGTGCATTGCCGGTGAACGCTTACTGATTGAGCATGAAGGTAATCGATTCAGTGCCCGAATCCAGCATGTGGGCTTAGTGGGTGTAAAGGTAATTCCTGAAACAGAGATTAAGAACAGCCACCGCACGCCGGGCGACGTGGAAGGGGTAACAGTGCCCTACGATGAGATATTGGAGCTAGAGGTTAAGGGCGTCGTTTACAGTCGATTGCCGGATTAATTCAAAACCTTGCACGCCCGTAAATTAATCAAGGCGTGCAAGCTCTGGCTAAGCCATGTTGCAAATAACTATGTTTCAAATAAGTATGCTGCAAATAGCTATGCTGACTGGTTTAAAATGTCAGGCAGATCTTACCAAAGTGCTGGCCAGACTCCTGATGGCGGAAGGCATCGGCGATTTCAGCCAACGGAAACTCACGGTCTATGATTGGATGCATATCAAACGTTTCGAGGGCACGAATCATCTCAATTTGATGACGACGACTGCCGACAATCAAACCTTTTAAACTTGCCTGTTTGGCCATTAATTTGGCCGTCGGAACTTCCCCTTCACGACCGGTGAGAATCCCAATTAATGCAATGTGCCCGCCAATTTTTACCGCATCAATGGACTGGGGAAGTGTACCTGAGCCACCTACTTCCACGACATGATCGACGCCTTCGCCATTAGTCAGCTCTTTGACTCGCTTACCCCAATCAGGCGTCTCTTTGTAGTTGATAGTGTGTTCAGCCCCCATCTCACGCAGCCGTGCCAGCTTTTCGTTGGATGAAGATGTCGCTATTACCCGAGCCCCCATCAAGCGAGCAAACTGAAGGGCAAAAATAGACACCCCACCGGTACCTAACACCAGCACGCTATCGCCCGCTTTGATACCGCCATCGACAACGAGCGCACGCCAAGCGGTCAGGCCTGCGGTCGTTAACGTGGCCGATTCAGCGTGGCTATAACCCTTGGGCTGATGGGTAAACCACTCAAACGGGCGGATCACCTGCTCACGGGCATAGCCGTCCACGCCGTCACCCGGTGTCGTGCGAAAATCACCCACTCTGGCAGGGCCTTCCAGCCAGTCAGGAAAGAAGGTCGAGACGACACGATCACCGACGGTGAACTCGCTGACACCTTCACCGACCGCTTCAACTACGCCCGCACCGTCCGACATGGGGATGCGGTTTTCTTCTGTGGGGATCATTCCGGCGACCACAGCGTAGTCGTGGAAGTTCAAGGAACTTGCATGAAGGCGTACTTTAATTTCACCAGGGCCTGGCTCCCCTGGCGTTGCCAGCTCGACCACCTCTAGCTTGTCTAGGCCGCCGGGCTGCTTAAGATTAATCGCTTTCATCGCTACCTCAATATACAAGAATGTATGTCACCATTATCAATGGGGGCCATTGTCCTCAACATCAAGCCCAAGGAACCCGCCCGATTGACGCTGCCAGAGGCTGGCATAGATGCCCCCTTTCGCCAGTAGCTCCTGATGCGAGCCGGTTTCGACGATGCGTCCTTCGTCCACCACGATCAGCCGGTCAAGCATGGCGATGGTAGAGAGCCGATGAGCAATGGCAATGACCGTTTTACCCTCCATCAGGGTATCTAGCTGCTCTTGAATCGCGGCCTCTACTTCAGAGTCCAGCGCCGAAGTCGCCTCATCCAGGACTAAAATGGGCGCATTTTTGAGCAGCACCCGGGCAATGGCGATACGCTGACGCTGGCCGCCTGAAAGCTTAACACCGCGCTCGCCCACGTGAGCATCCAGGCCACGTCGCCCTTTCGGATCGACCAAGTCATTGATAAAGGTATCCGCATGGGCACGGCACACGGCGTTCCAAACATCTTCGTCGTTAGCATGAGGGCTGCCGTAACGGATGTTGTCACGCAGCGAACGGTGCAGCAGCGAGGTGTCCTGAGTGACCATACCAATCTGGTGGCGCAAAGAGGTCTGGGTCACCTCAGCAATATTTTGCCCATCGATCAAAATCCGCCCACCTTGCACGTCATAAAAACGCAGCAGCAGGTTGGCGAGGGTCGATTTACCCGCCCCTGAACGTCCTATCAATCCGATTTTTTCTCCGGGAGCGATAGTAAGGTCTAAGCCATCAAACACGGTTTTGTTTTCGCCTTTAGCCTGCGCGTAGCCAAACCGCATGGCGTCAAATCGAATCTCCCCTTCGGGAACGTTGAGAGGTTGCGCCTCAGGGGCGTCACGCACCGTTGGCTCCTGAGCGATGGTGTTCATACCATCTTGTACGGTGCCGATGTTTTCAAACAGTCCGGCGACTTCCCATAATATCCAGTCGGACATAAAGCGAATCCGCATGACCAGTGCAATGGCAATCGTCAGCACACCCAGGGAAATCGCTTCCATATACCAGGCGCTAATGGCCATGGCCGCTGTGCCTACCAGCAGTGCGGTGTTTAGCAGCGTCAAACCCACGCTCATAATGGTCACCAGCCGCATCTGGCGGTGAACAGTGACCATAAAGCCTTCCATAGCGTCGCGGGCATAGCGCTGCTCGCGCTCGGTGTCGGCAAACAGCTTAATGGTTTGGATATTGCTGTAGCTGTCCACCACGCGACCGGTCATTTGCGCGCGGGCGTCCGCCTGCGCCATGGAGACATCGCGGAGGCGCGGCACGAAGAAACGCATAATCGCCAGGTAGCCCACCAACCATAGCCCAAGCGGTATCAGTAGCAAGAGATCCGCCCGACCCAACAAAAAGGCCGCACCGGTAAAGTAGACAATGGCGTAGACCAGCAGCCCCATTACCTTAGTCACGGTTTCGCGGATCGCCAGCGCCGTCTGCATCACCTTTTGCGACACCCGGCCAGCAAACTCATCCTGATAAAACGCCAGGCTCTGGCTGAGCATATGGCGATGCGATAACCAGCGGCCAATCATCGGGTAGTTACCGAATATACTTTGGTGGGTGACCAATGACTGCAACAGCACTAACAGCGGCAAACCGATCAGCAGTAGCAGTCCAAGGCCTGAAAGCCACAGTCCGTTTTCAGCCCAAAAGCCTGCTCGCTCAACGTTGCCCAACCAATCGACCAACTGGCCCATGTAGCTGAAGAAAACCACTTCCGCCGCCGACACCAGCGCCGTGAACAGTGTCATTAACAGCAGCAGCGGCAACATTGGGCGGGAGAAGTGCACAATAAATGGCATTAAACCCTTGGGCGGCGTTTCAACTTTACCTTCAGGGTAGGGGTTAACCCGGGTTTCGAAGTAACGAAATAGCGGCTGTAAAACACGCGTGAGCATGATGTTTCCTTACGTTACTGGCGTTGGTGTTAACGGTCTTAATATCGTTATGGATTCTTGGGATGATGACTATTTTCAAGAGGTAGAGCGGCGCAATAGCCAGCGCGCCCAGAATGGTGCAATGATCATCAGCGTGACCATACGCAGTAAGTGGTGGAAAGCGACAAATACCGGATCAATGTTTAGCGCCACCGCCAGAATCGCCATCTCGCCAATGCCGCCCGGCGCTAGCGCCAGCAGCGCCACATCACGTCCGACACCCAACAGCTGATGGATTAGCTCAGCGAACAGCGCCAGCACTATCAGTGCTAAAAGCGTAGCAACGCCAGACTGCCATAAATAGCGGCCAAAAAGCTTGCGGGTCATTCCTTGAAAACGCGAACCTATAGCACTGCCCAAGACCCATAGCATCAGGTTCATTCCCCAACCCGGTAGGGCGAGACTGGCAATATCAAACCCCGATAATAAAGCCGCCAGTAGCAGCGGTGCCAGCAACGCAGAGCTGGGAATACGCAGCCAGCGTCCTAGGGGCAATATTAGCGGGATCAGCAGTAGCATCCAACCATGTTCCAAACCACTGTGAACAGGGCCAATACCTTCGCCACCGCCCTCATAGGCCCAGAATAGCGGGGGAAGAAAGAGGATGACTAGAATGATACGCAGCGACTGCGCGACGGCGATGCGCTGAGGATCGCCACCGCACTTCTCACCCAGCAGGATCATCGCTGTCATGGCACCTGGCGACGCACCAAACCAGGCGCTAACTGGGTCAAATCCACAGCGGCGATACCAGGCAGCGGCCACGGCAGTGGAAGCTGCCACGCCCATTAGCAGCAGAGCGGCAGAAATAGGCCAATCAAGCACGCGATGCGCCAGTTGCGGTGTCACCTGGCTACCCAACACCATGCCCATTACCGCTAAAAACATATTACGCAGCGGTTCAGGCACAGCGACGCTAACGCCTTGTGAAGAGGCCAACAGATTGGCAATTAAGGGGCCCAGCATCCAGGCAAGGGGTAAGCCGGTGAGTTGAAACAATGTGCCACCTACGGCACCAACCGCTAGCGATATTACTAGCGCTTTTGCACTCCCTGCCGACACTCCCTTTATGCTACCCCTCACGCGTGCTCCTCACCTTAGCCATGTTTTTCACTGGTAGTTCTGCGAAGCACCGTTTTGCTAAACACATAATTGCTAAACACAGAATTGCCAACGACCGTTAACAAGCTAAGGATATCGGTTTACACCGTCTAAGGCTATTGACCTGGGCTAGAGACCTCAGCCATCGACCGAACTGTTTTAGTAAGGCTGAGGAATCTCGCCATTATCATCGTCGTCATCGCGCATACGCGCCTGACGCTCCGCCTCTTCCTCTTTGGCATCGTCGATGACTTCCATCAACTCATCGACGTTCGCAATATGAGTGTCGGCATCGAAGTGGCCGGTGAGCTTACTATCCGGGTGCAGTTCGCCGGTTTCATACAGCGCCCACATCTCTCGGCCGTACTCGGTCGTGAGAAGTTCAGGCGCGAACTGGCCGAAGTAATTGCGCATGTTATCCACATCGCGGTACAGCATCGCGGCCGCGCTGTTATTACCGGCGGCGTCAACGGCCTGAGGCAGATCGATAATCACCGGGCCAGAAGCATCTACCAGCACGTTAAATTCCGACAGATCGCCGTGAATCAGGCCTGCGCACAACATTTTCACCACGTCCTGAATGACCTTGGCATAGTAGGTCTCGGCCTGCTCTGGGGTAAGCGTCACTTCGTCCAGGCGCGGTGCCACGTTGCCCTCGGCGTCGCTGATCATTTCCATCAGCAGTACGCCGTCCACAAAACCGTGGGGCTCGGGGACCCGCACGCCCGCCGAGGCAAGGCGGTAGAGCGCATCGACTTCGGCATTCAGCCACGCCTGTTCTTGCTCTTTCTGACCATAACGGGTTTTCTTGGCCATTGCCCGTGAACGGCGACTGTTGCGCTCTTTACGCCCTTCTTGGTACTGAACGGCCTGTTTAAAGCTGCGCTGCTTAGCCTCTTTAAACACCTTGGCACAGCGCACTTCTTCACCACAGCGCACCACGTAAACCTGCGCCTCTTTGCCACTCATTAATTGCACCAGCACCTCATCGATCATTCCATCATCGACCAGCGGCTGTAATCGCTTAGGGATTTTCATGGTTAGCTGCGTCGGCTCCTCTTTGGTACGCTTTCAATAACGAATACGGCGAACGCGGAAAGCCCGCCCTTTTAATTTATCACGCTCGAGTTTGGCTTGAGCCTGCTGAATCACATCACGCTCAACGGCCACATAGGCACTGCGCGCGAGCACTTTGATTTTACCTACTTGCTCGCCGCGTAACCCGCCTTCGCTGGTCAGCGCACCAAGAATATCACCGGGGCGCAGCTTATCTTTCTTGCCACCGGCTAATTGTAACGTGGACATGAGCGGCTCAAACGGCACCGAGTGCTGGGGCTTAGGCAAAGGCTCGGTTTTAATCGATTGCTCCAGCAACCCTTCCAGCCGCTCAAGCCGGTAGCTCTCTTTAGGGGTCACCAGCGTGCAGGCAATGCCGCTGGCCCCGGCACGCCCGGTGCGACCTACTCGGTGTACGTGAACATCGAGTTCACGGGCGATTTGGTAATTGAACACGGCGTCTAGTTGAGCGATATCCAAGCCGCGGGCGGCAACGTCTGTGGCCACCAGAATAGACGCACTCTGGTTAGCAAAAAGAATCAGTATTCGGTCGCGATCTTTCTGCTCTAAATCACCATTGAGCGCCACAGCGCTAAACCCGGCATCCGTTAGCTGCTCAGCCACCGCCTGGGTCTCGCGCTTGGTATTGCAGAACACCACGCTGGTGGCAGGCCGATAGACCAGCAAAAGTTGCTGCAAGGCCTCAAATCGCGCCTCCTCATTGGCGACGCTGTAAAAGTGCTGCTGTATCGTGCTGGCATCATGCACTTCGGCGATTTTTACCATCACCGGCTCACGCATCACGCCACGGGTCATCTCGGTCAAGCCACCCGATGCGTGCTCATCTGGAAAGGTGGCACTGAACAGCAGGGTTTGACGTTCATCAGGCGTTTCCGCAATGATCGCATCCAAGGTAGCCTGAAAGCCCATATCCAGCATACGGTCGGCTTCATCCAGCACCAGCATCGATACCGAATTCAGGGTAAGAGAGCCTTTTCGCAAATGCTCGTCAATACGTCCTGGTGTGCCCACCACAATATGTGCGCCATGCTCTAAAGAGCCCAGCTGTGGGCCAAACGGCGCACCGCCGCATAGCGTGAGGATTTTCACATTGGCAACACCGCGAGCTAAACGGCGCAGCTCTTCCGCCACCTGATCAGCCAGCTCCCGGGTGGGGCATAAGACTAAGCCTTGAACCGCGAAGCTCTCAACCTTTAAGTTGGCCAACAGCGCCAAACCAAAGGCCGCCGTTTTACCTGAGCCGGTTTTCGCCTGCGCCAGCACATCGCGCCCTGACAGCATAGGGGGCAGGCTTTCGGCCTGCACGGGCGACATTTCATGGTAGCCAAGGGACGCAAGGTTGCTAAGCAAAGCTTTTGGCAACGCTAACGAGGAAAAGGAGGAGTCAGACACGATATTACCTTGCTTGGGCCACAGATGGGTGGAGATCGGAAACACAGCGTGCGCCCCTGGAGGGCAAGTGACGCACAAACATTACGGCACCATACCAGAAAGTGCCTCTGCCTGCGCCGCCATCAAATCAACTTCACGTTGCCAGCGGTACAAAACTGGCCTGACTCAGGGTGGCTAAATCCCTCGGCGAGAGCTCGATCTCTAACCCGCGGCGCCCGGCACTAACATAAATATTGGCATAGCCTTCGGCGGAATCATCAATAAACGTCGCCAACCGCCTCTTTTGCCCCAGCGGGCTAACGCCACCCAGCACATAACCGGTGGTGCGTTCCACTTCCGCTGGCGCCGCCATAGCGGCTTTCTTGGCACCGGCAGCCTTGGCAATCTGCTTCAAGCCTAACTGGCAGTTCACCGGCACAATACCCACCGCCAACTGCTTGCCATCTAGCTTCACCACTAATGTTTTAAATACCTGCTCAACCGCTACGCCCAGCTTTTCCGCCGCCTCCAACCCAAAGGAGAGCGCGGAGGTATCGTGTTCATACTCATGAAGCTGAAAGGCAAACCCTGCTTGTTTTGCACTATGAATAGCCGGTGTCATGTCGCTCTCTTGGTTAACGGCGCTGATGCTGGGAATTTTACGGTGAGGCGCATTTCGCCCTTTAGATTGATAACGCGACAGGCAAAAGAAAGTCAACTGATTGGAGCATGGTGAAGGTTTGATTGATGCTTCTGGAAAGCTGCGCTCCTCCTGCTAGGCTTAATAACTACTATGCTTAATAAGGCAATTGGTACAAGGAAGCTAACCGGAAGGAGACCCGCAATGCCAGCAACCTCTAAAGCGCAACAAAAAGCCGCAGGAGCAGCGCTTTCCGCTAAGCGCGGGGAAACCAAGCCCAGCGAACTTTATGGTTCGTCTAAAGAGATGTATGACTCCATGAGCGAGGAGGAGCTAGAAGATTTCGCGAGTACAAAGCGCAAAGGCAAGCCCGAAAAGAAACAGGATTGACACTTCGCCCAATCAAAAGCGCCAGCACATTCCCGCTGGCGCTTTTACTGACACGGTCACAATAACTGTAATTAGTTACAAGCGACCACTTTACGCATGGTGTCTTTTGCCCATAGCGTTTGGCCGTCTGGCGTACGCCCGTGGTCATTCCAGCGTTCGGCAGTTTCAAGGCAGAACGATCCAGCGCTTTCAACCGTGGTATCTCGATTCGCCGGACGCTCGCCGCCAATCCGCATGATATCCGGATTGCTGGTGGTATAGCTTGGAGCAATGGTAGAGCTAGCACAGCCAGCGACCAAAACGGTCATTAGCAGTGCGGGTAAACAGCGGCGCAATGGCATGTTTTACAACCCTCAACGTATCAATAGTAGGCCGACACCTATTGTCGGTAGCGCTAAATAGCACTCCCTTACTCAGAACGTCAATATTTTTTGTACATCTTAGCCAGCAACCAGCGTCAGGCTGGTCACTGGACGTAGATTCAGCCGTTTACAACGCTGCTCTACGCTATCGACAATTTCTTGAGCATCATTGAACTGCTGCTTGTCGAGCTGGATATCGACCATCAGGAAACTGCCCACCTGAGCCAGGCGCACATCGTCGGCAGAGACATCAAAGTCGGCGACATCCTCCACCACATTTTGACGCACGCTGCTGCATGAGCCGCCAAACATAAGCTCGCGCAGCGCTCCTTTCACCATCCTAATGGGCATGGGCAAGAAGTAGCCTGCAATGATCAGCACCATCACGGGGTCGGCAAAGCGCGCGTAACCAGCCCAGGGCGACTGAGTTAGCACCCAGGTCAGCGCAAACCCCAACATCACCGCAGCGCTCAGCCAAGTATCCATCTGCCACTGACGCAACTCAGCGGCCAACAGCGAAGAGCGAGCCACCCGGGAATAGCGCGCCAACCACCACCAGGTCATCAGACAGCCGGTTACATTCACCACGCCAAACATTAACGCTAAATCCAGCGTCACCAGGCGGCCCCCATCAAGCAGACTCCACAGAGCAGAGACCAGCGATACGATACACACCATCGCAATTACTACGCCTTTGAGCAGAACCGCAAGCGGCTCCACCGTCAGCCGCCCAAAGGGGTAGTGATCATCCGCAGGTTTACGTGCCTGTTTGAGGGCATACAGCGAGAGCGATGCCAGCACTAAGCTTAATAGCGAATAGCCGCTATCAAACAGAATGGTGATTGAACCGCTGGTAAGCCCTAGCACAAGCCCTGTAAACGCAAACAGGCTGGCTGAAATGGCTGAAAATTTTAGCGCACGGCGCTCGGCAACAAAGGGGGTCACGCGGATAACTCCATAGCATTCGACGATTTGTGCGCCATAATAGAAGGGAGTTATGACAATCACGAATCGCTCAGCGCCAAGTTAACTGGCGCTCGATCAGTCAACCGGAAAGATTATGCGTGCGGAACAGGTTCAAGCCTTTATCGATGTTACCGAACATGGCTCTTTTGCCGCCGCGGCGCGGCACACCGGTCTTAAACGAAGCACCCTAAGCGCTGCGGTCAATGCATTAGAGGACAGCCTGGGCGTGGCGCTATTTGAGCGTTCGGGCAACAGCCTAACGCTGACCGCCGTTGGTGATAGCGTGCTGCCTGACTGCTATCGTTTATTAACCAGCGCCAGCCGGATCAAAAAGCACTGCCACCAACATTTGCAAGGGGTGGAAAGCCAGCTCTGTATTGCCCGCGACGATGCACTGCCGGAAGTGTTTTGGCGCCAGGTGATGCATGACCTAAAACAGCAGTTTCCACTAACCGCGATTTCGGTTTATTTGGTACCTCCTCAGGAGCATAACCAGTTTGTACAGCGCCAAACGGTGGATATTGCCTTTGGCCTGTATACCGCGGAAGGGATCGACACCAACGCCGCTAACCTTGCCCCTGTCAGTATGCGTTTAGTGGCAGCGCCCCACCATCCGCTTAGCCGGTTGCCCAGCGTTAACCGCGATGATTTAGCCCAGTATACGCAGGTATGTTTAACCCACGTTCAGGATGACAAGCTGATCAGCGAAGCTCTTTTTCAGGCAATTATCTTGGGCTAACGATGTTTGAGGTCATTCGCGACGCGGTTATCAACGCGACCGGCTGGGCGCTGCTGCCTTACCCGTTAGTCAAAGGCGCTCTGGACGCTGGCACGCTCTGCACGCTAACCCATGACCTTGCGTTAGATAGCCACTACTACCGTTATGTTGAGAGCGATAACCGCGGTGTGGTGGCCACTGCCTTGTTAAATAAGGTGGCGCATTTCTTAGCTTCCCAGAACTAGTGCTCAGACTTAACCCAGGAGTAGCTGACACATCGTTGAAATCTTTTTGTGGCGAAAAAACACCAAAGCCTTCCACGCTATTAAAAAGTGCTAAATAAGGAGATGCCAGGACACGTCACGTGTGGGACACAGGCAAGTGTCATCCAGGCGTAATACGCACCTGCCAGTGTCGAAGTTGCCGTCAACCAAGGAGTGATTCCAACGATGGTACGACTCGATAAGAAAGCCACTCGGCTGTATGTGTTGGACACCAATGTCCTCATTCATGACCCCGCCGCGCTTTATCACTTTGATGAGCACGATGTTGTCATCCCCATGACTGTCCTCGAGGAGCTTGATAAGCACAAAAACGGTGTTCGTGAAATCGCTCGCACGGCTCGCCAAATCAGCCGTACGCTCTCTGACCTTACCAGCCAAGTCACCTTTGACGAGATCCAACGCGGCATTCCGATTCCCCGCATCAGCGGCGAAACAGGACGCCTGCACTTCTTATGCTACAACGACTTAAAGCTTTTCGACGCCCTCGACGATAGCCCCGATAACCGAATACTGGCGGAAACCTGCCGCCTACGCGAAGAGCGCCCCGACGCCTCCGTCATCCTCATTACTAAAGATATTAACCTACGTGTGAAAGCCGCTGCGCTGAAAGTGCCTGTTGAGGATTACCTCAACGATCGCGCTTTCTCCGATAGCGATGCCATGATTGAGGGCGCCCAAGTCTATGCCCCCGCAGGCCAGAATGGCGCCTCACTCTGGGAGGCATTGAACGTTGATGTCACCGTGGAGCGTCTTGATCACCACACTTTCTATCAGCTCTCCGGCTCAATGCCTCGTCACTGGCATGTCGGCATGCTGGTCTCGGACAGTGAAAACGGGGCTGAGTTTGAAGCGATCGTTCGCGAGCTAGGGCCCTCCTCGGCTCGCCTTCAGCTACTCACAAACTATCGCCATCACGCAGGCGTCTGGGGGGTTCATGCCCATGACAGTCGGCAAAATTTCACCTTAAACCTCCTCATGGATCCTGATATTGACCTCGTAACCATCGCGGGTAATGCGGGAACGGGGAAGACCTTTATGACCCTGGCCGCCGCCTTTCAGCAGACACTGGATGCCAAGTTGTTTGAACGCATTGTGTTTACCCGCGCGCCGATCCCCATGGGCGAAGACATTGGCTTTCTACCCGGCACGGAGGAGGAGAAAATGTCACCGTGGATGGGGGCCTTCCACGACAATATGGATAATCTGTTGCGCAATGAGGAGGGAGAAACCAGTTGGGATAACGGCGCCACGCGCCAGTTGATCGGTTCGCGAGTGCAGATACGCTCACCGAGCTTCATGCGAGGTCGTACGTTAAACGACACTTTCTTAATCATTGATGAGGCGCAGAACTTCACACCTAAACAGCTCAAATCGCTGGTCACCCGGGCGGGGCGAAATACCAAAATTGTCTGTTTGGGCAACGTTGGCCAAATCGATACGCCCTATCTCACCGCTAACACCTGCGGCATGGCGGCGGTGGTGGAGCGCTTTCGAGACTGGCCTCATGCGGGGCATATCACTCTGAAAAGCGTTGAACGTTCACGCTTGGCACTGGCGGCGGAGGAGCTTCTTTAAGGCAGTGGCGTAAGTCATATCAAACTCCCACCGCTCATCAAGGGTGGGAGTTTGATAGGTAGTTTATTCAGTATCAGCGTCATCCGCTGATATCTTCCACGGACGAGGGCTACCAATGGTATCTGCAGCAAATGCCTCTCGCTCGCCTAGCGGGCGTGTCTCCCCTATCGTGGTGTCGTTATAGGTTTGGCGCTCCATTTCACAATTCACTTCCGCTCCAAACAGCACCACAAAGGCAGATAGCCAAAACCAGATCATCAGCGCTACGACTGCGCCTAACGATCCATAAAGCTCGCTAAAGGTGGAGAAATAACGCACGTAAAGCGAAAGTCCGCCAGAGCCTAACAGCCACATCACCGTTGCCAGCAGCGTGCCATAACTTAACCAACTCCACTGCGCGGAGCGCCGATAAGGCGCGAAACGGTAGAGCAATGCAATGAGCATACTCATCACCACCAGCAGCGCTGGCCAGCGCAGCCACTGCAGAATCTTGTCAAACGGTGAATCAATCGCCAACGCGTTGACCACGATCGGCACAATGGCGATGAAGCCAAGTGAAATCAGGGTCATGATAATCAACCCAAATGTCAGTGATACCAATACCGTGCTGCGGTGTAGCAGGCTGCGCTTTTCAGTTTCGCCATACACCACGTTAAGGCCGATCACCAGCACCGCCACACCCTTCGAAGCGATAAACATCGCAATCAGCAGCCCGGCTAGGGCGCCGAGAAAATTACCCGACTCCGCACTCTCAACAACCTGCTGAGCCTGTTGGTCAATCAATTTAGCCGCATCCGGGGGCATAAAACGACTGATTTCATACAGTTGCTGGCCCGCCTCGTAAGGATCAAAAAGCAGCCCCCAAAGCGAAATCACCGCCGCGATAGTCGGAAACAACGCCAACAACGCATAAAAAGCCACCCCTGCGGCCAACATGGTAATGCGATTGCGGCGCGCCGCTCGCACCACACGCCAAGCAATATCCTGCCAGCCACGCTGGGGAATATCGCCGGGAACCAGAGCGCGACGTCCGCGCGCGAGCTTACCCACAGAGTGCTCCTAACCAGTGCCTGCCTGAGCACTTCTTAGGCAACCATTTTCCTAACAGATGTATCATCGCTGGCCTTCCCACATAAGTAGCGCCGCAAGCAGCACGGCAAGCACCATCATTAAACCGCTTGTATGGTGACGCAACCAGGACTCTCCCGACAACAGCCGAGTTATATGGCCCATTAACGTCTCTTCCGCTTTTTGAGCGGTTACCACGCTTGCCGATTTCAGTCGGCCACAGCCGTGACCGAAAGCTTGGATGGGTACCAGCATCGCGCTAACGACACCGGCGTAGAGCCACCATAAATCGCCCGCGGGAAGTGTTTTCCCTTGAGCGGGCGCGTTAATAACCAACCTATCGCGGCAAACAGAACCCCCACAGGAAAGGGCCATACGATCCCCAGCCACTCTTTCATCGGTGGCATCTCGATGCTACCTGCAGGCAGGGGAAGCCAAAGAGGTGTCAATAGCGCTGCAACGATAGCCACTAACCAAGCGCCCCACTGCTCTGGGTTGCTGCCCCCTTTATGCCGCTGCTGCCACTGGCGCCATAGGGCAACACTCACCAGTGCCGCAGTGCCGACTGCGGCCCAACTCAGCAACTTGATCAGCGATTCATGGTGCATTTCATACAGCGGGCTTTTCACTCCCCACTTGCTGACCATACCCGCGCCAATAGCGCCCGCCAGTGATATACCGGGCAGCGCTAGCAATGCCCATATCAACGGTAGCGGCCAGCGCGGCAAATGCTCGCTGATACTGGTGCCCATAAACAGCGAGCCTTTAGCCAACGCGTGGTGGGCAGCAAACAGCACCAAGCCCGGCCACAGCAGTGGCCACACCTCTGGCGCGACCAACCCCATGGCGACGAGAGCCGTCATCATGCCCATCTGGCTGATACTGGAGTAGGCCAAGACGGCTTTTGGATGGCGCTGAAAAACACCATACAGTGCGGCGCCAAACGCTGCTGCCAGGCCTGCAATCAACATAGTGTTGCCAAACTGGGCTAGCGGTTCTGACACCTGCTCACTACCTAATGGCAGCACACTAATCCAGCCCAGCAGCCCCGCCTTAATCATTGCCCCACTAAGCACGGCGCTGGCTGGGGCTGGGGCTACCGGGTGCGCTAACGGCAGCCACACGTGCAACCCAATAACGCCCGCTTTCACGCCAAAGCCCAAGCACAGCAAGGCGGCCATCCATGAGCCGTGCTCAGCGACCAAAATACCTTCGCGCACGCCTTGCAACGTCAGCGTATCGGCCTCTCCGGCCGCCCATAAAAACCGCCTAAAATGAGTCCTTCACCCACCACGGCTAATATCAAATACGCCTTGGCGCCCAGCCGGGCCTCGTCTGAACCGCTATGCACCACCAAGGCGTAAGCGGCGAAGGTCATCAGCGCAAAGCCCAGGTAAAAACTAGCGATATCCTGGGCAATAATCAGCAGCACGTTGCCCAACAGCGTCAGCGGCCATAGCAGCGCCAAACGCAGTAAGCGCCGCTGAGCGTCTTGATCTCCGGCCTGCGCTTTTGCCTGTTCAGCCGCAAAATATCCCTTGGCATGAAACGCTGCCAAACCCCACAGTAGGGCGGTGAACGCAAGCCAAGGGCGGCTTAGCGAGTTGAGCTCCCATTCCCCGCCCAGCATCCAGGCATTGATGGTCCAGTGCGCTTCCCCAGCGTAGGCCAAAAGTAACGCTGGCCAAACAGCGCTTAGCCAGAGTAATGAAAAGTAGCCCCTCTGCGTAGCGGGCCTCCGGTAGGCGTTCCATAGCGTATAACCGGCAACGCCTAGCGGCCAGAGCAGTGCGAGTGCAAGCAGCAGCGTCATCATGGCAAGTACTCCCCGTTGGCTACCCGCGCCGCCCAATCCAAGGGGCTGAAAGGCAGCCCGGCAAATAGCCCTGCCCCAAGGCTTACCAGAGCGGTGAATACCATCGGCCAAAGCAGCCAGCCGTGGGTTTCTAAACGGCCTAACCGCTGCTCTTTGGGCCAACTGCCTTTGCCATGGGATGGCCCCAGGCGAAACCACAAGCGGTGTACAATCGGCAAAAAGTAGATGGCGTTGAGCGTACTACTGGCTACCAATACGGCGACGATCCAGTACATTCCTGCCTGAATGGCGCCAACCCCGAGATACCATTTGGTAATAAATCCCGCCACCGGGGGAAGCCCTATCATGCCTAGTGCGCCGATGGTAAACGCAATACTGGTCAACGGCATACGCTTGCCTGCACCGTCCATTTCATCAATGCGATGAATCCCCAGCTCTTCGGCATAGTTGCCTGCACAGAAGAACAGTGTGACCTTCATTAAGCCTTGGTGGAGTAAGTGCGCTAAGGCCCCGACCGTACCAAAGGGACCGAATATGCCTATGCCGAGAATGACGTAGGAGACTTGGCTGACCGTAGAAAACGCGAGGCGGGGTTTCAGTTCTTCTTGAGCAATCGCCCTTAACGAGCCATAAATAATCGTAATGGACGCTGCCACCGCCAAAACGGTAATAACGCCCAGCTCAACACTGAGCTCAATGCCAAACAGATCATAAACCACCCGCAGAATCCCGAAGGCGCCTGCTTTCACTACCGCGACTGCATGTAATAGTGCGCTCACCGGCGCCGGCGCCACCATGGCTCTGGGTAGCCACCCATGCAGCGGCACCATGGCGGCTTTCACCGCAAGCCCACCCACCAGCAGGGCGAATATCAGCGTTAACAGGCCACGATGATCGTTTAAATAATCACCCAGGCCCTCTTCTGACGAGAACGACTGATCCCCTGTTAGGGTGTACAGCAACACTGCTCCTAGCAGCAGCACCACGCCCGCACTTAAGGTGTAACGTAAATAGACACGACCCGCATCGAGCGCTTTCTGGGTACCATTGTGGACCACCAGCGGATAGGTGGAGAGCGTCAACATTTCGTAGAAAATCAGAAAGGTAAACAGGTTGTCGGCAAGGGCAATGCCGATCGTGCTCGCGACGCAGAGACTAAAAAAGCCAAAGAAGCGCTTTCGATTGGCGGAGCCTTCCAAATAACCGATGGCATAAACCGTGGTACACAGCCACAACAGTGACGATAGCCCGGCGAACATCACCCCTAGCGCATCGCTGCGCAGAACGAAATCAACGCCACCAATTACTTGAAAGCTAAAAAATATCTTCATGACCCGCGGCCACCCGACGAACCATCAGCATAACCAGAATAATCTTAACCACGGCCGCCACGAGGTTAATCGTCGTACGCAGTCGTCTGGCCTCTTCCGGCAGAGCAAAAATAATTACGACCACCAGTAGAGAGGTAGCCAACGCAGTCAGCGGTAACCAGGCGGCGTTCATGGGCTACCTCCATGCATCAATTCCAGCGGGTAATGCGCTAATAGCCCTAAGGCAAACGCGATCAGAGCAAGCGTTAGTGCGATCATATCCATGCCCGGCGCCAAGGGTTGGTAGCGATGTCGCGGGGCCGTTTCATCAAAGGAGTAGCGAAACATTCGAAACACATAGGCGGCAGTCAGCAGCGTGCCGGTTAATAGCGCCGCTACCGCCCACCACTGCTGGGTGATAATCATCGCTTGTAGCAGCATCCACTTAGCCGTAAAGCCAGCGCTAGGCGGCAGCCCCATTAAGGTGATTGAGGCAATGCCAAACACCAAGAGTGAAAGCGGTAAACGGCGGCTGGTACCGGCCAGGCCTTTGAGCGTGCTCTCGCCGGTGGCCAGTATCAGGTTGCCAGCAGCCATAAACATAGCCGCCTTGGCAAAGGCATGCCCCATCAATTGCAGCCAAAAACCCTCCCAAGCCAAGGCGCGCGGTAACGGCGCAATATCCGGGCCCAGTAACAGAGGAAAAGCCACCATTAGATAGCCCAGCTGTGCAACGGTTGACGAAGCGACCAGGGTTTTAAGCGAGTCGGTGCGCCAAGCCAACAGCCCTCCCCAAACAATGGCCAACATGCCTAACCAAGCGATCACCCGGGGTGCGTAGAACGTTTCAGGCAGCAGGATGCTCCACAGCTGCAGCAACATAAATAGCGATGCTTTAATCACCAGCGCGGCGTGCAGCGCACTCACCGGCGTCCAGGCATTCTCGTGCACTGGGGTCAACCACGCATGTAGAGGAAATAGCGCGGCTTTCAAGGCCAGCCCAGCACCTATGAGCGCGGCAGCAAACCACGCCACTGGGCCTGGCTCGATTACTTCGGCTAACCCCTGTAAATCCAACCGCCCCCAGTGGCCTAAAATCAGTGCCACCCCAAGCAGATAGGTCAGCGATCCCACCAGTGCTAACAGTAAATAGCGCATCCCCGCCACAATGGCAGGTACTTTGCCTGAGAGCATCAGCATGCCAACCGCTGCCAGCCCCATTAGCTCCAAGGCGATATAAAGGGTGAGCAAATCGGTGGCTAGCCAAATTAACGAGAGCGCACTCAGCACCACGCCCATCAAAGGCCACAGCCAGCGAGCCAGCGGCCCGGTTTCGCTTAAACGCAAATAGCCGGGCGTATATAGCGCCGCGGCAACGCCGATCACCTGAGTCATTAATAGCAACAGCACGCTCAAGCCGTTTAAGCGTAGCGACAAGTGAATACCGGCGATTTCCCACTGCCAGCGCAGTAACCCTGCCTGCTCAAAGGCAGCCAGCAGCACCACACCAGACGCCAATACCGGCAGGCTAGCCAGGGCAACAGGCAAGGCACGCTTAGGGGAAAATAGTGCTGCAAAGAGACCTAGTAGAAGCGGTAAACCCAGTGCTGCTAACAGCGCCCAATGGGTGCTGGCAAGAGGTTCAAAGGTGCTGTCGAAAAGACCAAAGCGCCAGATCATGTTGTGCGCTCCTTGAGTGCGCCGTCACGCCCCAAGGCCTCGACCCCTTCCAGATGCAACAGCTGCCTAATCAATAGCGCGCCGAGCATCGACCCTAGCCAGGCAACAAGCAGCCCAACACTGATAAGTGCTTGGGCAGCAGCGGAGGTGCCCGCCACACCCGCCAGCAGCATAAACACTCCTGAGCCCAGAATATTGAATGCCAATAAACGGCGCAGCAAATGGCGATGCAATGCAAACGCGCCCAAGGCGCTGGCGGCAATTACCACCCCCGCTAAAAGCAGCGGATGCTCTGAAGGTGAATACACCATATCGGCGATAACATAGCGAATCGCCGCGCCGACCATAACAAACCACGCCAGCGCCAACACTACACGCATGGCGACCCGCGACCAGGGCTCGTTGAAGGTATCGTGTTTAAGAGGGGATGATGCGCCAGGGGAAAGATGTCCCAGCGCATAGAAAAAACAGGGGCCTGTCAGCATCACCCCCAGCAGCAGCTCGGCCGTTGCCAGCCAGGGCGCGCCCAATTGCCACCAAGCAAGCGTCATTGAGACAGCAAACGCCAAAAAGAAACAGCAGGCACGCACTAAGTGGCGATCAAATAGGCACACTAATGCCGACCCTGTTAAGCACAGCGCCAGCACTACTTCGATTACATCAAGAGCGGCTATCGCATCAAAGGAAGCTATCATTCGTTTTCGCTACATCCTTGCATCGGGCACGAATAGGCGCTTAGCTCAGGCGAGCACTCAGCCACTTGCCGATATCATTTACCTGCTGAGGGCAAAGCGCGTGCGCCATGGGGTATTGGCGATAATTGACCGCATAACCCATCGCTTTAAGGCGGTCGGCACCACTGCGGCCCAGGCTTTCGGGCACAATCGGGTCAAAGTTACCGTGCTGAACTTCAACAGGAATCTGACGATTGGCTTCTGCTAGGTCGATATTGTCCGCCGTCGCAAAGTAGGTCGACATGGCTAACAAGCCACCCAGCGCCGCGGGGAACGTGAGCGCGGCTTGATAGGCGACAGCGCCCCCTTGTGAAAAGCCCGCGACGATAATGCGTTGGCTATCGATACCTTGATCAATCTGCTCTTGGATCAACGCTTGAATGCGCTCGGCGGATTTTTTGAGCTGGCTTTCATCCACCCTACGCCCCAAATCCATGGCGAGAATATCGTACCAAGCGGGCATCACCATGCCGCCATTAATCGTTACGGCCAACCGTGGCGCATGGGGCATGATAAAGCGCACGTGTGAATCTTTGGGCAGTGCTAACGCGGGTACCAGCGGTTCAAAATCGTGTCCATCCGCACCTAAGCCGTGAATAATAAACACACAGGCATCGGCGGGTTGACCATCTTTCGGCTCAATAATCAGTTCGCCAGGAGCAGTCATGAAGTCGTATTCCTTATCCAAAAAGCGCCACCCTAGCGCAAACCAGCGTTTACCGCGAGCGGTGGCACGTTTAAAAAGGCCACACTAAGGGAATCAAGAGTAGCGCTATCGCGCCGGTCAGTATATTCAAACCACTCCCCAGACGAAGAAAATCGCTGACCCGATAGCCGCCGGGGCCATACACCATCAAATTGGTTTGATAGCCGATAGGGGTTAAAAAGCTCGCCGAGGCGGCGAACATGACCGCTACCACATAGGGCATCGGGCTAACGCCCAAGCTTTCTGCTGCGCTCATTACCACCGGAAAATAATCACCGCGGCTGCGTTATTGGTCACCAGCTCTGTCAGCAGTGCGACCACGCAGTAGGTGCCGATCAAGAGCAGCAGCGGATTACCCGCCACAAACGTTAGCACCCCACCGGCCATTACCTCAGCGGCACCGGAGCTCTGCAGTGCGGCTCCCACACCAAAGGAAGCGGCAATCGTGAGTAGCACCTGAGTATCCAAACCGCGCTTGGCTGCTCCCACCGAACAGCAACCCGTAAGTAACGCTAATGCCGCCCCTAACATGGCGGCGTTGAGCATACTCAGTACGCCTAAGGCGGCGAGAAGCACGGCCCCTAACAGCAGGCCCCATGCTAGCGGTGCTTTTTCATGTATTGGGCGCGCCGCACCATTGAGCTCGCTAATCAGCAAGAAGTCCCGTGACTGACGATGACGCTCAATAAACGGTGGTCGTGCTTCCAGCAACAGAACATCGGCGGGCTGCAGCCGCACTTGACCAAGGTTGCCCTTGACCCGCTCACCGCCCCGGCAGATTGCCAGCACCGCCGCTCCATACAAGGTTCTGAAGTGGCCGTCGCGAATACGCTGACCGATAAACTGGCACTGATCCGACACCACCGCCTCGACCAAGCGGCGCTCCTTAAACTCTTTCTCCAGACTGGACGTATCATCCCGAGAAGGAATCAAACCACGAATCTGCTGCAACTCCACTGCGGCATCAGAGGTGCCGGCAAACACCAGTCGATCACCGCCTTTTAATTGTTCACCAGGGCCAACCACACTAACCACGTTGCCTGCGCGCTCAATTTCAACCAGAAACAGCTCCTGTAAGTGTCGCAGTCCCGCTTCTTCAACGCTACGATCTACCAGTACGCCCGCTGGGTCGACTTCCATTTCGATAGTGAACTCTCGCGGGTTGGCAAACGCACTAGCCACCCCTTCCCGAGCAGGCAATAAGCGTGGCCCCAGCAAAATCAGGTAAGCAAGGCCGACTACCGCGACGGGAATACCTACCCAAGCCAAATCCAGCAGGCCCATGCCAAGCTCGGGGTAGCGCTCCAGCAACAACCCATGCACCACTAAATTAGTGCTGGTGCCAAACAGCGTAATAGTGCCACCAAGAATGGACGCAAAACTAAGCGGCATCAGCAGCCGCTGGGGAGATAAATGCAGCCTGCGGCTCCAGCTCATGACGGCAGGAATATAGGTGGCAACCACAGGGGTATTATTAACAAAGGCGCTGAGTGTCGCGACGGGTAATAGTAGGCGTATGAGCGCACCTCTTTCTTTATCAGGGCGTCCAAGCACATAGCGAATGATCAGATCGATGCCGCCGGTTTCACGAATGCTGGCTACCAGCACATACATGAAGGCCACAGTAAAAAGACCGCTGTTTGAAAAGCCTCCCAGCGCCTGCTGTGGGTCAATGACGCCAAGCGTCATCAACACAATCACCGCGCCCAGCAGAATGATATCCGGCCCTAGACGTGAGAACGCCATAAGCGGAAAAATGGTCAGCACCACCGTGACTGAAACCCAAGCATCAACCGACATCGCCACAACACCCTTAATAAATAAACATAAGAGCATTGTGAGGCCAGCCCTATATTCTAAAAAGTTATTTTTAGAAACATTTAAAGATCAAAATGGAATATACGGGTGTGAGGTTTGAGGTATTTTTGCACTCAATCTTATAGATACAAAAAACCCCGCACGTGGCGGGGTCCTTTGGTCAATCATCGCTGGGCAGTGATTGCTAACATCTCAATGC
>AXCI01001211.1_pt1 | contig 102196 bp, 103 predicted proteins | sample 182571 | NCBI WGS metagenome assembly AXCI01 (sample SAMN02359225, study PRJNA218796) | groundwater metagenome | isolation source: Mt. Simon Sandstone pore water sample D5872 at 1.8km depth, Illinois-Basin... | place: USA: Decatur, Illinois | collected 2009-05 | reverse complement strand
TGTGTGCCTTGCCTGTGGGCACGCCTTTCGCCTCTCCCATCCACCTTTGACCGCCGCTCACTGAGTAGCGCCTGGTTAGTTTTGCCTTTTACTCACTCAACCCCATAGCGCTGGCCTTTGTCTGCGCTTTTTTTATGTCTGGAGAATGATTCATGGCACATCTCGTTGAACAAATGGCCTACGTCGGCACTACCCCTTGGCACGGCCTAGGGCAACAGCTATCACGTCAACAACCGCTTGAGGTCTGGCAGCAACAGGCTGGTATGAATTGGCACATTGAAGAAGCCCCGGTGCGCTTTATCGCTGAAGGCGTGAGCCACCTGGGCAGCATCCACTCCTTCCCTGAGCAGAAGGTGCTTTATCGCTCGGATACCAAGGCACCTTTGTCCGTAGTGTCCCAGCGCTACAAGGTAGTGCAGCCGGAAGAGATCCTGGAGTTCTACCGGGATCTGACGGAGTACGCCGGGTATGAGCTAGAAACCGCGGGGGTACTCAAAGGCGGTCGTAAGTTCTGGGCCTTGGCGCGCAGTGGCTTAAGTACCTCGCTAAAAGGCCAGGATGAGGTCAACGACTACCTGCTGTTGGCAACGTCTTGTGACGGCACGCTAGCCACCATGGCGACACCGACGACGGTACGGGTGGTATGTAACAATACGCTACAGATCGCCGTCGATGGCACGTCGCAAGCAGTGAAGGTACCCCATCGGTCAGAGTTCGACCCTCGTGCAGTAAAAAGCCAGTTGGGTATTTCCGTCTCCCAGTGGAACGACTTCATGTACCGCATGAAAGCGTTAGCGGAACGCAAGATCGATCACCGTGAGGCGCAGCAGTATTTTCAGTCGGTGCTCTGCGGTATCGATAAGCCGATAGATGACCCTTCCAAACTGCCCAACTACCGGGCACTCAACAAGGTACAGAAGCTCTACCACGGCGAAGGCCGCGGTTCCCACCTCGACACGGCCAAAGACACTGCGTGGGGCTTGCTCAATGCCGTTACCGAGTACGTGGATCACGACAAGCGTGCGCGTAGCAACGATACCCGACTGGATTCAGCGTGGTTTGGCCAAGGGGCTCAGCTGAAGCAGGAAGCACTGCAAACAGCCCTTGCCCTGGTGAGCTGACATGCTGTTCCTCATCATTTTACTGCTGATTTTCTTAGTTTTTGTCCTACCTCTCATTGGATAGCGCAAAAAGCCCAGCCCCTAACAGGCTGGGCTTTTTGCTTTTACGTGGAGCACACCATGGCCTCTCTTAGCCCCGATTTAGATATCGCATTAACCCAGTTGACGGAACGACTGCTCACTCAGGATCAAACCTATGCCGAGACCTACGTGATGGCAAAAGGACAGTTGTATCGCACCGAGTTGCATCTATACCCCGTCCCTCCCAGCGAGCTTCCCGCCGATTTTTAAGTCTCTATTGAAGGAGCCTTCTCATGGCCACCAAAACTAATGTGGTAAATCACGATTCGTCTGCATCCTCTTTACAAGCCGTTCCTGCAGCACCCACCCCCCACCTTGCGGAAAGCACCGCCATCCTCCAGGTGATTGAGCGTGCGGCGCTCAACCCGGACGTTGATATCGACAAAATGGAGCGCTTGCTACAGATGCAGGAACGAGTCATGGATCGCCAGGCCATGATGGCCTATAGCACGTCCATTGCAGCCATGCAGACCGAACTGCCCAGTATTGAAGAGCGTGGACAAACCAACAACGGCTGTTACGCCACCTTGGAAGATATCGTCGATACCGTGCGCCCCATTATGCAAAAACACGGCTTTGCGGTGAGCTTTCGTATTCAGACGCAGGAACGCGGCATTGAAGTGACCGGTGTGCTGATGCACAAGGATGGCCACCGTGAAGAGACCAGTATGCTTCTCCCTGCCGATATAAGCGGCAATAAGAACGCTGTGCAGGCGTTTGGATCTTCCACCAGCTACGGCAAGCGCTACGTACTTAGCGCTCTGCTCAACATCACCACACGCGGCCAGGATGACAATGGCAAGACCAGTACTAAAGCGAGCGTCAAGCTAGTGACACCCTTTCAGGCGGGACAGATCCAGCGGCTGATTAGCCAGTGCCCTGCCACGACCCAGGAGTGGTTCAGCGGTAAGTACGGTTCAGCCGTGCAAGTGCCGTCTAGCGACTTCGACAAGCTACGCGCCTCGCTTTCTAAGCGGGCGGTTAAGTAACCAACGCACTACCCCTTATGAAAGGAGACTTCCATGCAAGTGCTTACTATGGAGCAAGGCACCCCTGAATGGCTGGCGGCGCGGCTAGGTCGCGTCACCATGTCGGAGCTCAAGGCCTTGCTGGTGAAGGGTAAAGGCCCAGGTGGGTTGGGTACCGGGGCGATTACCTATATGCATCAGTTAATCGGTGAGCGGATAACCGGCGAGCTGGCCGAGCCATTTCAAGGTAACGCCCATACCCGCCGTGGGCATACGCTGGAAGGCGTTGCCCGTACGCTCTACTGCGATACCTCTGGGGAACCTAAGCCACAGGAGGTGGGTATTATCCTCAACCACAACGTTGGCTACTCGCCTGACAGTCTAATAGGTGCTACTGGACTGTTGGAAATCAAAACCAAGCTACCTAAGCTCCAAATTGAAGTACTGCTCAGCAATGAAATACCTGATGAGCACGTGCCCCAGTGTCAGGGAGGGCTGTGGGTCAGTGAACGGGAGTGGATCGACTTCTTAAGCTACTGGCCGGGTATGCCACTGTTCATCAAACGCGCCTACCGCGACGAGGTGATGATTCGCACGATTGCCGAGCGGGTCGAAGCCTTTCATGAGGAAATGGAGCGGCGCATCAGCCAAGTGATGGCGGCGTGACCTACCCACTGATTAACAACACATTTCCACTATTAACGACATAGATGCCGGGGCCAACACCCCTGCATTTTTTATTTTTTGGATCTCATCATGCCCATAGCAAACTCAAAGCCGTTGAGGTGGCAGGCACTTATCCCGTCGCTGGGCAGCTCTAGTAATTAGGTCTGTTTTATTTTTTGTTAAAGCGACAAGCGTCCAAGAGAGATTGTTCATTTCTCAGGATCTTTCATTGGAATGCCAGCTGGTGGAGTCTTAATGTCAACGCCGGAGAGCATGCTTTGCCCAACGCCATCACGTCTGAAGTCAAACATGTTCATTTCGAAGGTGTTTAACGCAACTTGGTTATTGCCAGTTGAATGAGCAATCAAACGTTTATGTTGTTCTTTATAGGGGGCCATTGCATAAGATCCGCCAAATTCTCCAGTGTTAACCAGTATGACGGGCTGGTACATGTGATAATGGAGGGCTTCAACCATTGTATCGAATGAACCAACATCACGGTTGAGCGCAGGAATGAACAAAGCATTAGATTTATCCCGCAAATCGGCGCTGAGTTTAATATCAGTCGCATCAAAGCAGATTGCTCCAGTGAGTTTAAAACCTGGTTTGTCTTTGAATTTAGGATGTTTTAATTCCAGCATTAGTTGGTAAGGGCGCCAGGGCTTGATTTGAATCTGACGCTCACCTTCCATCATATGGAACTTACCCTGAAACCTTTTGATTTCGTTCTGATTTCCATTATGTTTGCGAGGTACAATCCAAACGGCACAGTTATTGGGGCCGGGTATGCCTGGCTGATCGATAAATACCAAGCCTGCTAGAACGATTGAGTGGGTTTTACGGGAGAGGTGCACAAGTATGTCTATGTCCTCATGATTTACTGAAAGCTCGGGCCATACGATCAGGTCTATATTTTGTTCACGGCCACTTTCTCTGCATTTTTCAATCCGTTGTGCTTCAATATACTTAACAATTAGTTGTGCAACACGCGCAACATGACGTCGATGCTTTTCACGATAGGAGGTGCTGTCTAATTTTGTACCAGTATTACCAAAGTCATCTTTAAACGGCAGTTTGGACTGCACCATAGCAACGGTCAGTGACTTCTTACTGTCATCCCATGCTGGAGAAATCAGTTCTGGTAGCACTGGCATACCGGATAACTGGCAGTAGTAACTTTTCAGCTCTTCCAAACGATGTGTAATTAATTCTCGAACAATCTTAAATGTGAATATTTCTGGCCAATCAAAGCCTTGATCGTTGACATGAATACCTGGCCAGCGCAAAAGCTTGGCTAGAAGGGTAGCTAACCAACTAGAAAACTGTGCATTTTCACCTACCAAGGATTCCGGTGTCGTCATCAGGCCAAGTTGGCGTTTAAAGCTGGTGGATTTCAAACCACGATAGCCTGCGCGTGGAGAAAATGTGTGCCCAAAGCCCGTAGGGTCTGCATCGCCTGCCAAAACAGCGCGTATCGCTAAGGCTATGCGCTGTAGCCGCATAGGTTCTTCGTCTAGTAAAGTAAGATGGCTCGCCATATCTACTAATGCAGGAAGTTTGTGTAATTTTTGTATTTCCAGCTCATTATCGAAAATTTCGTAGGGTGGTACAGCATGGAAGCCTGCTGATTTTTTCCAAGATATTTTAGTTCTACTCAAATCAATAACATCATCACTAGTAAGCCCTTCGGTAGCTTCCCCGCTTTTATTATTTACGGCAGTTAGCTTATTTTTGATAGCGTTATCATTTGAATTATCTACCGTTTTAATAATTGCGAGCATCAGCTTTAAAGCCATCGCCTCATTAGCAAATGGGTTATCAGATCTGCTGCTCAGTTGATAAATACCAATTGCATCTTTAATGCTTTCAAGAGGTTTGGCAGAAGGTTTAACATTCAGGTAGAGCTTGTTCGCTAGGATCTCGATAAAGCCAGCCTTGTTTTCTTGGTACCACTGGTACTTAATCGCTCGTGCGTGGCTAAATAACGCACGAATAAAACTTGGATCTTGTGCAGCTATTTTTGTAAGTATAATTTCAGTTTCAACGTCATTCATGTCTAATAGACAAGAAGATGCGCGCATTAATGGTTTTTTATCATCTATTAACTGGTTCGCAATCAAAATACATGAAGCAATGCTCTCGCTATTTAACGTTTTTCCTAGTGTTATTTTACGGAATCCCTTGGCAAGTTTTAATATCAAATCTAGTTCTAAATCACCACAAGACGTTTCTAATGTCGTATCTAAACGAACCATAAGAAGAAATCTGGCTTGCTGCTTAAGAAAGTAAAAGTCATTATTAGTGGTAGTGTAAGAAAGTATTTTAGCTGAACTTGATTGCAAAATTTCGAAGTAAGCATTCACATCTGCATGTGCCGGTATTGCTTGCGGGTCTTTACGATGAATAACCGTAGCTGAGTGACGAAATATCTCTGACCAACTATAAACTGCCACAGCTTGTTTTTTAAAAGATTCAAGAGTCGGTGGGCCATATGTAAAATCTATTTCGAATAAATAAGATAGCTGTTCCAGAATAGGCTCTAGCAACTTAGGACTTGGAAATAACTCTAAACCTTTCTTAAGCAATAAAACCAGTGCTGGGTCGTGTGACCAGCAGGCTACCAAGCGCCGGGCCATGCGTTCTTGCAGGTAATCCCAATCTCCAGCAATAGGGTTACCTTGGTCGTTTGTTTCACGCGAAGTGAAGTGTCGCTTTTCATTCAGAACGCGAGAAATTTTATTAGCTGCAAAACGTTTCAGTGTGTCTTGGCGCACATCGAATATGCTCTTTTCTATCAACGCCAATGTGTTAAAGCGACAATCCCCTCCATTTTGTTCTGGAATTTTGTTTTCTGACAAAAAAAGCAAAGACTCAAGCTGACTTATTAATTCACCCGTATCTTCGAAGCTAATGGGGCCGCTGCCGCGAGTCTGAATTTCTTCCAAGGTGTTAGATATTCCCTTTGATTTACCTCTAAAAACTTCAATTTTGCTTTTTTCAAAATTAAGTTTTAGCTTCAGCTTCTTTAGTTCTGAATCTAACCAATGATTTATAATTTTTTGAATATTCTGTATTGGATTTGGATTATTGTTATCTCGTTTAGGGCCAATGACGACAAGACGCATATCGTCGACATAACGACAGTAATCAACCAGCACTAAATTACTTTCGGGCACTTTCTTCCCTATCAATTCTGCGATGTAGGTATCGAAATCAAGCATATAAATATTGGAGAAGAAACCGGAAGCCACTAGTCCTTGTGGTAATCCTAATGGAGGGGTTGCAATATCTGGTGTTGCACAAAGATGATAACTACTCTTAGTACATTCTGACCATGACCAACTATCGAAAGCATTAAGAAGGTTCTCAACTACACTTTTTGGCTTGATCTGAAAATTTTGTTCTTTCTGAACGAGTTTTTTGATTTTGCCATGAAGCTTATCCCGGTCTATACGATCAAAGAACTGTGAAATATCAAGTTCAAGCAAGTAAATTTCTTCATCAGGCGCTTTCTCTGTCAAAGATTTGACAGCGAAGTGATAGGGGCGTTGTAGGAATTTACGGTAGTCTGTAAAGTATTTACTATAAATTGTTGTGGCACCGTAATTGTGTTCAGCAACCACATTGTCTTCATCTTCTGAATAAGTACAATAGAGTCTATTACCATAGCTAACAACCTTTTATCGTGGCTCATTTCATAACTGGTAGCCGGATCTCCTTGCACCGTTTCAACATCGTTAGCTAGGCACATCATTGTCAGAGTCATTATAGTTTGTTCTTTAATCCCAATATGAGCAAGAGGACGAAGTTTTTATTTTTTCTTTTTCTTCTGGTTGCCAGTTAAGGCAGTAGTTTCTCTTTCTTTGGATAAAAATGTCTTTTAAGTCGTTAGAATTAGAGCACACATTATTTGTAAATGTCCAAGCAGCTGTTTTGGGTGCGGGAATTAATTTAAGCTCAGCAAATGCTATTGCTCCATTTGATATTTCACTTGCCCACTCGCGGCATTTCTCTGCTAAATTTAGCGCAGACTTGTCAAGTTCAAAATTATCTGCATACCAATTAGTCGTTCGGATATATCCATGAGATTTCTTCCATGCCAATGCCATAAGAAGTGGGTCTTTTACATAATTATCAGAAAGAATTATTCGTTTATATGCTGGATCAATTTGCGGCATGGGTGTTCTCCTTATTGAGATTTGATTTTTTATTTAGATTTAATAAAAAATTTGTTTTTGTAAGGTTGTTAAAAGCAAGATTCTTAAGTTTTATTAAGAATATGCATAAAGGAGAATGAATTATTTTCAAATAAATAAACTAATTATTGTTATGAATTTATTCCAAAAATTGCAGTAATTTATGAAACCCATCAAAACCGCACCCTCTCCGCATGCTCCCTCAGCCACTCCCTACACTGCGGATAGTCCGGCATCACCCGCCCGAGCTCATTCCAGAATTCGGGAGAATGGTCGTGGCGGATGAGGTGGCAAAGCTCGTGCATCACGACGTAATCCACTAGGCGGTTGGGGGCCATCATGATCTGCCAGTTAAACTCCAGCTTGCCCTTGGCGGTGCAGCTGCCCCAGCGTGATTTAAACGTGCGGATGCCGACGCCCATGGGCGATACCCCCACAGCAGGGGCGAAGCGTGTCACTTTCTCTTTTATTTTTTGTTCGGCTTGGCGTTTGTACCAGCGTACCAAGGCGTTGCGTACCATGGATGGGCGCTGGGTACTTGGGGGTAGCGTGACCTGTAGCCTACCGTGTACCAGCTTTACGGGCGCAAAGGCACCGGTTTCTATCTTGAGGCGGTAGTTGCGCCCCAGGTATGGAAACGCTTCACCAGAGACAAATTCTCGACTGCTGGCAGGTGCGGCCAGCTGGTGTAGTGCCATTTTTTCTTTGATCCAGCGCCGCTTGCTGGCCAACAGCTGGTCGATCTTTTCTAGCGGGGTGTCGCTAGGTACGACGATAGAGACAGCCCCTTCTTCCACGCGGATATCCGCCGATTTACGGCGATTAGTGCGGATGATTTCGGCAATAAAGCCCGAGGCGTCTCGGTATTCGGTTGGGTTTGCCATGGCGGTCATGGGTTCGCTTTTCCAAATCGATGTTTAGCCAGCTCCATAAAGCGGTCTTGCACCACGGTGACCAGGGCTTTATCCGCAAAGGAGCCATCCAGCACGGCGCGCTTGATCTCTTTTTTCATGCGTTTGACCTGATCCTGCTTATCGAAGAAGTCGACGATCTGAGTGGCTTCGTTAAACATTTCTACAAGGTCTTGGCTGATTGCTTTGATCTCATCATGCACTGCTTCGCTGATGGCGTCTTCCCCTGCATGGTGGGTCACTTCCGCCATGAGGATGTTGTAGAAGGCAAACTCGGTTTCGCTAAGCCCTAGGGCATCTGCTTCCTGCTTGTGCTCGGTTTCGATGGTGCTGACCATCTGCGAGAGCAGCTCCAGTTGCTGGTCCCATTTACCCGCCGTTTTCTCGATAATATCCCGCAGGCGCAGGCTGAGCGATTTGTAGTACTCCGGGTCTTCATCAAGGTTGACGGTAATATGGTGCTTGATTGCACTTTCAATCTCGGACGCTTTCGACTCCGGGGACTTGATCTGATCCACGGTTTGTTTGAAGTTGGCGTCCATCAAATCGACAGGCGGAATCTTGGGGTCTACGCCTGTGCTGATGATGTGGTCTTCCACCAGCTTGCGGACTTTCTCACCCACATCGGCAAGGTTAAGGCCAGGGTCGCGGTAGCGGTTTCTCGCAGCGTTTTGTACTTTGCCCCAAAATTTTAGGTCAGGTACAAACGGCTTGGCCGCCGTATCGGGCAGAATAATATCCATCTGCTTGGCAAAGGCTTTATAGGCGAGCTCAAACTGCTGGCGTTTGTCCTCGTCTTTGAGAAACAGGACGTAGGTATCAATATCCTTCTCTTTCACCCCTGCAAATAGCTTCGCTACCCGCGTATGGGCGGCCTTCAGCTTGGGGATCTCGTCTTTAAGGCTGTGGTAGGTGCCTTCAGCGTCTTCGTTACTGAACATCTCCAGCGCTTCGGTCAGCTGATCAGATAGTCCGTAGTAATCGACAATAAAGCCTGCCTGCTTTGTCCCCTTGCCGTTAGGTGACGAGCAGGTGCGGTTAACCCGTGCAATCGCCTGCATCAGCGTGTGGTCTTTCAGATTACGGTCGATATACATGGCTTGGGCAATGGGCGCATCAAAGCCGGTTAGCAGCATATCTTTCACGATCAAAAAAGCCGTTGGGTCTTCACTTAACGGCTTGGTGAAGTTGCTGATAACCTGTTTCTGGCGGGCTTTATCGGTGTACTGCGCCAAGTAAGCCGGGTCATTGTGGCTACCGGAAACGATGACCTCAGACGGCGGAGCACCCAGCTCATCCAGGGTTTTCTTGAACAGCGTGGCGGCATAGCGGCTACCGACCACAATCATCGCTTTAAAGCCGTTGGGCTGAATATGCTCGCGGTAGTGTTTCAGCAGGTCGATGCATACCCAACGGATGCGTGCCGGTGCCTCGCGTATCGCACGTTCCACCCCGTACTTTTTCCTGATCTCCTTTTTTTCGTCGTCGCTGTAATCGCGAAAGTACTCGTCGAAAAGCGCATCCAGTGAATCGCCCACCACATCGGTCAATACCTGACGGCCTTCGTAGAGAATACGCACCGTGGCCCCATCGGCTACGGCCTCGTTAATTTTGTATTGATCAATATAGCCACCAAACGCCTGGCTCATTTTCTGCGTTTTCAGCAAAGGTGTGCCGGTAAAGCCGATCTTGGGGGCATTAGGTAGCGCGGCGTTAATGGTGGCAGCGAGGTTGCCGAACTGGGTGCGGTGTGCCTCATCAGCCAGCACGATCACTTTATCGCTGGGGTTCAGGTCGCTGAAATCGCCTTCGGCTTCTGCATCCTGAAACTTCTGCACCATGGCAGTAACGATATCCGACGAATCCCGCTGCAACAGAGTTTTAAGTTGAGCAACAGAACCGGCATTGTGAATGGTTTCATTCTGAGCATCGCGGAACGTCGCGGAGAGCTGGCTATCCAGCTGCGTGCGGTCAGTAATGAACACCAGCTTGTACTGCTGTAGTTCTGGGTCACGGCGCATCTTAACCGCCAGCATAACCATGGTGAGCGACTTACCAGAGCCTTGGGTATGCCACACCACCCCCGATTTTTCCTTACGATCCCGGCCTGCTTTCAGGCGCTCAATTACTTTGTTAACCGCACGATACTGCTGATAGCGGGCAATCTTCTTGATTAACCGCCCATCCACGGCTTCAAACAGGGTGAAGTTCTGCAGCACGTCGAGAAAGTTAGCGGGTGAGAAAAGCCCGGCGAGTAACCGCTCTTGGGCGGTAATAGCGCTGTGAAGCGGATCTCCCGCTGCAATACGTTGTGCTTCTAGCAGGTAAGCAGGGGAAGGCACATCGTTAACTTCATACGCAGTGGATGAAGGCGTAGGCGTTTTGGTGACCTGAGTGGAGCTGAGTAACTGATAAATATCTGCATCGCTAAACGGGTAGGCATCTTTCCAGTCGCCGTAATGCTGAGCGCTGGAACTAATTGTACCCACTCTGGCTTGGTCGCGGCAGGTGGAGACCATCAGTTGGTTGTACCAGAACAGCTTTTGAGCACCTTCGTCATCTTCGGGGTAGCGCAGATTAGCGTAACGCCGTAACTGGTCAACACCTTGCGCTAGGGCATCGGCAATATAGGGCGACTTACACTCAATCACCCCCAACGGCAGGCCGTTCACGAAACAGACGATATCCGGGATGATGTTCTGATTGAGGCCTTCAATCTTAAATTGGTTGGTGCAGAGAAAGTCGTTGTTGTCAGGCTGGTCGAAGTCAATGATTTTGACTGTCTGCCCTTTACGCCCATTGCCCACGTCTTGCTCTACCGAGAGGTAGTTGACCAGATGCTGGTAAATCGCGTGGTTGTACTCCATCAACCCCACATGGTGGGGATGAGTAATCTCCCGCAGTACCTTGCGCAGGTTTTCCTCGCTGATCCAGGGGTTCAAGCGCCGCAGGGCTGCTTCTAACTGTTTGACCAGCACTACGTCGCGGTAGTAGCCGCGCTCGCCAGTGGAGGGGGCACCATCAACAGGCAACACAGGGGATAACATTGCCCCAGGAACATAACGCCAGCCCAACTGCGTGAGCTGGGCAATGGCAGGCAGTTCGACCTTTTCGACTTCATCCTGAAACAAGTTAATTATCCTGTGTTAGTACTTTTTTCTTAGCCTAACACCCTATCGTCAGCGCTTCAGCCGTTTACGGCTTTAATGGAGATATCACGTAGCAAGTATTTGTGAAGCACCTCAGTGAACGCGTTATACTTTATTCAATCAAAAAACCAGCCCAGCTCGGGCATTTTTTCACAGACGCATCCGGTAACTTATGGCCACGGCAGAGCAAATCAAAGCATTATTGAAGAGCCACGCTGATCACGATGATCAGCGGTTCTACTCTATTGCCTTGCAAGTTGCGGCCAAAGAGGCTCGCAAAGGTCACCACAAATTGGCCAGCGAGCTAAAGGAAACCATTGAGCGTTCACAGAAAGCGTCCAAAAGCCTTACTGTTGCGCCTTCTAAGCCGACCCCGCTTGCCCAGCATCCCAAAGGAGATTTGAAAGGGCTTTTGGAGCTTACGCACTCCACCGCTCGCAAAAACGAACTGGTGCTGTCGAGTGAGGTGAGTGAGCGGCTGGATAAGGTGCTACTTGAGCAACGGCAAAAAGCCGCTTGGCTCAGTTCGGCCTTTCCCCAAGGCGCAAACTGTTATTTACCGGCTCGCCGGGCACAGGTAAAACCCTATCGGCAGCTGTATTGGCTTCAGAGCTGAAGCTCCCGCTGTACACCATCGTGTTGGATAACTTGATTACCCGTTTATGGGTGAGACTGCCGCTAAGCTTCGGTTGATTTTCGATCACATAAAGCAAACGCGGGCGGTATACCTGTTTGATGAGTTTGACGCTATCGGCACCCAGCGTGGCGCCACAAACGATGTTGGTGAGATACGCCGCGTGTTGAACTCGTTTCTTATGTTTGTCGAGCAGGACACCTCTGAAAGCATCATTTTGGCGGCAACCAATCACCCAGAGCTTTTGGATAAAGCGCTCTATCGGCGATTTGACGACATTATCCAGTTCGAAAAACCGGGCCAGGCGCAAATCAAGCAGTTAATTGAAAATCGCCTCTCGGCTTTTGAGATAGGCAACCTCGGCTGGGAAGAGATCACCCAGGCAGCATGCGGGCTAAGTTCAGCTGACGTCACCCGTGCTTGTGAAGACGCTGCTAAAGAAGCGGTCTTGCACCATGATGCCAAAATCACCACTGCAATGATTACCAAGGCCGTGCAACGCCGACAAAACGGAAAACAATAAGGGAACTTCATGGCGGATCAGAAACCGCATCTACTGTTAAGCGGTATTGGCCGCAACGAAGATTTTCAGTCCCGCAATCAAGTTAGAGGTACCGGTGTTCCACTTAGAGATCGTTATATACACGGCACTGCCCTAAGGCAGCAATACTCCGATTCACTTGCTAGGCATCAGACTCGCCAATCAGAGTCACTGGTACCCATTACTGACGAAACGGGTATTTACGTTGAAATCGTAGGGTTTGCGGATGTCGCGCTTCCACTTGATAAGCTCGATAATCGTGCTTTTAAGCTTCGTTCATGCCGTAAAGTGGATGGAAGGGAAGTAGCAACGGTGTTTATCCCTGACTCTCAGCGGGACGCTTTTCAAAAAAAGATTCATGAGTACCTCAATAAAGATACGGCGAAGGGTAAGCCTGCGAATCAAGCTCTTATTGATAGCATCGCTGAGGTTAAGCTGGCAGATCTACGCTCATTTTGGACAGATGACCTAGCACTATTCCCCCAAGTGACTGATCAGCCCGTGTGGTGGGAACTGTGGCTGAAAAAGCGTGCCACAGATTTACCTGCTAAAGAGGTTGCTGAGCAGCTAGCCGAACGGCTTAACGCCGAGCTAAGCAATACCTCACTTAGCTTCTTCGATAATTTTGTTATCCTCATCAAAGCGTCCGTTGAACAGCTTGAGTCAGCACCCGAACTTATTGCCAACCTTGAAGAGTTGCGTCGCGCCAAGCAAACCCCGAATGCGTTCGTTTCCATGACTGCCAAAGAGCAGTATGAGTGGGCTATTGAGCTAGCAGATCGGGTACGGCTAGACGAAAATACCACCACGGTTATTACGGTTCTGGATACAGGGATAAATTATCACCATCCACTGTTAAGCCAGGTGACTACGCAGCAATTAGCAGAAGCGTGGGAGCCCAGCTGGCCTCTCTATGATGACTACCAGCCTACCTACCCCCTTGCACCCTATAATGATCATGGTTCCAGGCAAGCGGGGCTGGCAGCATTAGGTGAGTTAGATAAGTCGTTACTTGCTACCCACGAGATTTGGCTCGCTTACAGAATTGAATCTGGCCGCATACTGCCACCTGCTGGCAATAATGATCCTGAGCTTTACGGTGCTATTACCGTAGGCACCGCAGCGAAGCTTGAAATTAATAACCCCGGATTTTCCCGCGTTTATTCTTTGGCTGTTACCTCGCCTGCTGACTCAGTCAGTGGGCAGCCTTCGTCCTGGTCTGCCGAAATTGATCAGTTTGCCTTCGGTCTGGAAGACGAGTTACAGCGGCTTTTTGTGATTTCTGCTGGTAATAACGAGCGGTTAGACGCGACGGTGGATTACTGGGATCAGGTACACCTCGTAGACATTGAAGACCCGGCACAAGCATGGAATGCTTTGACCGTTGGTGCCTACACAGAAAAAACAATCAATGACGACCCAAGCTTTGCAGGCTGGGCACCCTTTGCTAAATCAGGGGATGTTGCTCCCGCTAGTCGGTCATCAGTTAATTGGGGCTGGAAAAAACAAGCGCCTTACAAACCTGATGTAGTAGCTGAAGGCGGTAACCGGTTGTTATCGCCTGACGGTACGGAAGTGTCCGACGCTGACGTGGTATCGCTATTAACCACCTCAGGCAGAACCAGTGGGCAGTTATTCGAGACCACCAAAGATACCAGTGCTGCCTGTGCTTTGGTGTCCAGGCAAGCCGCGCTGTTAATGGCTGAATACCCTTCTTACTGGCCGGAAACAATACGTGGGCTAGTTGTTCATTCAGCTGAATGGACCTCAAGGATGCAAAACCGCTTTGAGGAGTTACGCAGAGATCAAACGTATACAAATGCCGCCAAAGTAATGCTTAGATGCGTGGGACATGGTGTGCCAAGCTTGGAGCGTGCAAGGTATAGCGCGAACCATGCCTTGACGCTGATTGTTCAGGATACCCTTCAGCCCTTCAACAAGCCGAGCGCAAAGGTTTCTGACGATCCCAAGTTGAATGAGATGCAGCTTTATCAACTGCCATGGCCCGTGGAAGAGTTACGCAAACTGCCGCCAGAGCTGGATATTAAATTACGGGTGACGCTTTCGTACTTTATTGAGCCAAACCCAGTCCGCAGAGGCTACCGCCAGCGTTACAGTTATCAATCCCACGGGCTGCGTTTCAATGTCATTCGCCCTAGCCAATCGTTAGAAAACTTTCGTGCTGCAATTAACCGGGTGGCAAACGACGCTGTAGAGGACTACCAAGGTGTCGAAGGTAATGGCAGTGGTTGGTTATTAGGCTCCCAAATTAGAACCCGAGGTTCTTTACACTCAGATACGTGGACAGGCTCCGCGGCGGATCTAGCCGATATGCACACGCTGGCGGTATACCCTGTGGGCGGCTGGTGGAAGTACCGTGCAGGAGAAGAGCGCTGGCAAAACCGCGTTCGCTTTAGCTTGATTGTCAGCATTGACGTGCCGGATAGCGAGGTGGATATCTACTCAGAGGTCGAGAACCTGATTCAAACCAGTGTGCAGGTGGAGACCTGATAAGGGGGCATCGATACGTAATGTACGATGCCGTTTCCTCAAGGGTGAATCAGGCTTCGGCTAGCTCGCGGGCATCTACCTGAGCGCGGACTTTGTCGGTGAGCAAGTCTTGCATTAGGACTTTTTTTGGCATCAGTAACCCCTTTAAGTTTTCGTTCGCTGACCTCGATCTGAGTATCTATGCGCGAGCAGATTCAGAATATGTAGCAATAATATTATAAAGAGTCGAGCCACGCCTTTGCGTACGCGAAGCGGTAGACTTCGCTGCCCCGAACAAGGTCGACTTCTAGCCTCCCAACTAGCTCAGGCGGCTGCGTAGCAAGCCAATCAGCATAGACCCATATCGATTTACTCATGATCAACGCTTGCCTTCAGTAGAAGGGCGATAAACCACAGTGCTAGCGTTTTTCGACTTGATAGAGGCCTTGTTAGTCGTTTTTAGTAGCTCGATATCTTGCAGTTTACGTCCAAACTCATCATCTAATGCTACCTGCGTTAAATCGCTAGCAAGTCCAAGTGACGATAACACCACCAGATAATGCCCCATTGAGACGCTGGGCTCGCCACGCAGAATATTGCGCAGCGTCGGCATAGAAAGCCCCGTGCGCTCCGAAAGCTGGGTTTGGGTGATCTTGCGACGCTTCATGGCAAGCAGAATGTTCTCGCCCAGCGTTTTTAACACCTTAAGATCCTTGGGGAACACAACCGCAGAGCGAGATGGCATAAAGCTATACCTTCATTTATTCTTTATTTTTGAAAGTATAATTTCAAAAAATAGGTTGTCACGATTCTTTTCAGTGCTGGTTCTATTAAGGAAGTGCGATTGCGTGAATATAATGAGAATGTGAGTCTGTAATCCGTTTCAACGGATCGGAACCCTGCCCAAGAGGCTCTCGTTGTAAAGGATGCTAATCTGCGTTCAAAGTCGCGGATATTCCAACTGGCTCCGCCTTTTGTTAGTACCACAATCGTGAACTGAGGATTTCTGCCCTAGCCAGCTGGCTGGAATGCGGCCAGCTCAATTCTAGAGACACTGTGTCCTGAATTGGAGAGGTTTGATAGAAGCGGTACATACAGACAGAGTATAAAACTTACAGCGCTGCTAGTGACCTGCCCCTGATAGAGAACCCTCCCCATGCCAACCCTGCGTCACCTCACCTTAACGCTACTGCTCGGTGCACTGAGTGTGCTACCCCTCAGCGCCCATGCAAGCGATGCCACTTGGCAAGCACTTCAAGAAGGCGGCTTGGTGATTCTCATGCGCCACTCCCTGGCCCCTGGCATTGGTGACCCGAGGGGGTTTGAGCGTGGCCGCTGCGAGACTCAACGCAATCTTTCAGCAGCGGGTCGTGCTCAGGCTGAAGCTGCAGGCCGTGCGTTTCGTGAGCGGGATATTCCCATTGCGGCGGTGTATTCATCAAGCTGGTGCAGAGCGCGGGGTACCGCTGAGCTGATGGCGCTGGGACCTATAACATCTACCCCCTGGCTGGATTCGTTCTTTCGTGGGCGCGGAGATCAGGCGTCCATCACCCAAACGGCTCAAGAACAGATCACTGCCTGGCAGGGGCCGGGCAATTTGGTGCTAGTCACTCATCAGGTGAACATCACGGCGTTGGGGGGCGGCGGTGTTGGCTCGGGTGAGATGATCGTGGTGCGTCCAACGGATAATTCTTTTCGAGTCGTGGGGCGATTGAGCGTTAGCGGCCAGTAAGTTGCGTCTTCTCCGCAGGAGCCGTTATAAAGTAAAAGATTTAGGTTAGGGATTCGTTATGAAAGCCGTTGTTTTTGAGCAATTTTCCGCCCCTCCTAGCATCCAGCAGTTACCTGACCCTACCCCTGAGCCGCATGGCGTGGTGGTGAATGTCAGGGCGACCGGCGTTTGCCGCAGCGATTGGCACGGCTGGGTAGGGCATGACACCGATATCCAGCTTCCCCATGTGCCGGGGCATGAGCTTGCTGGTGTTGTGGAGGCCGTGGGTAAAGACGTCAAAAAGTGGCGTATTGGTGACCGTGTCACGGTGCCCTTCGTTGGCGGTTGCGGCACTTGCCCTGAGTGCCACTCGGGCAACCATCAGGTTTGCGATAGCCAGTTTCAGCCCGGTTTCACGCATTGGGGCTCCTTTGCCGAGTACGTGGCTATTCACTACGCCGACGTTAATTTGGTCGCGCTGCCAGAGACGCTCGACTTTGCAACGGCGGCTAGCTTGGGTTGCCGTTTCGTCACTTCGTTTCGGGCAGTGGTGGATCAGGGCCAAACATCGGCAGGCCAGTGGGTGGCTGTCCACGGCTGTGGTGGTGTAGGTCTATCGGCGGTGATGATTGCCAATGCGATTGGCGCTAACGTTGTCGCCGTCGATATTTCGGAAGAGGCGCTTACTCTTGCCCGCCAATTGGGCGCTACTGCCACCGTGAATGCCGCTAAGGTACCCAATGTGGTCGAAGCAGTTGCGGAAATAACCCGGGGAGGCGCTCACGTGTCTCTGGATGCGCTAGGGCACCCGACGACCTGCTTTAACTCCATCAGCAACCTGCGTAAACGTGGTAAGCATATTCAGGTCGGGTTGATGTTGGCCGAGAACAGCACGCCCGCTATTCCCATGAGCAAGGTGATCGCCAATGAACTTGAGATACTGGTAGCCATGGCATGCAGGCGCATCGCTATGGCGCCATGCTGGCGATGATCGAGTCGGGAAAGCTGGCGCCTGAAAAACTAATCGGCAAACGAATCAATCTTGAGCAGTCGATTGATGCGCTGATGAACATGGATAAGTTCGAAGGGGCGGCTGGTATAACGGTGGTGACCGAGTTTTGAGGAAAACGCTGAGACGTTTAATAACAATTTCCTTCAATGAAACGGGGCAAATTATTCGCTCCTCATCGGCGCGTTGAGGTTTTACGCTGGTTCATATTGATAAGGAGTCACTTATGCCATTAGACACTACTCAGTCAGCACGTCGTGTTATCACCCAGCATTCGGCCCAGCGTGACGATATTGGTGACCTGGTTACTCGGCGGCCGCTACCGGGGCCACAGCTTGAACAGCTCGATCCGTTTCTGTTTCTTAACCATCACGGCCCTCAAACCTACCCGGCTAACAATCATGGGCTGCCGTTTGGCCCGCACCCGCACCGTGGCTTTGAAACGGTGACTTTTATTTTAGAAGGCTCGCTGGCGCATGCAGACAGCGCTAAGCATCAAAGCGTGATCAATGCGGGCGGTGTGCAGTGGATGACGGCGGGCAGCGGTATCGTGCATGCGGAAATTTCGCCGCCTGAATTTTTACGTGAGGGTGGCCCGCTGGAAATTCTGCAGCTATGGATCAACCTGCCGTCGCGCTTGAAAATGTCAGAGCCGCGTTATGTGGGGCTGCAACAGGCGGACATCGCCGCCATCGCGCTGCCGGGTGGCGGTGAGCTGAACTTGATCGCCGGAGAGTGGCAGGGCAGCGTCGGCCCTATCGACTCGCTGACCGAGGTGTTTATGTCGACGCTAAGGCTGCCTTCAGGTCGTCAGGAACAATTGCCCATAGCACCTGGACGGCAAGTATTCCTCTACGTGGTGGATGGGGACGTTGAGGTGGGCGGTGAGCCGGTGCAGCCTCACCATTTGATCGAAGTAGACCGCGATGGCGATAGCATTGTTATCGAAGCCAGCAGCGATGCGCGACTGCTGTTTGGCCATGGTGATGTCATTGATGAGCCCATCTACTCCCACGGCCCCTTCGTGATGAATACCCGCGAAGAGATCGTTCAGGCGGTCGACGATTACCAGAACGGTAAGTTCGGCGGGCTCACTCTCTAAAGGCCAACTTCCTACAGCGGTTCGCCGCGATAGTAATGCCACAAAAACAGCGAACCCACGCTGCGCCAGGGTGTCCAGTGCTCCACCATTTGGCGGGCCTGTTTGGGCGTGGGTTTGTCGTCCATGCCTTTTAGGCGGCCAAGCGCTACCCGCAGGGCAAGATCATCGGCGGGGAAGATATCCGGGCGTTTGAGCGAGAACATCAGGTAGATTTCGGCACTCCAGCGTCCAAAACCGCGCAGCGCGGTAATCGCAGTAATCACTTCCTCATCACTCAGGTGCTCAAGCCCATCGGCGCTAAAAGTGCCTGCAAGTTCCGCTTCCGCCAGCCCTTTGGCGTACTCGATCTTACGCCAGGAGAGCCCCGCATCGCGCAGTGCTTGGCCCTCCACGTCCATCATTGCCTTGGCGTGCAGCTCGGGCAGCAGCGTATTAACACGTCCCATGATGGCGCGGGCTGCTTCGGTGGATAGCTGTTGGCTGACGATCGTACTGAAAAACGTTGCAAAGCCTTGGTCGCGCTGGCGTGGGCCAGGAGGCCCAACCAATGGGTAGGCGCGGGCAATATCTGGGTCGGCCTGAGCTAATGCTTGCATGGCTTGTTCAATGGTTTCGGGCGTCATCATTGCCTCACGCGTTTAGTAAAAGCCTCACACTAGCAAAGCGAGCGTAGAAGGGGGAAACCTCGGCGCTTACCTTCTTCGCTAGCTAACTTTTTTGAAGGTTGTGTATTTCTACTTTCGTCTAATCCTGCGATCATTTAGCCCTAATCAAGATACCAACAGGGCGGTATCCCCAGGAGATAAGCATGCAGGATTCGACAGCATCGTCGTCTCAAGGGCTGGCGCGTAACCCGCGTTTGGCTGAATTTGTGTTGGCGCTGGGTGGCTTTGGGATCGGCACCAGTGAATTTGTCATTATGGGCCTGATGAACCGTGTGGCGGGCGATTTAGCCGTGTCTGTGCCCCAGGTGGGTTATGCCATCAGCAGCTATGCGTTGGGCGTGGTGGTCGGTGCACCGCTGATTTCAGCGCTGGCTGCGCGGGCACCCAGGCGGCTGCTATTGATTATTCTGATGCTGGTGTTTGCCGCGGGCAACATCGCCAGCGCCATGGCACCAGGGTTCTGGTCATTTGTGGGCCTGCGTTTTCTGGCTGGCTTGCCACACGGGGCCTATTTTGGCATCGCGGCGCTGGTAGCGGCGGGGGCGGTGCCGGTAGACCAACGAGCCCGCGCGATTTCGCGGGTCATGCTGGGCTTAACCGTGGCGATCTTGATCGGTGCGCCGCTGGGTACCTGGGCGGGCAACCTGTTTGGCTGGCAGATCGCGTTTATGGGCGTTGGGGGCATTGCGCTTCTTACCGCGCTGTTGATACGCCTCTATGTGCCGATTCAACCCGTTGATACCTTTGCGAGCCCCGTGCGCGAGCTCTCAGCGCTGTTAAAGCAGCGGGTTTTAGTGGCGTTAGCACTCGCCTGTATTGGCTGCGGTGGTATGTTCGCTATTTTTAGCTATGTGATGCCGACATTGACCCAGCAGGCGGGCATGAGCGAAGCGTTGGGGCCGCTAGTGCTGGTCATTTTTGGCCTGGGCTCCATTGCCGGTAATTTAATCGGTGGGCGTATGGCAGATAAAAACCTGATGCGTGCCATTCCGATCATATTGTTGTGGTGTGGGGTCGTGCAGGGATTGTTTTATTTTGCCGCGAATAATGTGTGGACCGGGCTACTCTTCGTTGGCCTGGTAGGCACCAGTATGGCGCTGGCGCCTTCGCTACAAACTCGTTTAATGGATGTAGCAGAGGATGCCCAAACCATGGCTGCCTCGCTCAACCACGCGGCCTTCAACGGCGCCAATGCGTTAGGGGCGTGGCTGGCGGGGCTAGCGATCAGCGCAGGGTTTAGCTGGTCTAGCACGGGGTTGGTCGGTGCTGGTTTGGCCTTCTGTGGGCTGGTGATTTTTGCTGGTGGACGATGGTTGGAAAAGCGCACGTACGGCGCCTGTGTGCAACGCGCTTAGCGTTGCCTGTCTTTGCATAGTTATCGAACAGTGATAATTAAATGGCTATTACGTCGAAATTTTTCTAGTGTGTAAGGGTAGCAACCCATAAGGAGATGACCATCATGCACACTCAGGTATTGAAAACGACACGTATAATGACTTTAGGCGCTGTGGCTGCGTTAACCATTGGTTTAGCGGGCTGCGGTACTTCTACTGGCGAGCGTGCAACAAGTGGCGCAGGCATTGGCGCCGCGGTAGGTGCAGGCGCTGCAGCAGCGACAGGTGGCAGCGTTACTCAGGGCGCGGTTATTGGTGGTGGTGTGGGTGCTGCCACGGGCGCCGCGACTGATTCAGACGATATTAACCTCGACTAAGATTTGGTCGATTCGTTAGCGACAGAATCTCTTAACGACATAGCCGAAACCCGCGCATGCCCATATGAAAGTGATCGGCATGCGCGGCGTTGTAGTCAGGCCCTAAAACGTTCCCAAAGGTGTCGCAGGCACCGTCCCGTGCGGCGCGTAAGAACTCTCCCACCTCGCCTTCATCATCCCAGTTGTTGATCAGCGAAATTCGCTGTCCGTTCTCAAACTGAAACCCCACTACATCCAGCGCTTCGGCGGTGGCGTGCTCGCTGCGTCTGCCGGTTTCGCGACCATACACATTACGACAGGCAAAGCTGCCAACGTGATTAACCTGACTCACCCGGCTGCCCATTATCTCCTCGGCGGCGGGCTGCAGCGCGTGGCGTTCGTACATGACCCAGGCTAATGCCATAGGGCAGGACGCCACGAAGCTCTGATTAAACGCGACGTCGCTTGACTGCATGCGCACGATATTGGTGAGAGGGCAGCTCGCCGTAGGGGAGTAATCTGCCAGCGGTGTGTAACGCAGCTCACCCGCCGGAACGGTATCTAGCGCGGCTAAACAGCCCTCGCGGTCATCCGCCAAACGGCTTAGCTTGAGTTGCGTGATAGGCGTAATGGGGTCACCAACATGCAGCGGTGCCCAGGGCGCCCATTGGCGGGGTATCTCAATAATGCCTTTTTGCAGGGCTACGCCCAGGGCAATAAGACCTAAAATAAATAGCGTACTGCGCATGCCTACCTCCCTGTATGTCACCGCCAACGCTACAGTCGCAGCGATGGGTGTGCGATACTGCGCAGCCTTGCTGCTCTGCTGCAGTCGCTCTACTTATTTTCGCTAACTGAAACTGAAGGGAACGCGCTTCATGTCCCAAGGCACGCTTTTTATCGTTTCTGCCCCGTCAGGTGCTGGCAAGACTAGCTTGGTACGTGAGCTAATTGAAAGCCTGGATGGGATTCAAGTCTCTGTGTCGCACACCACGCGCGCCAAGCGCGAGGGAGAAGTGAATGGTGTGAACTATCATTTCACTGACGTGGCCGAGTTTGAAGCGATGATCGCGCGCGGTGAGTTTTTGAGTATGCCAAAGTATTTGATAATTACTACGGTACGTCGCGCCGAGCGGTAGAGGTTCTAATCAAAGCCGGGCAGGACGTCATCCTCGAGATCGATTGGCAAGGCGCCCAGCAAGTGCGCAGCCAAATGCCTGAATCAGTGTCGATTTTTATTCTACCCCCTTCACGCAATGAGCTGGAGCGACGCCTGGCTAGCCGCGGCACCGACGAGCATGCTGTGATTGCCCGGCGCATGCGCGATGCGGTAAGCGAAATGTCTCATTACCACGAATATGATTATCTCGTCGTGAATGATGACTTCACCACCGCGCTGCAAGAGCTGCAGTCTTTGGTGATCAGCCGACGTCTAAGCCGCCCGGTAATGAGCGAGCGCCATGCACCGCTATTAGCTGCGCTCTTGTCACAGGCGCCTGCGGTCGAGTAATCTATCTGGTTCTACCGTTTTTTAAATACGGTTTTAAATGCGTTTTTTTGCTGGGTCGACCCCGTTTGCTACTTTTAAACGGCGTCGGCCCGGTTCCGTCATAACAGGAAGGCTCCCATGGCTCGCGTAACCGTTGAAGATTGTCTTGAAAATGTTGAAAACCGTTTCAAGCTGGTGATGATTTCTACCCAGCGCGCTCGTCAGCTAGCGCGCGGCTCCCGCGATGCGCTGCTGCCGTGGGAAAACGATAAGCCCACGGTGATGGCGCTGCGTGAAATTGCCGCAGGCTTGGTTGATCACACGGTTCTGGACGAGCCCGTTGAAGCCGCTGTCCGGCCGCGCCCCGCTATGGCGCCTACTCATATCGACGACTAACGTTTTTAACGAAACCGATAGAGGCGCGGTAGATGTTCACCATTGATGACCTGGCCGATAGACTCGGCGGCTATTTACCCCCGGATGAAATCCAGCAGGTCAAACGCGCCTTTTATTACGCTGAGCAGGCCCATGATGGCCAGCGCCGGCGTTCAGGTGAGCCTTACGTCACCCACCCCCTCGCGGTGGCGAACATTCTTGCCAATATGCATATGGACCATCAAAGCCTGATGGCTGCCATGCTGCACGACGTTATCGAAGATACCGGCGTTTCTAAAAAGGCCCTGGTGACCCAGTTTGGTAAACCGGTAGCAGAACTGGTCGATGGGGTATCCAAACTTACTCAGATTACCTTTGAAGACAAAGCCGTCGCCCAGGCGGAAAATTTCCAGAAGATGGTGCTGGCGATGTCGCGGGATATTCGCGTCATCATCGTTAAGCTGGCCGATCGGCTGCATAACATGCGTACCCTCGGCGCGCTGCGACCGGATAAAAAGCGCCGCATTGCCCGTGAAACGCTGGAAATTTACGCTCGCATTGCTGGGCGGCTGGGTATTAACACCATTCGTGTAGAGCTTGAAGATCTCTCCTTTCAAGCGATTCATCCGATGCGTGCCGAGCGCATCAAGCGTGCGGTGGCTAAAGCGCGTGGTCATCGGCGCAGCGCGATGCGCGAGATTCAGTCTTCGCTGCAAAAAAGCCTGGATGAAGATAGCCTGAACGGCACGGTCATTGGGCGTCAAAAGCATCTGCTGTCGATCTACAAAAAGATGCGCGACCAGCGTAAGCCCTTTGCCGAAATCATGGATGTCTTCGGTTTTCGCATCATTACCGAAGACGTTGCCAGCTGTTACCGAATTTTAGGCGTGGTACATAACCTTTATAAGCCGGTGCCCGGGCGCTTTAAAGACTATATTGCGATTCCCAAGGCCAATGGCTACCAGAGCTTGCACACCACCCTGTTTGGTTCTCGCGGTATGCCCATTGAGGTGCAGATTCGCACCCGTGAAATGGAAGCCATGGCCAATAACGGCATTGCCGCTCACTGGCTTTATAAAGCAGGGCAGACGTCGCACCCGATTGCTGAAGGCAGCCACGCTCGCGCGCGCGCCTGGGTTAAAGGGTTGCTCGAGATGCAGCGCCACGCAGGTGACTCGCTAGAGTTTATCGAACACGTTAAAAATGACCTATTCCCCGACGATATCTACGTGTTTACGCCTAAAGGCGACATCATGGAGTTGCCACAAGGCGCGACTGTGATCGACTTCGCTTACACCGTGCATACCGATATTGGTAATAACTGCATTGCTTGCCGCATCGATCGCCACCTAGCGCCGCTTTCCACGCGCTTAGAGAGCGGGCAGACGCTGGAAATTATCACCGCCCCCGGTGCGCGCCCCAACCTTGCCTGGCTCAATTTTGTTACCACCGCCAAGGCGCGCTCGGCGATCCGCCATGCGCTGAAATACCAGCAGCAGACCGAAGCAGTCATGCTGGGTCGGCGGCTGCTCAATAAAGCCCTGGCGCCGTTCGATACTAGTCTCGAAGAGCTGGATGAGAGCACTCTTAAACGCGCCTTTAAAGAGTTGGATGTCTCTTCTGAGGAGTCGCTGTTAGAGTCGCTCGGGCTAGGCAATCGGATGACTCAAGTGGTCGCGCGCCGATTAGTCGATGCCGCGCACGGTGATGATAGCTATAAGCATCCCGCAGGCGTTGAGGGTAGCAAAGCCGTCATGATCAGCGGCAGTGAAGGCATGGTGGTGAACTTTGCGCGCTGCTGCCATCCGTTGCCAGGCGACCCGGTGGTGGGCCATCTTTCTACTGGCAAAGGCTTAGTGGTGCATCGCGCTGAGTGTAAAAACGTTATTGATAAGAACTTTGCCGATAAAAACGACCCCGACAAGCTGTTTGCGCTTGAGTGGTCGGATACCATTGACGAAGACTTCCCGGTTGCACTGCGTATTGAGATTGAGAGCCGCCGAGGGCTGGTCGCAGAACTGGCCGGGTTAGTGACCGATGCCGATGCCAATATCGAGCGTATTGGTATTGAAGAGCGTGATGCCCGCCTTTCCACCGTCAATCTGACCCTGTCGGTTAAAGGACGCGTGCACTTGGCTCGCATCATTAAACGCATCCGTAACCTTCCCAACGTTGGCAAAATTACCCGACTCGCCAACTAACACTCCATACAACGACATGCTGATGCACTATCGGTAGTGTCAGCTATTGGTTGAGTCGGCTTGGCGCTAATTCGAACGACTTATTACCCACTGAAGGAGCGAGACATCGCATGAGCAATAAGGCTGTTATCAACACCAGCAAAGCCCCCGCTGCTATTGGCCCATACTCCCAGGCTATTAAAGCGGGTAATACGGTGTATCTCTCTGGCCAAATCCCGCTAGACCCCGCGACCATGGCGATCGTGTCCGAGGATTTTGAAGCCCAGGCACGCCAAGTCTTCACCAACCTGCAAGCGGTGTGTGAAGAAGCTGCGGGCTCGTTAAGCGATATCGTTAAGCTGAACCTATATTTGGTCGACTTGGATAACTTTGCGATTGTTAACCAAGTCATGGAAGAGTTCTTCACCGCTCCTTTCCCTGCCCGCGCCGCTGTTGGCGTGAAAGCGCTGCCCAAAGGCAGCCAAGTGGAAGCTGAAGCGGTTATGGTGATTGGCGATTAACCAAGACGGTTAAACGCTGTTGACCTCTAGAAAGCCTCCCTCTTTGAGCACCTGCGCATAGCCTTCACGGTAGCTGGGGAAGCGGAACTGATAGCCAGTGTCGATAATGCGCTGGTTATCGCAACGTTTGCTGGTCCGGCGGCGTAAAGGCGACTGCATGGTCTCAGAGGCTTCGACTTTTAACTGAGTAGCCAACCACATCATCACGTTATGCATGGTAACCGGCTCACAGTCGCTGCCCAGGTAGATATTGGCCAGCGTCTCGCCGCTCTCTTGATAGCGAATCAGGTGGGCGATAATGCCGGTGCAGTCATCACGGTGAATGCGATTTGAGTAGATCACTGGAGTGATCGCCGCTACGCGGCCTTCAGCCACCTGATGGATCAGCCGGTCACGACCTGGGCCGTAAATGCCTGAGAAGCGAATGACCGTGCCGGGCAGTGAATGATTGATCAGCGCCTGTTCGGCTTCGCACATCAGCGTGCCAGAGAAGCTGGTCGAGTCGGCGGGGCTCTCTTCGTTAACGACTTCGCCCTCCTGCTGACCATGCACACTGGTCGAGGAGACGAAAAATACCCGACGCGGCGGCGTTTTGTGCTGCTCCATGACGCTTAGCACGCGTTTTAAACCTTCCGGGTAGGCGCTTTGATAAGCACTCTCTTCGAAACGGTCGGCGCTGACGGTATAGACCACGTAGTCGGCTTGAGGAAGACGTTTGGCATCGGCGACTTCAAGATCGTTTAAATCCAGCTTAAGCGGTTTAATGCCCGTGCCTTTTAGGGCCTCGACATTGCGACGTACGCCAATGACCTGGTGTCCTTCCTCGAGTAACTCGCGCCCAAGGTTGATCCCTATATCGCCACAGCCGATAATCAGTACGGTTAGCTTCACCGTGCTCACTCCTCTTGATTAATATTCCCTATTAGATGCAAAGTCTCTACCAACGATTACATGGAACCGTGACACTGTCGGTTTAGAACACGTCAGTTGAGAAAAACATTGGCAGAGTTTGCTTGTCCTTTTCCATCCCGCTGACTGTCACTATGTTAGTCACACGCTGCTACGAGAGGATGCCACTGGCACCGCTATGACTTTAACAGAACTTCGCTACATCGTAACCCTCGCCCAGGAGCGCCACTTTGGCCGCGCGGCTGAACGCTGTCATGTTTCGCAGCCGACACTCTCGGTGGCGGTGAAAAAGCTGGAGGAGGAGCTTGAGACAGCGCTGTTTGAGCGCTCCAAGTCCACCGTACAGGTGACCCCACTGGGTGAAAAAATCGTTGCTCAGGCTCAGCGAGTGCTGGAACAGAGCACACTGATTTTTGAGCTGGCCAGCACTGGTAAAGATCAGTTGGCCAACCCGCTGCGTATTGGCGCTATTTATACTATTGGACCGTACCTATTTCCCCATCTAGTGCCCGCGCTTGCTAACGCGGCCCCGCAAATGCCGCTGTATATTGAAGAGGGCATGACCGGCACGCTGCGCGCCAAGCTACGCAGCGGCGAGCTGGATGTGATTATTGTGGCGTTGCCGTTTACCGAAACCGATGTGGTCACCAAGGCGATCTACGACGAAGACTTTGAAGTATTAATGCCCGCCAATCACCGCTGGGTAGAGCGAGAGGCAATCAATAAAGAGGACTTGCTGGAAGAGCGCCTGCTGTTGCTGGGGGAAGGCCACTGCTTCCGCGACCAGATTCTGGAAGCCTGCCCGGCGATTACCCAAAAACTCAATAGCCCCAACAATACGCTGATTGCGGAAGGCGGTTCGCTGGAAACCATTCGTCATATGGTTGCGTCGCGGTTGGGCATTACTGTACTGCCCCAGTCGGCGCTAGGCACTAATCAGTATGAGAATGCCATGTTGGTGAGTCGGCCATTTGTGGAGCCCGCGCCTTCGCGCACCGTGGCGATTGCCTGGCGGGCGAGTTTTCCCCGGCCCAAAGCCATTGAGGCACTGATTCAGGCGATCAGCCACTGTCAGCAGCCTGCTCAGGCCGTGAAAAGCGCCCCATGAGCGATCTCTCCGCGCCCATTACGGCGTTGAAAGGTGTCGGCGAAGCGCTGGCGCTAAAGCTTGGCCGGTTGGGTATTGAACGGGTGAGCGACTTGCTGTTTCACCTGCCGTTGCGCTACCAGGACCGTACCCGGCTAACGCCCATCGGCCAACTGCGCGCCGGGCAAGAGGCGGTCATCGAGGGGGAAGTGACCGCCTGCGATGTCGTCAAGGGGCGCCGCCGTAGCCTGCTGGTGCGGCTCCGCGATGGCAGCGGTATTTTGAGCCTGCGCTTTTTTCACTTCTCTCCTGCTCAACAGCAACAGCTGCGCCCTGGCGCCACGGTGAGAGCTTTCGGTGAAGCGCGGGCTGGGGCAACCGGTTTAGAGATCTATCACCCTGAATATCGTCAAAGTGGCGGCAGTGAGACCCCCATAGAGGAGTACTTCACGCCGATTTATCCCACCACCGAAGGCTTGAACCAACTGCGGCTGCGAGCCTTGGCTCAGCAGGCGCTCGGGCTGCTGGATAACGCTCCCGAAGCGCTGCCCGATGTCATTCCCGATACGTTGCTCCAACGCTTTCAGCTACCGGGCCTCCACGCCAGCCTGCACTTACTGCACCAGCCGCCGCCCGATGTGAATATTGAGCAGTTGACCAGCGGCCAACACCCGGCCACGCGACGCCTAGCGCTGGAAGAGCTGCTCGCCCATCAACTAAGCCTGCGCGAGGTACGCCTGCGTATTCAGGCCGACGGCGCGCCTTCGCTTCCCTCTGGGCGCAGCCTGCAGGCGCGTTTTTTTGGCCCAGTTACCGTTTGCGCTAACCGGTGCCCAGCGCCGCGTACTCGAAGAGATTGGCCACGACCTAAGCCGCCCAGCGCCGATGCTGCGCTTGATTCAGGGCGATGTGGGGTCGGGTAAAACCGTGGTGGCCGCCATGGCCGCTCTCTGTGCCCTGGCAGGCAACTGCCAAGCGGCGATCATGGCGCCAACGGAAATCCTCGCCGAGCAGCACTACCGCTCGTTTAAAGCCTGGTTTGAGCCGCTGGGGATCGAAGTGGCGTGGCTGGCGGGCAAGCTCAAAGGTAAAGCGCGGCTGGATGCCAAGGCGGCGATTGCCGATGGGCGCGCGCGTATGGTGGTGGGCACTCACGCACTGTTTCAGGACGACGTACACTTCCAGTGCCTGGGATTGGCGATCATTGACGAGCAGCACCGCTTTGGCGTGCATCAGCGTTTGGCGTTGCGCGAGAAGGGTGAAGCGGGCGGGCTCACCCCGCACCAGTTGATCATGACCGCTACGCCTATTCCCCGGACCCTGGCCATGAGCGCCTATGCGGATCTGGATGTCTCGGTGATCGACGAGCTTCCCCCCGGCAGAACGCCGGTGAAAACCGTAGTGGTGCCCGATGAGCGTCGCCCCGAAGTAGTCGAGCGCATTCGGCTAGCCTGTAGTGAAGGCCGCCAGGCTTACTGGGTATGCACGCTGATCGACGAGTCCGAGGTGCTGCAGTGCCAGGCCGCCGAAGTTACCCGGGATGAGCTCACCGTCGCCTTACCTGAGTTGGCAGTGGGGTTGGTTCATGGGCGGATGAAATCGAGTGAAAAAGCTGAGGTGATGACCGCCTTCAAAGCGGGTGAACTGGATCTGTTAGTGGCCACCACGGTGATCGAGGTGGGGGTGGATGTACCCAACGCCAGCCTAATGATTATTGAAAACCCCGAGCGTCTGGGGCTTTCCCAACTGCACCAACTGCGCGGCCGTGTAGGGCGTGGCAGCACGGAAAGCTTCTGCGTGCTGCTCTACCATCCGCCGCTGTCAAAAAGCTCCCGCCAGCGTTTGGCGGTGATGCGCGAAACCACCGATGGTTTCCGTATTGCCGAAAAAGACCTGGAAATTCGCGGCCCTGGCGAAGTACTCGGTACCCGACAAACCGGCTTGGCGCAGATGAAAATCGCCGACCTTGAGCGCGATGCCGACCTACTGGAGCGAGTGAGCGCTATGGCGCAAACGCTGCAGGGCAATCCAGAAATCACCGCCGTGCTGGTACGCCGTTGGTTAGGTGAGGCCGCAGGACGCTATGGTCAAGTGTGAACGCTAGCGCTACTTGAGGCAGGCGCTTCGTTGCCTACTAATCGATTAGCGGCCTCGCTCAGCGGGGCCAACTGCTCTGTAATGAGGCGTAGCTGGCTCTGAATAGGGCGATAGAGGGTAATGGCCTGTTCGTCCGCTGCGGCCCCACTCTGCTCTTCTAACTGGGTTAACAGTTCAGCGGCTTGGTCCGTTAGCGCCTCAACTGGCTGGCGCCGATTTAGCTGCTCTGCGATCTGACCTAAAAGCTCACCAATGCGTTTTGCAACGGGTACCAAGGTGGCGTCGTCTTCATCGTCTGCCAACTGATGACGGTGGGCGCCTAGTGCCGAAAGGTGGCTGAGCAGGGTATTGGAGAGCACCAGAAAGCGTAGGCCATTGTCTGCATCCAGTTTCCGGTAGTGACCCGGCTCATGAAGCATATTGGTGAGTAGCGTGGAGAGCGCCGCGTCTGCGTTATGGGCATTGCGCCGCGCAAGGCGATAGGCTAGATCATCCTGTTTGCCTTCTTCGTATTGATGGATGATCTCTTCCAAGTAGCGGCGGTGGTTATTCAGCGCATTGGCGGCCTCGCGGTAAAGCCTGCGTCCCTGCCAATCGGGCAGAATGAAAACACCGCTAAGCCTGCAATCAGCGAGCCGATCAAGGTATCGAAAAGGCGCGGTAATATCAGGTTAAAGCCATCGCCGACTTGGTTGAAGCTGCACAACACCAGCAAGGTGATAGAAGCGGTGGCGATCACATAGTGTTTCTCGCGGTTGGCGAAGAACGACACCCCCGCGGCCACGGCGATCATGCTTTGTACCAGCGGATGCGGGAAGAGGCTGATTGAGGCCCATCCCACCACCAAGCCGAGTACCGTGCCCATAATCCGCTGAGATAAGAAGCGTCGAGTGGTGGCGAAGTTGGGGCGGCAGACAAATAGGGTGGTAAGCAGAATCCAGAAACCCTGTTCGGGGTCGATCCATTGCAGAATCCCGTAGCCCGTCATTAACGCAATCGAGAGCCGCACCGCGTGGCGAAAGGTGGGGGAACCAAGGGTAAAATTCAGGCGCACCCGCTTCCACGCTTCCTGCATGCTTGAGGGCGAGCGGTCATAAAGCGAGCTGTCGCGCCGCTCTTCGCTGGCATCAGGGTTATGGGCACTGGCGAGCTGATTTTCCAATGTGGCCAGGTTCTCTGCTAGGGCACTTAAGGGGTAAAGCAGCGGGCGCCATTCGGGTTTTCCCCGGTCACGCAGGTTCTCAATTGAGGCGTGTAGATCGGCCAGCGCTTCTTCGCTCTGCTGGTGGTCAAACGGTCGGTTGAGCAGCAGCGATTTGGCTAGCTGGCGGCAGGAGCGCCCCTGCTGATCCAGCAGCCGCTGGCAGCGAAACAGTACATCATGATGAAAGAATGCTTTGCTGAGCGCGCTGTAAGGGTAGTGGGTAGAGCTGGCGCGCTCGTGTATATCCTGGGCAATAAAGTAGATGCGTAGGTAGCGGTTAAGCTTGCGGTCACCGCGCTGGCCTTCAAGCCGCCTAAAAATCATCTCTTTTGCTTGGTTGAGTGCTTCGACCACTTTGCCGTTCTGGCGTGCCAGTGCTACCCGGCGCGCCTCCACGTCTACGCCCCGCACCGGCTCGAATAGCGCCGATTTCAGAATCAGAAACTCGCCCAGCGCCTTGTACACTCGCGCCATGCTCTGCTTCACCGGCTGGCGCGAAAATAGCGCGCACCACACGATTGAAATTAATCCGTACCAGACGGCCCCCGCCAACAGCAGCAGTTGGCGTGCGGCCACATCTTCATCTACCCCGCCGTGCTGCTCAATGTTGATCATCGAGTAAATCGACAGGATTAATGTGCCGGAGGCTATCGTGGCGTAACGCTGCCCGATAGCGCCGAGCATGATCAGGGTAAACGTCGAAATGCCCAGGCCCACCACGAACAGCCATGGCCAGGGAAACAGCCACTGGACAATAAAAGACGCCGAGGTAAAGCACACCAGCGTGACCAGCAGGGCTTGAAAGCGACCTTGCCAGCTGTCGTCAGTTTCAGACAATGCACAGGCGATGATGCCCAGAAAAAGCGGGATCACCAGTGCGACATCGCCCATTAAGCCGCTAAACAGCAGCGCACCACTGAAGGCTATAAACACGCGCAGGCTGTAGGCGAATTTATCCAGCGTCCAAAGGCGCCGCAGCGGCAAAGAAATGGGCATAGAGGCTCTTATAAGTGGTTATTAGACTTTAGTATAAAGTCGGTAGTATATAGGGTGATTGATGCGTTTGTCGTTAACGGTTCAATCAACGTTAAGTTAAGCAGCCCTATAATGCCGTCTTCTATTCGTTGAAAATCCCATGTCATATTCCCGTAATAGACTGATATAAGATTATTGCTGTACAGCTGCTTATTTGGTTTATGTGATTTTACGGTGCCATTTTTTTGGCTGATAGTCGTTTTGATAGGGCTTTTATATGAATGACTCTTATATGAATGATAAACGGCTTCATGCTTCCCGCTCTACTCGCTTGCTATCACTGGTGAATTTTTCATTGGCCGATGTGCGCGATGGTCTCGGCCCATTTTTAGGCATTTATCTCGTCGCCTTAGGGTGGGCACCGGCAGAAATCGGTTTTGTGATGACAGTGGCTGGTTTTGCGAGCCTGATAGCGACCACACCCGCAGGCATGCTAGCAGATGCCACACGCTACAAGCGCTTGCTGGTGATTGGTTGTGCGCTTCTGGTGGCCGCGGTAAATCTTGTTTTACTGTTTTGGCCGCAAACCTGGTTTATCGCATTTTCGCAGATTGTGACAGGTGTCGCAGCGGCGGCGATTGGCCCTGCCATCCTCAGCTTGACGTTAGGTCTGGTAGGCCAAACAGGCCTTGCCCATCAGCTGGGCCAAAACCAAGCGTATAACCATGGTGGCAATGCTACCGCTGCCGTACTGGCTGCTTTGATAGGCTATTTTTACGGTGTCGAGGCCGTGTTTTATTTGATGGCCTTTATGGCCGCGCTGACGATCTTTTTGGTGCTTAAGATTAACCCTGCTGATATTGATTATGAGGAGGCTCGGGGGCTGGATAAAACAACGCATCAGTCTGTCAGCATAACGCAGGTATTTCGGGATCATCCGATGCTGCTGATCGTCGGCCTTACGCTACTGCTTTTCCACCTAGGTAACGCCGCCATGCTGCCATTATTAGGGCAGCGAGTGGCGACTAACGAACTGATGAATCCCGCCGTCTATACCGCCGGTACTGTTGTAATTGCCCAGGCAACGATGATTCCTATGGCCCTTCTGGCGGCTTGGTACTCCCATAAAAACGGTTATTGGCTACTGTTTTTGGTGGCGCTACTTGTGCTCCCTGTTCGTGGCGTAATGGCCGCGACTATTCCGGGGCTTTGGAGCGTTGTTCCGGTGCAAATCCTTGATGGTATTGGCGCGGGGTTGTTAGGCGTGGCAACCCCCGGCATCGTTGCACAAATTCTGCGTGGCACGGGGCGGGTGAACATGGGATTAGGCGCAGTAATGACACTGCAAGGCGTCGGGGCGGCACTCAGCGCTAGTTTTGCGGGCATTGTAGCGAGTTGGTTGAGCTATGAGGCGGCGTTTTTAGCGCTTGCCGGCGTCGCAGGCGTAGCCGTGGTGGTATGGTTGCTGTGCTTTGACCGTGGAGTCTCTTCATCGCCACTTGAGGTGAGCGTTTAGCCGCTTCAAGCCAGTATGGCGAGCAATACACGATGTTTGATGCGTACGTGTTCTAAAAAATAGCGCACTAAAGCCCTATGATTGGAACGCTAACTTTTTCGATACTCGGAGTGACACTAAAAAAAACAGGAACACTCCAATGGATCTCAAGCTACTGCTGGACTGGCGTCTGCACTTAATGGTGATCGTGACGTCAATGTTTGCCGAGTGGATAGGCATTGTGCGCATTCCACTCGGACCGGGAACGCTGCTGCTATTACCTCTACTTTACGCCTTTATCATTGGCGTACTCTTCAACCCCCACCTTTTCTCGGCAATGGGTAAGGTCATACCCAAGCCGGTCAGCAATGCGGCTGGCCCGATCATTCTAATCGCCATCCTGCCCTTTATTGCCAAGTTCGGTTCTACCATTGGCCCCGCCATTGAGCAGATCATCGCCGCAGGCCCTGCGCTGATACTCCAGGAGCTGGGCAATCTCGGCACCATGCTGATCGCGCTGCCCTTTGCCGTATTGGTCCTCAAAATGGGCCGGGAAGCGATTGGCGCGACCTATTCCATTGCTCGCGAACCTAATATTGCCATTATCTCAGACCGTTACGGGCTCCGAAGCCCTGAAGGCATCGGCATTATGGGCGTCTACGTGGTAGGCACCATGTTCGGTACGCTCTATTTTGCCTTGATGGCGGGCTATATCGCTTCACTGGATATTCTCGACATTCGTGCTCTGGCCATGGCCTGCGGGGTGGGCAGTGGAAGCATGGTAGCGGCATGTTCGGCGGCGTTAGCAGAAGCAGTCCCGGGTTCCCGTGATGAACTGCTGGCCTTTGCAGGGGCAAGTAATCTGCTCACCTATGCCACAGGACTATATATCTCACTATTTATCGCGCTACCGGTTACCGAGTGGATGTACAAGCGCTTAAAAGGCTCGCGTCAGGAGGTTCGTCATGAAAACCCATGAAAGCGGCGTTGATCAGTTTGATGCTGAAGCCTTAAAAGAGCTGCGCCCAGAAAATCAACTCGGCAAAACGGCCTTGGTGCTGGCGGCGGTATGCGTGTCAGCGTGGTTCAGTAACGTAGTCAACGGTTCGCCCTTGTTAGACGCACTGCCCGGCATGCTGATTCTGTATGTCATGGTCATCATCGGCTTGGTGATTGGGCGGGTATGCCCCTTTTACCTGCCCAGCGTGGCCTGGGTATCGCTGATTAGCATCATTGCGACGCTGCCATTCTTCCCTGGTAACGGCTGGATCATCGCAAGGCTATCTGAAGTGGATTTTCTGGCGGTGGTAACGCCGGTATTGGCCTATGCCGGGCTGGCGCTCACCGGTCGTGAGTTTGCCATGTTCAAGCAAACCGGATGGAAACTGGTGATCGTCGCCTTGCTGGTATTCACCGGTACCTTTATCGGCTCTGCCGTTGTCGCTCACGTAATGCTTTAAGGATAGGACGATGACTGCTTCAGTTAAGTTACCGGACAACGCTGAGCTCGCCGCTTGGCGCCACGATTTCCACCAGCATCCTGAAACGGCCTTTGAGGAGCACCGCACCAGCGCACGCATTGCAGCGTTACTGACAGAGTGGGGCTTTGAGGTGACCACGGGCATCGCGGGCACAGGGGTGGTTGCCGTCTTGGATGGCCAGCAAGGTGAAGGAAAAACCATCGGCCTGCGGGCCGATATCGACGCGCTGGATATTCGCGAAGAGACAGCGCTTGCCTATGCCTCGCAAACGCCTGGAAAAATGCACGCCTGTGGTCACGATGGCCATACCACGATGCTGTTAGGCGCTGCCTGGGCGCTAAAGCAGCAGCCGGATTTCAAAGGCAGGGTGGTGTTTATCTTCCAGCCCGCCGAAGAGAATGCGGGCGGCGGCCGGGTGATGGTTGAAGAGGGGCTGTTTGAATACTTCCCGATGGATGCCGTGTACGGGTTGCATAACTGGCCTGGGCTGCCGGTGGGTGTCGCGGCGGTACACGATACCGACGTGATGGCCGCGTTTGATATTTTCAGCCTGACGTTAACCGGTAAAGGCTGCCACGCGGCGATGCCGCACTTAGGCATCGATACCGTGCTGGCGAGCTGTCAATTGATTAGTCAACTGCAAGGGTTAGTGAGCCGCGAAACCCCGCCGGATAAATCGGCGGTGCTGAGTTTCACCAGTATTAACGCAGGGGATACGTTTAATGTGATCCCCGAGCAGGTAGCGCTGCGTGGCACGCTGCGCTGTTTTGATATGGCGCTTAAGGAGCATTTAGAGGCGCGCTTTAAACAGGCGATTGCCAGCTTAGCCGAGTTTCACGGCTTAACCGTTGAGCTGGATTACCAGCGCTGCTACCCCGCTACCATTAATACGCCGGAACACGCCCAGCACTGCGCCACGGTTCTGGAAAGTTTGTTAGGCCCAGGCAATGTGATCCGTAACCCACCACCGAGCATGGCTTCTGAGGATTTCTCGTTTTTACTCGCCGAGCGCCCCGGGGCTTACATCTGGATGGGCAACGGCGAGGATTCCGCTTCGTTGCATAACCCTCATTATGACTTTAACGACGCACTGTTACCGCTAGGGGCGCGCTACTGGGTAGAGCTGGTAAGGGCACTACTCGTCTAACTCATTATCGTCATTTAACACGCGTTATTCGCTCTCTGATGCCCAATGGGTAGGGGAGCGTCTACGCCCAATATCGACACCGAACATAGCGTTTCGCCATCAACAAAACGCTTAGGGAGTTTTAAGATGTCTTTAACCATTACCGTTATCGGGCTGGGTCAGATGGGTGGCAATATGGCGCTTACCCTTAAAGCAGCAGGGTTTGCCGTCATGGGCAGCGATCTGTTTGAAGCCGCACGCTCAAAGCTCGAAGGCCTCTGCCTGGCCGTCGTTGCTCCTGATGCCCTGCCCGCAAGCGATGTTTATCTGCTGTCGCTGCCCACCTCCGCCCATGTGCGTGAAGTGATTGAGCAATCACCGGGCCTGCTCACGCTGGCGCCGAAAGGCAGCGTAATTGTCGATACGTCAACCAGCGACCCCGCCGTGAGTCGTGAATTAGCCGAAAAAGTCATCGCCGCAGGCCTTCATTGGTTGGATGCCCCGGTAAGCGGTGGCCCCAAAGGCGCGGCCAGCGGCAAGCTGGGCATGCTATTGGGCGGCGATGAAGCCACCATTGAGCGGGTAATGCCGATGCTGGAGGCGATGTCGGCCAAGCGTACCCATGTGGGCGGCCCAGGCAGCGGGCATGTAGTGAAACTTGCCAATAATTATCTGTGTGCCGCGCACTTGATAACCACCGCCGAAGCGGTGGCGATGGCAGCCAAAGCGGGCGTCGACCCCGCCGCCTGTTTAGCGGGCATTAATAGCGGCTCCGGGCGTAGCGCGATTAGCGAGGTGAACTTCCCCGAGTGGATATTAAGCGAGCGTTTCGACTCAGGCTTTACCACTGGCTTGATGCGCAAGGATCTGCGCTTGGCCCGGGACGCTGCTGAACAATTGGGCATTCCGCTACCTCTGCTACAAGCCGTTGTTGATGCTTGGCACGCCAACCCCGAACAGCCCAGCGACAGCGATGACTTCAACCATATCACTACGTCGATTTTAGCCCGTGCCAGCCAAGCGGAGAGCAACCAATGAGCTCACTCAGCCAACACGCCTGCGACCATCTTGCAGAACTACTGAAAGGCTTCGGTTTAGCCGCGAGTACACCTTTAAGCAACTGGATTGATGGCAGTTTAGTCGCCGGAGAAGGTGAAGAGATTACCCTGATTAATCCTGCCACTGGCGAAGCGCTGGTGAGCTACCGCGACGCGGGCGCTGGACTAATTGAACGCGCCACTCAGGCTGCTGTGCGGGGCCAGCGCGAGTGGGTGACGCTAACCGCCAGCGAACGTGGGCGACGTATGAATGTTGCTTTGCGCGGTTTGGAGGGCCATGAAGAAGCACTGGCGCAGCTGGAAAGCGTCGTTGCGGGTAAGCCGGTTCGCGATTGCCGAGCCGAAGTGGGCAAAGTGCGCGAGATGTTTGAGTACTACGCGGGCTGGTGCGATAAGCAACACGGCGAAGTGATTCCGGTGCCTACCTCGCATCTTAACTACGTGCGCCATGTGCCCTATGGGGTGGTGGGGCAGATTACTCCCTGGAACGCGCCGATGTTTACCTGCGCCTGGCAGTTGGCGCCCGCCATTGCCGCAGGCAACGCCGCCGTATTGAAACCCTCTGAGTTAACGCCGTTCACCTCGGTGGTGATTGCCAAGCTGTTGGAAGAGGGGGGCAAAGGAGTGTCTCAAGGTCTGCCTAAAGGGCTGATCAATATCGTCAACGGGCTAGGCAAAACGACCGGCGCGGCACTGACTGACCACCCCACTATCAGCAAATTGGTATTTGTCGGCTCGCCCCATAGTGGCCGGATGATTGCCGAAGCGGGCGCGCGGCGGTTGGTACCCAGCGTGCTAGAACTGGGCGGCAAATCGGCCAATATTGTGTTCGCCGATGCCAAACTGGATGAAGCTGTAGCGGGTGCCCAAGCCGCCATTTTTGCCGCCGCTGGCCAAAGCTGTGTGGCTGGCTCGCGTTTATTGATTGAGCGCTCAGTGTTTGAGCAAGTCACTACCCGCTTGGCGCGTGCTGCGGAGCAGATTGCGGTGGGTCTACCCAGCGATGAGGCAACCCGCATGGGGCCGCTACAGAATCGCCGCCAATTTGAGCAGGTCACTCGCATGATTGAGGCCGCTGAAGCGGCAGGCGCGAGAGTGTTAACGGGTGGCAAGCGTCCCGAAGGCTTGCCTGACGAAGCCCACGGCTATTTTATTGCCCCTACCGTGCTGGTCGATGTTACGCCGGAGATGGAGATCGCTCAGCAAGAAGTGTTTGGACCGGTATTGGTGGCCATGGCCTTTGATGATGAAGCCCAGGCCATTCAACTCGCCAACGAAACCCGCTTTGGTTTGGCCGGCGCCGTTTGGAGCCAGGACGTGGCGCGGGCGCATCGTGTCGCCGGGCAGTTACGGGCAGGAACGGTGTGGATCAATAGCTACAAAGCGATCAGCGTAATGTCACCGTTCGGTGGCTTTGGCGACAGCGGCTTTGGCCGTTCCAGTGGCTTGGATGGCCTACGTGAATACACGGTGCCGCAAAGCGTCTGGGTGGAAACCGCGCCAGAAGCAAGCGTTGCGTTTGGTTACGGCAGTGGTGTCGGTTGATTGTTCGGCGGCACCTGAAGGTATTGGGCTAACCTGCTGGGGCGATTCGCTCCAGCATCGTGAGGAGTTACTGCAATGAGCTTTGGCATTGATCACCCCTTAGTCGCGGTAGCCGATTTAGATGTGGCAGCCGAGCGCGCGGAAGCATTGGGTTTTACCCTCAATCCGCGCCACAGCCACCCCTGGGGTACCGATAACCACTTACTTTTCCTGAACAATAATTTCATTGAGTTGATCGGCATTGCCCATCCAGAGTTGACGGATTACCGTGATAGTAACGGCTTTCAATTTGCCAAAGTGGTTGAGGCTCGCTTAGCCATTGGCGAGGGGATCGCCATGCTGGCCTTAGAAAGTGAAGCAATGTCGACGGATCATGCACTGTTGACTGCGCGTGGTTTTGAAGGGCACTCGCCTATTGAATTTCGCCGACTGGCGCATCTCGCCAGTGGTGATGTGGAAGTGGGCGTCGCATTAAATATCCTCCATGACCCTCAGCAGCCTTTCCTTACCCAGTTCTTATGCCAGCAATTGCGTCCCGAGCTGTTTCGCACAGACCCCACTCTTGAGCGGCACGCTAATACGGCGACGTCTATTACCGATATTTGGTATGTGTCAGATAACCCTGCTCGAGATGCGGAGCATTTTCGTCGTATCCATGGCGATGCAGCGATTCAAGCGCAAGCGGGGGGCTTTAAAATCCACACCGATAAAGGGGTTTGCCATTTATTAAGCGATTGGGCAATAGGTGAGCACTTTGAGGTGTTGGAAGGGCTCTCGTCAGTGCCCGCCAGGGCGGTGGCGCTAACTCTGGCCTGTGAAGATATTGCCGCGGCGATGAATCATTGGCAGGAGCACTCGCTACCTTTTGTGCCGCTGAACGCCCATCAGGCCGATATACCGCCTGAGGTGTTAGGCGGAACAGTGATACGCTTTTGTCAAACCACTGGGTGAGAGCACCAATAATGACCGAGACCTCAGATTTAGGCGCCCACGTCTTTAATGACCATGGCGCGCTTTGGCGGGAAATCCAAACAGCCGCCCTTGAAGCCTCACGCTCGCAGCCGCTACTCGCTGATTTCTACCGCTACGCTTTGCTTGATCATAGCGACTTTGCTTCGGCACTTTCCGTCGTTATCGCCGAGACGCTGTCATCACCCCATATATCGCATGCATCTGCACTGGCTGAGATAAGCGCTGTGCTTACGGAAAACCCGCTGATCGTAGAGTCCGCCCTGGATGATTTGTGGGTGTTACTAAAAGAAGACGCCGCCATCCCAGAGCCTTTTACACCGCTGCTCTATTTTTCTGGTTATCGGGCACTGCAGTGTCATCGTGTCAGCCATGTTTGGTGGACAACGGCTAAGAAAAGTATGGCGAGCTACTTGCAGTTTCGCTGTAGCTGTACTTTTAGTGTGGACATACACCCTGCTGCACGCATTGGTAGAGGCATCTTTATCGACCATGGTGTGGGCATTGTTATTGGCGAAACAGCCGTGGTGGAAGATGGTGTCACTATTTTTCAGGGAGTCACATTAGGGGGTACGGGTAAGCTTCAGGGTGATCGCCATCCCAAAATACGGCGGAAGGCTTTTCTGGGTGCAAACGCCGTTGTACTCGGCAATATTGAAATTGGTGAGGGCGCACGAATCGGTGCTGGCGCCATTGTCACAAAAAGCGTAACCGCTGGAGCGACTGTGGTGGGACTGCCTGCGACTGCGCGCTAATTAATATCGCGAAACGCCTGCATCCAGCGCTGCAAATGGCGCAGCAGAAGAATACTGGCCTTGGGTTGTTGGCGGCCCACGCGCGTGACCATGTGGGCATGAGAGCGCTGAAAAAGCGGATTATCTACCGGGCGTGCCACTAAAGTGCCGAGCTCTAAATCATGGGCGACGGCAAAAGCAGGCAATAGGGTAATGCCCATGCCGCTGCGCACGTACTGAGCTAACACCACCATTGAATTAGTGTTCATGGCTAGGCGTGGAGCAATCCGCGCCTGCTGAAAGGCTTGATCAACCATTTGGCGAACGCCGTGGCTGGGATCCCACATGGCCATGGGTTGAGCACTAAGCTCAGTCAGCGTTAGCGGTGCTGGGTGATTGGCTAAAGGGTGATCGGGAGACAGAATTGCCATTAGCGGTTGGGGGCTGGATGCCCAAAAGCGTAGCTGAGGGTGGGTGCGTTCGTGGAACATTAAGCCGATATGGCTATGATCCTCTACGACGGCTTCAATGATGCCCGAGGTGCCAGCGATATGAATATCGAGCTGGATACCTGCATACAGCTGAGTAAATTCATGTAGCGGGGAAGCCACCAAGTCACTGACAAACCCTTCACCAACAGTCAGGGATATCTTGCCGGTTTCCATGCGCTGGTAGGATTCAAGTGACGCAATAAAGCCTTCGTCTAGGGCACCGCGCCGCTCGCAGTACTCAAGCAGCATTTCACCTACCGGGGTAGGTGAAATGCCGTCGCGCTGACGCTCCATAAGCGTTGCTCCCAAGGCTTCTTCCAGCAATGCAATTTGCCGACTGACAGCCGAAGGAGCAATGTCTAAGCGCGCCGCTGCGCGGCGCACGGAGCCTGACTCCAGAGTAACGCGGAAGTACACTAAGCGTTGATGAGGTATATCCATCGTTAGCTGTTATACCTCTGCTCTTTCTTAGGCTAAATTTATTTAACCCAGATAATTACCCTGTGCCAATCATGAAGTACTACAAATATTTGAGCAGTCTTTGCAGCTTATTCATATCGGCGGAGTCGCCTACTAAGCGCACGTTGCCCCTCATCATGCCGTCAAGAAAGGCTTGCTGAGTTGGCTTTTTAAGTACTTTTAACGCCGTGGCTTGATCTCGGAAACGCAGTTCAAGATCTAAGTCAACGGGAAGCCCTTTACCGGTGCTGATGCCTTTTGGCGTCATCCGGTAGTGGCGGGCAATGCTTAGATCTTCCGTGGCAATTCCCCAGTCCAAGCCGCGCATACGCTCTAGCTGTTCACGAAAGCGCGGCTTGCGGCGCAGGGCGCGTTTGAGCAGTACGCCCAGCAGCCACAGCGTCAGCTTGAGCTTCATTAGGAAACGGCGTCCTTAAGTGCTTTACCCGGCTTAAAGGCGACGTTTTTGCTGGCTGGAATTTGTAGCGGTGCACCGGTTTGCGGATTTTTACCGGTACGCGCTGCGCGCTCACGTACGGTGAAAGTGCCAAAACCAATCAAAGCAACATCTTCACCCTTGGCACAACTGTTGGTGATCTCATCCAGAATAACGTTTAGCACTTGGCCTGCCTTATCTTTGGACAGGTCAGCACTTTCAGCGATGGCAGCAGCGAGTTCAGGTTTGCGCATAAGGAATCTCCCTTTAGTAAACAATCGAACTTTGTTAAAGAATCGAGCGTAAAGCAAATGCATGTTGTTGGGTGCGTCACCAACACTAGGTGAGCTTCTCTAGCCTAGTCGTGAACGCGGCGAAAATCAGCCTAGCAGCGAAGGTGCTGCTCTGGAAAGCTCCACTTTCCTTCTCACGCAGCCACCTGTCAACGCAAAACCAATCAAACGTCCGTCTTTATTTTCGGCCAAGGCACTGATATCTCCGCCTTCACCTTCTATTCGCCAGCGTTCAGGCACGGTGGTTGGTGGGTAGGCGACCACTGGCAGTAGAGGTGTTTTAACCACTATCGGCCATGTGCCGAAACTGACTGGTGTTGGGGAACCCGTGAGGGTTGCTGCCAATGCCTTGGCGCTCGCTTGCAGCGGTTGTACGTACATGGCATTAACGCCATCGACGCAGGCCACATCGCCCAGGGCATAGATGTTCGGGTTCGATGTACGCAGTAGGCGGTCAACTTCGATACCACTAGGCGAGACGCTAAGACCCGCGGCTTCGGCAAGCACCGAACGGGGTGTAAGCCCGGTTGCCATCAGGATGAGGTCGGCGCTGACAGCATCTCCGTTATCCAACCGTAATTCGATGCCATCAATGCTGCTCGGGGCTAATGAATCAATTGAGCGGCCTAGACAGAGACGGATGCCAGCTTCATTGAAGGCATCGCCTAAGGCGTTGCCCAACGGTGCTGGTAGCAGGCGCGGAAGCAGTGTGGCTTCAGGAGCAATGACGCTGACTTGATGCCCGCCTGCGTGCAGGTCGTTGGCAAATTCACAGCCGACTAACCCTGCGCCAATAATGGCTACTCGTGTAGGGCCGTGACCTAATGCCTTATGAAAACGGCGGTAGTCGTCTAAATCATTGATGGTAAAGCAGCGTGGGGCCACATTAGGAGCGATGCTGAAGGGCACTCGTGGCGCAGCGCCGGTGGCTAATACTAGCGTGTCGTAGCTGAGCACTTGGTCTTGTTCAAGAAGGATTGATCGGTTATCCACATCCAGTGCGCGCACGGGGGTGTGGATAATTACCCGGGCCTGCAATTCATTACCAAGCTCAGCGGCACTCCGCTGGGCTAATTTATCGGGTATGAGACCTTTGGCAAACCCAGTCGATAACAGAGGCTTGCTGTAGTCTTCGCCGCTGTCTGCACTCACTAGGGTGATTGAGCGTTGGTCGCCCAGGCGGCGCAAGGCGCGGGCAAGGCCAACGCCTGCCATGCCAGTGCCAATAATTACCAGTGCAGCGTGAGATGGCGTATTTTGTGTTTGGGTTGCGGGCATGCAGACACCAAAAGAGTCGTTAAAAAGATTGCTGAAACAAAAGCCTACTAATACCCCATGTTACACTAGCCAGCCCGTTTATTGCCTTGGAGAACTTGGTGACGCCTGCTGCTTTTCGGCAAACTCCTCCCTTTTCGCGCTGGCGTCCCCTTGCTGCTGCGCGCCCTGCCATGAGTGCTTCCTGGTGGCAGTGGGTTGCTTCTACTGACTCGTTAACCGCCCGCTTAATAGCTGCCGGTGGTGACAAGCCATTTCGAGTGCGGCTGCTACGCCAGGGAGTAGGCTGGCCGCAGCAGGATGAGGCCCAGGCGATTGGCATCGGCGCCAAACGTTACGCATGGCTGCGTGAAGTAGCGCTGTGTTTAGATAACACGCCATGGGTCGTGGCGCGCTCGGTTGCCCCGCTTACGAAGTTAAAGGGCCAGCGTTTGGAAGGATTAGGCGAGCGTTCGCTGGGTAGCTGGCTATTTCGGCAGCCTGGTTTAGTGCGTGGGCCGCTGGAGGCTACCTCTCGCCCCCCTCAATTTGCTAGAGCGAATGGAATAGAGAGTTACTGTGCTTGGGGCAGGCGCTCGGTGTTTTATCACGGCTGTCAGGAAGGCGGGTTATCGTTACTGGTTCAAGAGTACTTTTTGCATGCGATGGCGGATGAACTTGATCTGCCTTCGCGCTAGGCTAGCAGCTGTGTTTTATTTTTCGTGAGGTAAGCATGGATCGTTCACTGTTGCGGCCGCAGGGATGGGCTCGCGTGGCAGATTTTTTACAGCTGATGCGCTTGAATCGACCTATTGGCACGTGGCTGTTGATGTGGCCGACGCTTTGGGCGCTCTGGTTTGCCGCTGAAGGCGTACCCGGCCGAAAAACCCTGCTGATTTTTATCGCGGGGGTTTACGTCATGCGTGCAGCTGGCTGTGTGGTGAATGATTATGCCGATCGTCATTTTGACGGCCATGTGAAACGTACTAAAACTCGTCCGCTCGCGACGGGTCGCATCAGCGAAACCGAAGCTCAACTGCTGTTTATTGGCTTGGTTACCGCGGCGTTTATTCTGGTGATACTGACCAATTGGTTTACGGTTCTGCTCTCGCTGGGCGGTGTGCTGCTGGCCATCATTTATCCGTTTATGAAGCGCTATACCCACTTTCCACAGGTGGTGTTGGGGGCGGCATTTTCATGGGCGATCCCGATGGCCTTTGGCGCCGTGCTGGGCTATGTCCCGCTGGAAGCGTGGCTGCTTTTCTGCGCAAACGTACTATGGACAGTGGCTTACGATACCCAGTACGCCATGGTTGATCGCGACGATGATATAAAAATTGGTATTAAATCCACGGCCGTGCTGTTTGGGAGTGCGGATCGCTTAATGATTGGCTTGTTGCAGGCGGCCACGTTGTTGCTGTTGGCATGGGTGGGTTGGCGAGTCGATTTAGGTGGATTTTTCTGGTTGGGGCTGGTCGCTATGGCAGCGACTTTTCTGCACCAACAGCGCTTGATTCGCCACCGTGAGCGGGATGCGTGTTTTCAGGCATTCCTCAATAATCACTGGTCGGGCCTGCTGATATTTGCCGGTATCGCGTTAAGTTGGTGGCCTGCGGTAGGTCAATAGCTGTTATTGTCATGTAACTGTCATCAAGTCATGGTGTTATCGTCACTGACATGTCATTGAACTCGTTTCTTTGAACAATTTTCTTTGAGCTGTATTTCATTGAACACCGTGAGGCATTGGTATGACCGCCAAGACCGTTCTGATTGTCGATGACGAAGCGTCCATTCGCGAGATGATCGCAGTAGCGCTGGAAATGGCTGACTATCGCGTGCTTGAAGCGGATAACGCCCAGGATGCCCATGCCATATTGGTCGACCATCAGCCTGATTTAGTACTGCTCGACTGGATGATGCCCGGCACCAGCGGTATTGAGCTAGCCAGGCGTTTAAAGCGCGAGGAAGCCACCGCCGAAATTCCCATTATTATGCTTACCGCTAAAGGCGAAGAGGATAATAAGATTCAAGGGCTTGAAGCTGGCGCAGATGACTATATCACCAAACCTTTTTCGCCCCGCGAATTGGTGGCACGGCTGAAAGCGGTGCTGCGCCGTGCGACCCCGCGTGGCGTTGAGGACCCGATTGAAATCAATGGCCTGCTGCTCGATCCGGTAAGCCACCGGGTTAGCGCCCACGGTAAAGCGTTGGAAATGGGGCCAACAGAGTATCGTCTGCTGCAGTTTTTATGACTCATCAAGAGCGCGCTTACACACGTAGCCAACTGCTTGACCAAGTGTGGGGAGGCAATGTGTATGTCGAAGAGCGTACCGTTGATGTGCATATTCGCCGCCTGCGCAAAGCGTTAGGCGACGTGCATCAAAACCTGATTCAAACGGTTCGGGGTACCGGATACCGTTTCTCTGCACGGGTGTAAATGTGCGCCTATGGAGCCGTGAACTGTGGCGAATAGCGTGGCTGGCCACGCTAGGAACTTGCTTAGGCTGGTTGCTGGGCTCAGCAGGACTAGGGCTTGCGGCAGGGCTTGCGGTATGTCTGTTCTATCACTTGCGGCAGCTGCGCGAACTCTACTTATGGCTCACCCTTCATCCTCATGACGAACCGCCTGCCGCTCGTGGTATGTGGGGAGAGCTGTTTGATCGTTTGTACCGCTATCAGAAAAGCCAACGTATAACGCAAAGCAGGCTGCGCTCTACTTTAGCGCGTATTCAAGAGTCATCCGAAGCGATGCGCGATAGTGTTGTCATGCTGGATCGCCACGGTGATTTAGAGTGGTGGAACAGCGCTGCCACCGCCATGCTCGGGCTACAAACCTCCCATGATAGAGGGCAGCACATCACCAACCTGCTGCGCGAGCCCAGTTTTATCAGTTACTTTAATGCTCGAGATTATAGTGAACCCCTAACGCTAACCTCGCCCATTGATGAGCGCCGCATCCTGCAGTATCAAATTACCTTATATGGAGACGATGAGAGGCTAGTGATGGCACGGGATATCACTCGCTTGCACCGCCTTGAGCAGATGCGGCGTGATTTTGTCGCCAACGTTTCCCACGAGCTGCGCACCCCTCTAACCGTTCTTTCCGGCTATCTCGAAACCTATAGCGATATCGCTGATCAGCTTCCCCCGCGACTTGGTAAAAGTATTCACCAAATGCAGGAGCAGACGCAGCGAATGCAGAATTTGGTCAATGATCTACTACTGCTCTCGCGTTTGGAAATCGACCAGGGCGGTAAAGATCATCATCCGCTGAATCTTGGGCCTTTACTGCAAAGTATTTGTGCTGATGCGCTGGCGTTGTCGAATCAGCGTCATACAATCACTGTTGCCCTTGAAAGCGAAGCACGCCTGCTATGTAGCGAGCAGGAGATTCGCAGCGCCATTTCTAACCTGGTCTTTAATGCGGTTCGCTACACCCCGGCAGGCAGCCAAATTACATTACGCTGGCAAGGTAATGCCGCTGGCGGTGGTTCAATTGACGTTGAAGACAACGGCGAAGGGATCGATCCGGTACATATCCCTCGATTAACCGAACGTTTCTACCGAGTTGATAAGGGCCGCAGCACTGCGACCGGTGGCACAGGTCTAGGATTAGCCATCGTTAAGCACGTATTGTTACGCCATGATGCGCAATTACAGATTGAATCCCACCCCGGTAAAGGCGCGTTATTCCGTTGTTCATTTCCCCCCTCTCGTCTTTTAGCGCCTAGTAAGTAGTCCCGGCGCATAATACTTGTAGAGGTGTGCAATATTGGCATGTAAGATTGGTAAAACTTTACTCATGTGCCATTTTTACACAGCATTCCCGCTTGTATTTCGCTTTTCAAACGCCTATTTCCTTTTATTTTATCCTTATTAAGATACTGTTTTTATTAAATTTAAGATTTTATTACGGTTTTTTGGCATATCCGATGCACTATATTAAGTAAGGAAGACGACCGCAGGAAATGCTGGCTTTTAGATAGGCCCTTCTTTCTTAACTAAGCGGTACTAAACAGCGATCGGAGGTGGAATATGATGTCCAAGGATTTTCTCAAGAAAGCTGGCATTCTAGGTGTTTCTTTTGGTCTGATGGCAAGCCCATTGGCCTTTGCACAAACAGATGAAAACTCTGCAATTGATGAGAACCAGGGTATCACGGCAGATGAACAGCCGATGGATAGCCATTCTCAAGACGCAGCATCTGGCGACTATGAAAAAGAAGATTTGACTACCGATCATGGTACTCAGGGACCAGACACAGTTGATGATCCAGAATCGACGGATATGGGCAGTGACGAAGAGGCCACCCCAGAAGGTGTCGTTGAAGAAAATAGCGCAAGCTAATCATTTTTAATTTTAAGATATCTAGGAATGCTTCTTCAATGGATGAAGTAGCACTCAACAGGATGTTGTATAAGCAAGGATGCTTTTTGATTCAAGGATGAATCAGTAGGAAATCAAAACGTTAGTCAGGGTTAATTCCAAGGTTGGAGTCCCGCACAAGGAGTGGAAGCTAACGTTAGCTATTACCTATACGCCTATTCAGATATCGGGCCCCGCCATGGCGGGGCCTAATTTTTGCTGCTTGTTTACGTAGATGCCAATCACTTACTCTGCATCTACCTGCCTATCTGCTTTGCGTATTAATGCAAAGTTTACATCCCTCCTTTTGCCTATCTCATCCATCGTCCAACTACACATTGGGTCCTCATGGTGCAAGTTTAGGTAGTTTTTCAATATCGCTCGCAAGCGAACTATTAGCTGAGTGTGTCAAAAAGGCACAGACAATATTGCGCATGTGTCATTTGTGTACATGTATTTAGCGTGCTTTTGTTTTTTGTGCATTATTATTGCGCGCAATAAGTATTATTTAAGATGTTGATTTTATTGTTTTAATTTAAATTATCGCCAGGTTGGCACCGTATATGCTCTATCTGGACAGTGAAGCATCCGCGGTAAGAGACAGACCTGAAGGCTTTTCTTACTTCACTTCAGCGGAATTAATCAGTCATTTGGAGTAAATATTATGTTTAACGCATTCGTTAAAAAAACAGCCATCTTAGGTCTATCATTAGGTTTACTGGCTAGCCCATTGGCATTCGCCAACATTTCCATCGAAGCTAATCAAGATTTGACCGTAGACGATGAGCCGATTCAAGCCCAGTCACATCGCACAAATGATCAAGCTGACTTCAGCCCATCCGATCTGATGTACGACGAAGGTGACCGTCCTAATGTTATCAAGTCAGAATCTAGCCGTACTAGCGTTCAAGCGGAATACACCGCGAAAGATTTAACGCATGACGTAGGCGATGGAAACGTTTGGTAACAAAAGATTGCAATTATGTAGAAATACATTACGATTAGCGTGTGAGCTAAACATGCAAATGCATGTCACACCGATAGGGATGCAGATCGATTCAAGGAACGAATCAATCGACAATCAGAGCGCTGGTCAGGGTTAAATTCCAAGGTTGGAGTCCCGCAAACGGATAGGAAGCTAGCGTTAGTCATTGTCCCGATATTGTGTCCTTAGACCCTGCTGATGCGGGGTCTGATTTTTTTATCCTAGTGAAATTTATTTTCGGGTATCCTCTTCAAGACTCTATTTAGTGGCATAAGAGAATTTTCTCGTCGACCAAGTGCTGCTGACCTCCCTGCACTACCATTTCTTTACGCTAAGTTTCCTATGTATGTTTTAAAGTGCTGTAAAAAATCAAAATGCTACATGTGTAATTATTGCACAATTATTTTTGACAAAAATATATTGCGTTACATATAGTTGCGCGCATAATTTTATTTATAAGATTTTGATTTTTAATCATTTATTGTTTTTTAGCCAATTTCGGCGCGATTAATGCAAAAATAGAAGTACAGTTATCCGAGCGATAGCATCACTTAAGAAGCATAAGTATCACTAAAGACATAATTGCCGCTTAATGATCAGTTGGCGGTACATGATAATTAATCAGGAGAACGTCATGTTATTGAATGAAATGGGTAAAAAACTCGCTATTGTCGGTATTTCTTTTGGGTTGATCGCAAGTCCATTAGCAATGGCGCACTCTTCTATTGAGCTGAACAAAGATCGTTCGGCCGGTCAGGGCGTCATCGATAAACCACATTCGTCGTCCGAGCGTACGCAGCAGCCTGCTACTCGTGACTTAACGCGTGATGATGGTGATAGCCTCGATTTTTCTCCCTCTAGCAGTGCTTCAGATACAGGGGAAAGGACGAACCGTGGTGCCAATATCAGTCCCGAAGACTTAACCCGTGATGAAGGTGATAGCACCGACTGGTGATTAATCGCCTTACTGTTACTTGTTAATACGCAAAACCCCGCCTAAGCGGGGTTTTGCGTTCTGTGTTAAGTAAAACAGCCTTCAGTGGTGGTGCCCATCCGCCGCTTCGCTGCCTTCCTGGGCGCTTTGTACCCAGACTTCAATCTCCACATTACCTTTTTCAGCAAAGGTGAGCGTCATAGGAAACCGATCACCTTCTGTTAACGGGTCGTTTAAGCCGATGAGCATTAAGTGAAAGCCGCCACCTGGCCGCATGGTGTAGGTATCTTCAGCTTCAATACGGATCTCGTTCACATGACGCATCTGCATCATATCACCATCCATTTGCATATCGTGAAGCTCCACGTTGCTACTCGCGGGGCTGCTTGCGCTAATCAAAGTAACAGGCTCTGAAAAGGCGGTAATATCGACGTAGGCGGCACCATTGGTCGCACCAGGAGGGGTAGGTGTTGCGAAGGGATGCGCGATGCGTAGAGCGTCAGTTTGAACGTCGTGGGCTAGCGCTACAGTGCTGACTAATAAAAAACCAAGCCAAACTATCGGTTTTAACATGCCGTAATTCCTTTGTTATTGATAGACGATAATGACAGATCCGCTAAACTTAAAGGTAGCAAAGTAGCGTAGCCTGAGTAATAAACTCTCCGCGCGTTTACTGCGGCGTGATGCCGCGTGGATCAGCTTGTGTGTCGCGGTAGTGATCATCCCAAAGCAGCACGGCTCCCGCTACGGCGCCGGGAATCAGAAACAGATTGGCCAGCGGAATCCATGTGATTAACGTGACTAGCCCTCCAAAGCTAAGGCTTTGCCACCAACGTTTAGCGAGCCGTTGGCGCATATCGGCAAACGTCACCTTGTTGTTATCCATTGGGTAGTCTAGATAAGTGATGGCCATGATCCAGGCCGAGAAGAGCGCCCACAGCAGTGGCGCAAATAAATTCAGTCCTGGAATCCAGCTAATCATAAACAGTCCAGCCGCGCGAGGCAGGATATAGGCGAGCTTAACAAACTCGCGACCAAGAGCATCAATGGCTGTTTTAGTAAGGTTGCGGTCATCAATCGGTTCATGGCCAGTCACTTGTGTTTCGACTTTAGCGGCCAAAAAGCCGTAAAACGGGGCAGCGATGAGACTGGTCACCAGCGTGAAGGTAAAAAACACCACCACTAACAGGCTGATCACAAAAACCGGCCAGATAAGCCACGATAACCAATCAAGCCAGGTCGGCACCATGTTCATCCAGTGAGCCAACCAGCCATCGAAGCGGTTAAGCACAAAGCTGAACATGCTGACGTAGACAATCAAGTTGACCAAAATGGGCAGAAAAACATAGCGGCGCATACCCGGTCGATACACACAACGTGTACCTCGGCTAAGCGCAGTAACAGCATCCAGCATGTTGGGGGGACTCCTTGTGATTCAAACGTCCAGGCAGCTAGGCGGCCTGGACGTATTGCAGGAGGAAACCCCTATCAGGTCAAGACTTTTTTAGTACTTCCGGATCTAGGGTTTCAGTGTCGCTATGGCGAATATCCAGACCTTTGACAAGATAGACCACGTACTCAGCAAGGTTGTCGGCGTGGTCGCCAACCCTTTCCAGTGCGCGCAATACCCACATGATACTGAGCACGGAGGTAATGCAGCGCGAGTCTTCCATCATAAACGTCATTAATGAGCGCATGGCACTGCTGTACTCGTCGTCTACCAGCGCATCTTCGCGCACCACCGCCATGGCAAGGTCGGTATCAAAGCGAGCAAAAGCCGTCAGCGCATCGCGAAGCATTTTACGCACATGCTCACTGATATGACGCACCTCAACTAAACCACGCACATTGCTGGAATTTTCGCTTAGTAGCAGAGCGTTGCGGGCGATTTTGCTGGCTTCATCACCAATGCGCTCAAGGTCAGAGGTGGCGCGAATGACGGCGAGCACTAAGCGTAAGTCGGATGCGGCAGGCTGGCGTCGTGCCAGTACCCGGGTGCATTCGTCGTCAATTTGCAGCTGCAGATCGTTGACCTGACGATCATTGTCACGCACTTGTTCGGCCAGGCGGGTATCGCCTTCCAGAAGTGCAAAGACGGCATCCTGCACTTGCTTCTCTACCAGACCGCCCATGGCCATCAGATGGGTTTTTAGCTCTTCCAGCTCCTGGTTGAACTGGCGAGAGATATGCTGGCTGTGAGAGTCGCTAGTAATATCCATGGAGCACTCCTGACGTTTCAGTCGATAAGGCCTAGGTAATGCGGCCGGTGATGTAGTTTTCGGTGTGTTGCAAACGGGGGTTGGTGAAGACCTGATCAGTAGGCCCGTACTCAACCAGCTCACCTTGATGCAAAAAGGCGGTGTAGTCCGATACGCGCGCCGCTTGTTGCATATTGTGAGTAACCAGTACCAGCGTCAGCTCCGACTTTAGATTACGTATCAACTCCTCAATTTTGAGCGTTGATATAGGGTCTAGCGCTGATGCCGGTTCATCAAGCAGCAGTACGTCGGGCTGTACTGCTAAGGTGCGGGCGATGACTAGGCGCTGCTGCTGACCGCCGGAAAGCTGCCAAGCGGAGCGGTGCAGGCGGTCTTTAACTTCATCCCAAAGGGCGGCGGAAGTTAACGCCCACTCAATAATGTCGTCTCGTTTACGTTTAGGAAGGCGCTGCTGCAGACGCAGACCGAAGGCAACGTTTTCATAGATCGACATCGGGAAGGGGTTGGGGGTTTGAAACACCATCCCGACTCGCCGCCGCAGTTCGGTCACGTTCGTTTGCGGGTCGTGAATATCTTGCCCTTCCAGCATGATGTTGCCGCTATGGGTGACTGACTCATTAAGGTCATGCAGCCGGTTAATCGCCCGTAACAGCGTCGATTTACCGCATCCCGACGGGCCAATGAAGGCCGTCACGCGGTGACGCGGGACACTAAGGGTTAAGTCGCGCAACGCCTCTTTCCCCGCATAGGCGAGGCTCAGGTGATTTATGCTCAGGCAGCTGTGCTCTGACGAGAAGTGCGTCACTGGTGCCTGAGAGGTATTGACTGAATGTGATGACGCTAGCATTCGTTTCCCCGTTGACGCCTTAGATAATGACGCAGAAATATGGCAGTTAGATTAAGCACCACCACAATTAACACTAAAAGTAGTGCCGTGGCGTAAACCAGCGGTATGGCAGCCTGCACATCTTCACCGTGAAAGGCGGTATCAAATAAATGATAGCCAAGGTGCATGAACTTGCGCTCTAAATGTAGGTAAGGGAACTCACCATCAATGGGCATTTGGGGCGCCAGTTTGGCAACGCCTACGAGCATCAAAGGCGCCACTTCGCCGGCCGCGCGAGCGACTGCTAAAATAACCCCTGTCAGCATGGCAGGGGCCGCCATGGGCAGTACGATGCGGGTGAGCATCTCCAAGCGGGTGGCACCCAGCGCCACGGCACCTTCGCGCTGCGCCTCAGGAATGCGTGCCAAGCCCTCTTCGGTGGCGACAATGACCACAGGCAAGGTGAGCAGCGCGAGGGTGAGTGATGCCCATAAAAGACCGCCGGTGCCAAAGGTAGGCGAGGGCAGTGTGTCGCTAAAGAACCACTCATCCAGCGAGCCGCCGACACCATAAACAAACACCCCCAAACCAAATACGCCATACACAATAGATGGAACGCCCGCTAGGTTGCGCACGCCAATGCGTACCAGCCGTGTTAACCGCCCCTGGTGAGCGATCTCATTGAGGTAAATGGCGGCCAGAACGCCAAAAGGGGTCACGATCACCGACATTAGAATCACCATCAGCACCGTGCCAAAAATCGCTGGCCAAACGCCACCGTGCGTATTAGCGGCGCGTGGCCCTTCGCTGAGAAACCGCCAAACCGAATCCCCCCAGGCGTGGGTTTTCTGCCACCATGCCATGGCATTGGGCGTTTGAGCGCTAGCCACATTGGCAAGCGGTTGGCGCAAGGATTGACCATTCGCGGTAGTGAGCAGCAGTTGGCTCTCTTGGCGTTGGCTGGCGGGCAGCGCCAGGAGAGTAGTGAGCCGTTGCCAAGCTGCTTCCCCTTCCCAACGCTGGTCGGCCTGTTCAACGGCCACCAAGCGACCAATAAAGTCACCCCAGGGGCTGCGCTCTAAGCGAATCAAATCATTGGGATGGGAGCGCTCGACAATGTCGTCAATGGCTACCCAGCGCCAGCGCACGCCATCAATATCTTGGTTGCCGGTAAAGTAGAGACGTTCATCCCCCTCTTGCTGGGGCAGTGCAACCTCCCGTATGGCTTCGCCTGCAAAGATTTCGCCCGAGCTAAGCGTGACCTCCTCTAGCGTGGCGGGCCAGAAGTGTCCTAGGCCGCGTACCAGCAGTAACGCCAGTAAGGCACCCAGCATCAGTAGAGAGAGGGCTACGCTGGCCGCGCATAGCCATGGCCATAAGTTGTTCAGCCAGTGAAAACGAGGGCTCCGAGAGGCGGTATTAGCTGCGCCTGAGTTCATGACGTGCCCCCCATCTGGCGGTAACGGCGGCGCAAGCGATGGCGAACCACCTCCGCGAGGGTGTTGACCAGGAAGGTGAAAATAAACAGCACTAGCGCGGCTAAAATCAGCAGATGGTAAGTCTGCCCACCGGGCGACGCTTCAGGCAGCTCAATGGCGATAGCCGCAGCCATGGAGCGCATGCCCTCAAAGGGGCTGGCGCTAAACAAAGCAGTGTTACCACTGGCCATCAGCACAATCATGGTTTCGCCCACCGCCCGGCCAGCCCCAATCATGACCGCTGAGAAAATACCTGGGCCCGCTGCCGTTAGGGCGACTTTCCACAGCGCCTGCCAGCGGCTGGCGCCCAGCGCTTGAGCGCCCTCAATTAAGGTGGAAGGCACGTCGGCCAGCGCATCTTCTGCCAGCGAGTAAATGCTAGGGATAACGGCAAATCCCATGGCAATACCAACAATCAACGCGTTGCGGGTGGCGTAATCCATACCAAAGCGCTGGTCGAGCAATTGGCGTAGATCGCCGCCAAACCACTGTTGCTCGATCCACGGGGCTAGCCATAGCACTAACGCCACCATTAAAGCGAGCCAGGGCACTAACCAGAGACCTGCCCACGAGAGCGGTAAGCGACGGCGCAGCTGTGATTGAGCCAACTGCCAGAGTAACCCTGCCAGCCCAGCGCTGAGCGGTAGCCAGACGATCACGGCCAACGCGCTGGCTAGGTGGTGCTCTATCCATGGCGCCAGAATGAGCCCGGCGATAAAACCCACTACAACGCCAGGGATGGCTTCCATCATTTCTAATGCGGGTTTGATGCGCGTGCGTAGGCTTGCTGACATGAACAGAGCGGAGTAGATGGCCGCCCCTAAGGCAACGGGAATCGCGAAAAGTAGTGCGGCCAGAGCGGCTTTAAGGGTGCCCCAGGCCAGTGGAGAGAGCTTGGCCAGCGCTAAGGTATCGCCAATCGCCAGCAGCGGGAGAGTTTCCCACACTAAAAAAATGCCGATAGCCAGAATCGCCAACAGCACGCCAATGCCCCCCGCGGTGATTAACCCGGTGGCCACGCGATCTTGCAACAGCCGTAGCGGCTGTCGAGAAGAGGTTAACCGAGGTGGGGTCATGTCGCTATCATGACAAAACTAAGCATGGCAAAACCGGCGTGATCACAGTACTGACCAGTATGTATTGAAAAGGCGTGTAGTGAAGTAATTCGATATTGAAAAAAGTGCATAGAATGACTCCTTACCCTAAGGCACTAATGTGACATTTAGATGACAATGGTTTACCACCTTTGCTGTGCGGTGAGGTCACTGGTGGTTAAAGGAACAAACCCAGACGCGCGAGCAATTTGTTGCCCTTCCTCGGACACAATCAGCGTGAGTAGCGCTTGTTCAGCGGGCGGTAACGATTCATCTGGGGGTAGGTTTACATAGAGGTAAAGGTAGCGCGACAGCGGATAATCGCCGCTCTGTATAGCCGCTTCATTCGGCGGTATGGCAACGCCGTCATCGTTGTATAGGCTCAGCCCGTGCACTGCGGGGTTAAGATGGTTAAACCCCGCGTAACCCATCGCATTGGCAGACTCCCCGACAGCGGCGACCACCGCCGATGAGCCAGGGTGTTCGCTGATATCGTTACGAAAATATCCATCGCATAACGCCCGCTCTTGAAATAGCCCGTGGGTACCCGAGGCAAGGTTACGCCCATGCAGCGCAATACTGCCAAATGACCAGTCACGCGTCGCAGGGAGTTGCTCCCAGCGTCGAATCGGGGTTTCTGCCCCGCAAGCCAGCGAAGTGGAGAAGATGGCATCAACCTGCTGTCGGGTTAGCGCGCGTAAGGGATTATGTCGATGCACGACAACGATAAGCGCATCACGGGCGACCTTTAATTCCAACGGCGGGTAGCCGTAGCGCTCAATAAAGTTATCGCGCTCGTCAATGGTCATCGGGCGAGACATCGGACCAAGCCGGGTAGTGCCTGCCATTAGCGCCGTGGGAGCGCTGGCGGAGCCTCCTGCTTGAAACTGCAGCTTTACGTCAGGGTAGCGGGTGGTCAATGTTTCACCCCAGCGCAACATCAAGCCTGCCATGGTGTCAGACCCCACGGCGCCCAGGGTGCCACTTATCGGCGGCGTTTGCCCCCAGGCAAGCGGCGTTACCAGCAGTAGGGCCATCAACAGCCAGTGCATTAGCGTGTGCCTTAACGGTATAGGCGTGCCCCGTTGCGTTGAAAGAGTATGCACAGGAGTATTCAAACAAGCGTCCTCTTATGGTTAACTAAATCCATTCTATTGTGTTGCGATGCAGCAACGCGCATTGATAACGTTCCTTACTGCAACGTTTACAACAATAAACTGACTAAGCGACTAACTCATGACTCTTCTGGAAACCGATTTGGATGACGTACCCGCCCCTCAAGGGCAACTGACGTTAAAACTACTGGCTTCCCGTCAAGATACCAATCTTTACGGCGATATTCCTGGTGGCTGGTTGGTCAACCAAATGGATCAAGCGGCAGAACTAGCAGCAGGGCGCGAAGCGGGTGGGCGAACGGCCACCGTGGCGATTGAAGCCATGGACTTTCTAAGCCCGGTGCGTGTTGGCTCAATGGTCAGTGTTTACACCCAGGTACAAGAGATTGGCCATAGCTCAATCAAAATTGATGTGGAAGTTTGGGTGCGTCCGCCCCATGGGCAGCGGATAGAAGAGCGTCAAAAAAGTGACAGAGGCGCGTTTCGTGATGGTGGCGCTAGACGAGAACGGGCGTATTCGGGCGGTACATAGCGAGTAGCTCACTACTCAAGATGACGGTTGCGAATAGCAAAAGGGCGCCGAGTGCGCCCTTTTGCTGTATTTGCCGCTTACCGGGTTGGCGAGCGATTAACCACCCACGTTATCTCGGCTCTTCAAGTAGGCATATTCGCCCACATCGCTGAACGGACGCAGCAGTTTCTGGAACGCAGAGTAAGATTCGTACACACGACGAGACTCTTCGTCGTTGTCTACCTGGCGCTGGATGGCTTCCTGTGAAGAGGTGTAAAGCGCCGCCATAACGTCTTCAGGGAAGGTGCGCAGTTGAACACCGTGCTCATCGACCAATGATTCCAGTGCCTGGGCATTACGGAAGGCGAATTCACTGATCATCGCCATGTTAGAGGCGCGAGCAGCTTCACGAATAACGTCCTGCAGATCTTCCGGTAGCGCATTCCAGGCATCAAGGTTAACCGTGCCTTCCAGCACCGCCGTGGGCTCATTCCACACCGAGGTGTAGTAGTAGTCAGCCACTTGGTGCAGACCAAAGGCCAGGTCGTTATACGGGCCTACCCAGTCGGCGGCATCCAACACCCCTGTTTGCAGCGAGGTAAAGATTTCTGAACCGGCCATGTTCACGGTGCTCACGCCGATGCCGTTCATCGCTTCACCCGCTAAGCCGGGTAGACGCAGCTTCAGCCCCTGCATATCGTCCAGCGAGTTGATCTCTTTCTTGAACCAGCCCGCCATCTGCGTGCCGGTATTACCGACAGCGAAGGGCTTCAGGTTGTGGTTGGCGTAGATCTCATCCCACAGCTCCTGACCGCCGCCATGATACAGCCAGGCGTTCATTTCGGTGGTGTTCATGCCGAACGGTACAGCGGTAAAGAACTGCGAGGCAGCGACTTTGCCGCGCCAGTAGTACGATGCCGAGTGACCCATCTCAGCAGTTCCCGCCGCCACGGCGTCGAACACTTCAAGCGCAGGTACAAGTTCGCCCGCACCGTGTACACGAATCTGCATACGGCCGTTGGAAAGCTGCTCTACGCGGCGGGCAAAATCATTAGCACCCGTGCCCAAGGCTGGAAAGTTTTTGGGCCACGAGGTGACCATGTCCCAGGTATAGGTCTCTTGAGCGCGTGCGCTTGAGGTGGTTACAAAAGGGGCAGCAGCGACACCGGCGGCACCTAGGCCAACGGTTTTGAGAAAGTTACGGCGTTGCATGTGAGCAAAACTCCAAAAGTAATCCTACTGTTGTTATAGGGCGCTGAGTGCGCCGTGTCCGCTTGTTAGTATGCTTTATAGCGAATTTAGCTCGCAAGCCTTCTGATCAATCATCCGCCGCGTCTTTCATACTGTTGCCATGACGTACCAGCCAATAGCAGCCGCCTAATGCCAATACCGCGGCCGACAGTGCACCAATTTGCCAAGGATCGATAACTTCCATATCCAGCACCATAAACTTGCGTACCAGCGCCATAATGGCAATTAACACCACTATTTCGACGTGGATAAAACCTTTGCCACTGGTCATCGTGCGAACGATAGAGTTATTAAACTCCATGGCAATCAAGACGGTGAGAATCATATCGAAGAGAGCTTGAAATACGCGGTAGTCGAAGGGATCGCGGCTTTGAATAAATAACAATTGGATCACATGTATGACCAGATAATACATGGCGACCAACACGGCGCCGCCGATGGCGAGGGTCAGTACCAGTGATACTAAGCGTTCAAAGCGCTGGTAGCCGCTCAGCGCATCCCACCCGTTGCACACTTCTGGAAATAGGCGTTTTAAGCGTTGCTTCATGATGATCTACCTGCGGGGTTAATGTATGGGCTTATAGAGGCGTCAGCTTGGCAAAGCCAAGCACCAGCCATTTGACCCCTTCGCCTTCAAAGCTGACTTGCACCCGTGCGCGGGCGCCTTCGCCCTCTGCGTTGAGAATAATCCCTTCGCCGAATACCGGGTGCTCAACGCCTTGACCTACATGCAGGCTGGGTAGGTCGCCGCTGCTCTCGACGCTTTGCTGCGCAAAGGAAGTGCGCGAGGCGGTGACCGGGCGTGAAATATGCCCCCGCAGGCGGACTTCTTCGAGCAGATGGGGCGGTAGCTCGCGCAAAAAGCGCGACGGGCGTGGGAACACCTCTTTGCCGTGGAGACGACGGGTTTCAGCATGGGTCAGGTAGAGCTTCTGCATGGCGCGGGTGACACCCACGTAACAGAGTCTGCGCTCCTCTTCGAGCCTGCCCGGTTCCTCAATGGACATCTTATGGGGAAACAGCCCCTCCTCGACCCCGGCAATAAACACCACGGGGAACTCCAGGCCTTTGGCGGAGTGGAGCGTCATCAGCTGTACGCTGTCCTCAAACTCTTCGGCTTCGTGGTCGCCAGCGTTAAGGGCCGCTTCTGAGAGAAACGCTTCCAGTGCGGCCATGCCTTCGCCCGCTTCGGGGGCTTCAAAGACGTCGCCTTGGGTAAAGGCGCGGGCAGCGGTAACCAGCTCTTCCAGGTTCTCGACCCGTGCCTGGCCTTTCTCACCGCGTTCACTTTTATGATGCTCGATCAAACCGGTATGAACCGTGACGTGATCGATAATTTCGTGCAGCGCCATACCAGAGGCATCGTTATCGAGCTGCTCAATTAGGTTGGCGAAGGTTTGCACGGCATTGGCCGCGCGGCCCTTCAAGGTGCCGTCGTTAATCGCATCGTGGAGCGCCTGCCACAGCTGAATGCCTTGCTCACGGGCGCGCAGACGAACAATCTCCACCGTACGTGTGCCGATACCGCGGGTGGGCACATTGATCACCCGCTCCAGCGAAGCATCGTCATCGCGGTTGAGCATCAGCCGCAGGTAGGCCAGAGCATTTTTGATTTCCAGGCGCTCGTAGAAGCGGTGGCCGCCATAAATACGGTAGGGCATGCCTTGGCGAATCAGCGTCTCTTCCAACAACCGCGACTGGGCGTTGGAGCGGTAGAGAATCGCGATATCCCGTCGGTTAAAGCCTTCGTCGACCTTCTCTTTGATGGTATCGACGATATAGCGCGCTTCTTCCAGGTCGTTAAACCCCGCGTAGATCGAGATCGGCTCGCCTTCGATGCCATCGGTCCAGAGGTTTTTACCCATCCGCTCGCTGTTGTGGCTGATCAGTGTATTGGCGGCTTCCAGAATGGCGCTGGTGGAGCGATAGTTCTGTTCAAGCCGCACGGTGTGAGTTTGTGGAAACTCCTGCTCAAAGCGGCTGATGTTCTCCACTTTGGCGCCGCGCCAGCCGTAGATCGACTGGTCGTCATCACCGACGGCGGTCATCGGTGTCTTCATGCCGGTGAGCAGCTTTAGCCAGGCGTATTGCAGGGTGTTGGTATCCTGAAACTCATCCACCAGTACGTGGCCAAAGCGCTCTTGATAGTGTTTCAGCAGCGCGGGGTTGTCGCGCAGTAGTTCCAGGCTTCTTAGCAGCAGTTCACCGAAATCGACTAGGCCGCCGCGCTCGCAGGTGAGCTGGTAGCGCTCGTAGAGCTCGACCATCTGACCCATATAGGCATCGCCATCCACATTGACTTGATGTGGGCGCAGCCCCTCCTCTTTGCAGCCGGAAATAAAATGCTGCACTTGGCGGGGCGGGTAGCGTTCGTCGTCGATGGAGTAATCTTTCAGCAGCCGTTTGACCAGACGTAGCTGATCGTCGGAGTCGATGATTTGGAAGTGTTGCGGCAGCTTGGCATCCTGCCAGTGGGTGCGCAGCAGGCGGTGGGCGATGGAGTGAAAGGTGCCGACCCAAACATGCCGCATCGAGAGGCTGAGTAGCGCCTCAAGACGTGTACGCATCTCTTTGGAGGCTTTGTTGGTAAAGGTAACCGCTAGCAGCGCGTAGGGAGACAGCCCTTCCGCCTGCATTAGCCAGGCGATGCGATGAACCAGCACGCGGGTTTTGCCCGAGCCTGCGCCTGCGAGCACCAACAGATTACCTTGGGGGGCGCTCACTGCTTCGCGCTGGGCGGAGTTGAGCTGATCGAGAATCGCCGTGACGTCGTCCATATTAGCCGCTGCCGGATCAAAAAATAGGCGGCTAGTCTAGCACAGCCAGCGAACTGGCTGTGTATACAGGTTAACGATTAAGGGTCTTCCGGAAAGCGCAGCGTATTAAGGCTCTTTTTAACCGCTTTGAGCTGTTCGGCAAGTTTCGGGCCGCGAGTTTTGGCTACGCCGACGGCAAGTACGTCAATCAACACCAGATGCGCAATACGTGAACTAAGCGGCGTGTAGATTTCGGTGTCTTCGTGAACATCGATATACAGCGGCAGGCTGACTTCCTCGGCGAGTGGTGAGCCGCTGGGGCAGAGGCCAATCACCGTTGCACCTGCTTCACGGGCCAAGCGCACGCTGGCGACCAACGCTTTGGTGCGGCCAGTTTGAGAAATGGCCACCACCACATCGCCCTCTTTTAAAGTCACTGCCGACATATTCTGCATATGCGGGTCGGCGTAGGCAGATGTGGAAATTTGCAGGCGGAAAAACTTGTGCTGGGCATCAAATGCCACCGCACCAGACGCACCGAAGCCGTAGAACTCAACCCGGTTGGCCATTGCCAGCGCGTTCACTGCACGACCCAGTGATTCGTTATCCAGCCGGTCACGAACAGATAGCAGGGTGCCCACGGTGGAATCGAAAATGCTATGGGAAAACTCAGCAACCGAGTCGCTGTCGTTCATTGAGAATTGTGCGAACTGACTGCCGCTGGCCAGCATTTGTGCCAGCTGTAGCTTGAAGTCCTGAAAGCCATTGCACCCCAGCGCACGGCAAAAGCGCACCACGGTGGGTTCGCTAACGGTGGCTTCAGTGGCCAGATCCACAATGCGCATGTGGATGACCTCTTCGGGGTTGCGCAGTACAAACCGCGCCACTTTTTGCTCGGAGCGTCGAAAGTGCTCCATGCGGCGTCTCATTTCATCGAACAGGGCGCGACTCACGTTCAGCTCCTTGGGTGCTCAACCAACAGGTATTCAACAGTACGCCAATATACGGCCGTTTGAAACGATCGTTTCTGTTTGTCTGCTCATGGTCATGCTTTGTATGCAATCAATGCTGATAATCACAGTATGCCTCAATGAGTGGAGAGGGCCACTAACTATCGGGCGGTGTTTTGTCAGCGTTTAAAGGTCGTTAGTCAGTTTTTTTAAGATTGGTCATCATTTTGTCAAGTAGGTTATAGTAATAATTGAAGTGCCGCACTGCATCATAACAGTCGTCACAGATGCAGGTGGACGAAGGCATATTCACCTGGAGGAACGTCGATTATGAGAAACGTCGAACGAATCACCTCGGTTAAAAGCGAATTACTCGACATCTTTATGAGTTTGCAAGTGGATGAGCATGCTCAACGCCAACGTAGCGCTGCCCAGCGTAGCTTAAGAGCGCGACGTGGTATTGAACTGCACCGAGAGTTTCAGAAGTTATCGCGGGATATCGCCCCCTTGCCCGATGAAGAACGGCAAGAGAGCGAATTGCACTGATTTAAAAGTGCCAAGAGTTTAAGCGCGAAATCACATTGCCCTGCCGATGAGCAGGGCAGAAACGGCTTCGCTCAAAGAGAGCCAGCATACAAGTGAGTTAGGCTTAAATTAGGCCCGTAATAAACACAGCAATAACCCCAGCGGGCGCTAAATAGCGCGCGATAATGTTCCATATGCTCTTGCCGGTCGCGGAAAGGCCTAGTTCCGCTTCGACACTGTCGCGCTCTAAACACCAAGCGGTGAAGAGAATCGCGCCTAGCCCGGTTAGCGGCAGCATTATTTTACTGGTCAACGTATCAAGCAGATCAAACACCCCCAGCCCAAACATGAGCGGCTCGCTCCACACGTTGAACGATAGCAGGGCCGCCACCCCCAGTAACCAAGCCCCTACGCCTGCCACAATGGTTGCCATGACACGACTGAGCGGCGTGCGCTCTTCAATGAATTCCACTACGGGTTCAAGCAATGAAATGGCCGAGGTCAGCGCTGCAAATGTTAATAGTAAAAAGAACATCAAACCCAGGATCATGCCACCATCCATATTGCCAAACGCTAGCGGCAGAGTGACGAAGATCAACCCAGGGCCCGAAGCGACATCCAGGTTGTTGGCAAACACAATCGGGAAAATGGCTAACCCAGCGCCTAGGGCGATGACGGTATCCATAATGATGACCGTGCGGGCGGTTTGCAGGAGGTTGATCTCTTTGCCCAGGTAAGAGCCGTAAGCCATCATGATGCCCATGCCCAGTGAAAGGGTAAAGAAGGCGTGGCCGAGCGCGGCTAGCACGGTTTCTGCGGTGAGCTTGCTCCAGTCCGGGTTGAACATATACGTCAGTGCTTCGCCAAAGTGGCCGGTCGACATGCCGTAACCGATCAGTACAACGAGCAGCAGGGCGAGAACCGGCATCAAAATGCGCACCGCTCCTTCAAGACCCTTCGTAACACCGCGGGCGACAATGCCAATCACCAGCAGCATAAAGACTGAGTGGCCTAGCAGCAGTAAACCTGGGTTGCTTAGCATGCCATTAAACAGTGCGCCAATGCCGTCGGCATCTTGGCCGCTAAACGTGCCGCTCACCGAGTTTAAGGTGTAATAAAGCGACCAGCCGCCAATCACGCTATAAAACGACAAAATCAAAAACGCCCCGATAATGCCGCTAATCCCCACAATAGCCCATGCTTTAGGCTTATTCGCCGTGCGGGCCAGCTCAGACATCGTGCTGGCAGGGTTCTTTTGACCACGCCGCCCAAGCAGCCACTCAGAGACGAGAATAGGCAAGCCAATCAGCGCGATACAAAGTAAATAAACAAACACGAAAGCAGCGCCGCCGCTTTCACCCACCATGTAGGGAAATTTCCAGATATTACCTAGACCCACCGCTGAACCAGCGGCGGCCAGCACAAAGGTCATTCGCGATGACCACTGCGCATGCGCAAGCTTCGCCATATATCACCCATTAAGTCGTTTATTGTGTAAGTCACTGCGTGCTGGGCACGTGAGTTTTCGAAAAATAGCGTTATTGCCAGCGTCTTTTCCGAAAGTAAGCGCAATTTATCTGATCAACTCCAAGCATGCCAGTTAGCTGACCTAAATTAATGGGCTAAAACAGCTGGCTTTGCTTTTCACCCGCAAAAGGCGCCAGCGGGGGTAACGGGGTCACCTCGCAAAGCGCGTTGTAGAGTAAGCGGGCCATATGGGGAGACTCACGATTATCTGCAGTATGCACAAATAAGAAAGGGGTTTTCCCCTGATTTATCCACAGCTTTAGTTGAGCCTTCCAGGCGGTGAAGTAGTCGCTGTTTATTGTTTTGTCAATATGGCCAATGAAGCGAATCACCGGATAATTTGCCGTGGAAAGCACGTGTAGTGGGAGTTTCGGCTTTTCTTGCTGGGCATGAGCCAGGCCCATATGGTCATTTGGCGGGGTTGAAAAGAGCGGACGGACATCAAGCATCACGCGGTTGGCCGAATAAGTTATCAACAGGCGGTTAAGGGCAATTTCAGCGGCCCCTTTGTGGAAAAAATCAGGGTGGCGTACTTCTACCGCGCAAGGCAAATGAGCGGGCCAATCGGCGAGCAACGCTTCCAGTTGAGGAAGCTCTTGAGGGCCAAAATCGCGCGGTAGTTGAACCATGGTGGGCCCAAGGCGATCGTGCAGCGGTTCAAGGGCGGCTAAAAATGCCCATGCGTCTTCTAAATGGGTAAGCCGTTGATCGTGAGTGACGGTTGCCGGTAATTTAAAACAAAAACGAAAGTGGGGTGGCGCCTGGCGTGCCCACGCGGCGACTGTTTCCGGTTTTGGAATACCGCTATAAAACGTAGTGTTACCTTCAACGCTCGAAAACACCGCGGCATAATCGCTTAATAGCTCGGTTTTGGCATGGCGCGGATAAAGACTGCCGAGCCAGTCTTGATTGGCCCACATGGGCAAACCTAAATAAAGCGGAAGCGTCATGGGTGCCATACCTGAGTCAACAAGTTCAAGCGCTAATGTAACAGGTTAGAGTGCTTGCCCGTTAAGCAGTGTGAACGGCTTTTATAGGGTTCATGTATGGCTTTTATGTATAGCAAGGCGCGGAAAATGTGAAATTGTTAAGACGCTGATAGCGCTACTATGCAGGTATGGCCCCTTTATCAACAGGACAGCCCCATGAACGCAGCTTTCGTAAGCAGTGATAAGATCCGCGACCAGTTTTCCAGCGCGATGTCAGCGATGTATCAGCAGGAGGTACCGCAATACGGCACCTTGCTGTCGCTGGTCGAGGCCGTTAATCAAGAGGTGTTAACCGCTAACCCTGCGCTTAACAGTGCCCTGCAGGATAGTGATGAGTTAGCGCGTATCAACGTTGAACGCCATGGTGCGATTCGGGTGGGCAGTGCGGATGAGCTCGCCATGTTGCGACGCATGTTCGCGGTCATGGGGATGGAGCCGGTGGGCTATTACGACCTGGCGGCGGCAGGCGTGCCGGTTCACTCCACGGCGTTTCGGCCAGTTTCGGACAGTGCGCTCAAGTGTAACCCCTTTCGCGTCTTTACCTCGCTACTGCGCCTTGAACTGATCGAAAAAGCCGAACTAAGGGAGCAGGCGAGTGACGTTTTACGCAACCGAGACATCTTTACGGCAGAAGTGAAAACGCTTATTGAGCGCTTTGAGCAGCAGGGTGGGCTCAACACCGCCGATGCCGAGCAGTTCGTACAAGAGGCGCTGGAAACGTTCCGCTGGCATGACAACGCAACTGTCGACTTAGCCACCTACGAACGTTTGCATAACGAGCATCGCCTGATTGCCGACGTGGTTTGCTTCCGCGGCCCGCATATTAATCACCTAACGCCACGAACGTTAGATATTGATGAAGTACAGCGGCGTATGTCCGGTGTGGGCATTGACCCCAAAGCGACGATTGAGGGGCCCCCGCGTCGCAACTGCCCGATTCTGTTACGCCAAACCAGCTTTAAAGCGCTGGAGGAGACCATCGCCTTCGCGGATGCAGCCGAAGGCAAACACACCGCCCGCTTCGGTGAAATCGAACAGCGTGGTATCGCTTTAACGCATAAGGGGCGAGCACTCTATGATCGCCTGCTGGCGGCTGCCCGGGAAAATGCTTCCGCAGCGGCGAATAACGACGCCCATCAGGCGCATTTATCCGAGGTGTTTAAAGCTTTCCCGGATGATGACACAACGCTACGGCGTGAAGGGTTAGCGTTTTTCCATTATCAGGCGGTTCAGGGTGCCTCTGTGCAAGGATCCATTTCGATAGAGCAGGTGGATAGCCTAGTCGAACAGGGGGCTCTCATGATAACGCCCATGATTTATGAGGACTTCTTACCCGTTAGCGCGGCCGGTATTTTTCAGTCCAACCTGGGTGGAAACAGCCATGAAAATTACACCAGCAGCGCAAGCCAGCAGCAGTTTGAGCAGGCCTTGGGGGTTGAAGTGATCAATGAGATTGAGCTGTATGCCCAGCGCCAGCAAGCATCGCTTGAACAGGCGCTGGCGCAATTGGCGGGTTAGCAGCTTATGGTGGTGCGAATGAGGCGAGCTTTTGACTGAAGCAGCGGTAAATACTCTTTAAGTAGCGTATCTAAATCGATACGTGCAGCGTTGGTGCTAATGTTAATAGCACCTAATAGTTTGCCATTTGCATCAAATGCCGGGACCGCCAGCGAGCGTAAGCCAGAGTCGAGCTCTTGATCAGCAATGGCATACCCTTGCTGGCGCGCTTTATCGATACACTTTTTAAGCTCGCCTTTTGTTGCAAAGGTTTTATCGGTATAGCGCTGCAGCGTTATCCGCGCTAAATAGGCATCCAGTTCAGTTTCCGGTAGTTGAGCAAGAAGGACCCGCCCCATGGAGGTATAAGCGGCCGGTAACCGAGTGCCGATAGACAACGTGATAGCCATTAAGCGGTGACGCGCCGCTGAGCGCGCGACATAAATGACTTCATCGCCATCGAGTACGCCTAAAGAGGAAGACTCTCCACACTCGTTAGTGATCTCCTCTAAATACTGTTGAATAGCGCTGCGATAATTATTGGCAGACAAAAACGAGTAACCCAACTGCAGCACCCGCGGCGCTAACTCAAAGTAGCGCTGCTGTTTGCGCACATAGCCGAGCGCGTGCAGGGTAAGTAGAAAACGCCGCGCTTTCGCTCGGTTCATGCCAGTGCGCGTGGCCACTTCGCTAAGTGTCATCCGGGGGTGGCTTTCGTCAAACGCTAAAATAACTTCCAGGCCACTCGCCAACGCAGTCACGAAGTCACGGTCTTCGGGGGTTAATATTTCATCCTGGAGCTGTTCTTCCATCGGTGTCCACTCATCGAAAGAGACGTAAATTTAGGAGGCCAATATAGCATATTGTTCGAATAGCGAACATATATGCGCTAATGCGCTTGATAAGTACATCAGCAGTTTAGGCTGTCATAAAAGAGTGAGTGCGTGCGTTAATGCGCGTAAATCTTTAATCGTAATGACATCGTTGGGAAAAGGAGAGTCAGCGGGGTTTGCGGTCACGCCAACGAACAGAGTTCCGTTAGAACGAGCAGCGCGATAATCGTTGTACGAATCGCCAATCATAACGGTGGCTTTCGGAGCCAATTGGTGGCGGGTTAGCAAGTTGCGTAAGCCTGTGGCTTTATCGGGAGGTGCACCTACTACCTCTTTAAAATAGGGCGTCAATTGACGCTGTTCTACAATAGCCGTTAGTTCCTGTTCTGGTGTGGCAGACAAAAGGTATAGCGATCGTTGATGTTGCCAATCGCTTAGGAATTCCAGTGCTCCAGGGATAGGGGGTGCGTCCAGTAAGCGTTCTTCCACGCTGGCATTAAATTGACGACAAAGTTCTTGAATGCGTGCCTCATTGGTTCGCTTGCCCAGTATATGCTCTTCGATATGACGAAACTTAACTTCTCTGGGCTGGCCCCCGCGTCGGCTAAGATAGGCAACAACGGCGCGGTACTGACTTTCAGGCGTTTGACGATAAACATCGGCAAATGCCTGACGCTTTAGTGTTGCAGAGTCGAGAACTACACCATCGAAGTCAAAGACCAGTGCATAAAAAGGGATCGTTTCGTCATCACTCACCGAACTACTCCGCTGGCTAAGTTGACATGACCAAGCAAAATAACGGCACCTTCTTAATCGAAGTGTGCCGTTGTACGAGCGTTAGCGACGTTTAAAGCGTGAATATAACCACCCTTTTAGTGGGGTGTTGCCTAGAAGAACCAGCACAATGACGGAAGTTAGTACTAACGAAAGCGGATTGACCACCAACCCAAGTAGAAAATCTACACTGCTATCGCCTACCGAGGACATCGCCTGACGATAAGATTCGTCCAATAGGGGGCCCAAAATGACACCTAGAATAATTGGGCCCATCTGAAAGCCAAACATTTTCAGCCAGTAGCCTAAAATGCCAAAGCCCAGCATCCAATAGACTTCCGTCATGCTGCTATTTAGCGAGTAAGTACCTACCACACAGAGCACTAAAATTAGCGGAATCATGATGGCTTTAGGCACTTCAACAATTTTGGTAAAGAGCTTGATGCCAGTAAGTCCAAAAAAAGAGCAGAAAGATATTCGCTAATGCTAAGTTGCCAACGGTAAACCAAAACATATAAGGCGTTTCAATCATCAGCATAGGGCCGGGATTCAAGCCATGAATGACCAGTGCGCCAATCATCACCGCAGTGACCGCATCCCCTGGCATACCAAGCGTGAGCATGGGTACATAAGCACCACCCACGGCAGCGTTATTCGCGGATTCCGGAGCGACCAGCCCCTCATAAGCGCCTTCACCAAAAGGGACTTCAGGGTTTTTCACCGTACGTTTAGCGTGGTCATAAGCAAATAGCGAGGCAATATCACCCCCTGTACCAGGCAGCGCGCCAACTACCACGCCAATAATAGAAGTACGTATAGAGAGTGGTAAGAACTTGAGTACCATATTAAGAGGAGGAACAATCTTATCGACATTCTGCTTAACCGGGACTTTGGCCATGTTGTGCAGTTGGTAAAATGCTTCTGCCACACCAAATAGGCCGATCATAACCACTACATAGTGAATACCGCCCAGCAGCTCCATACTGCCCATTGTGAGCCGTGGCTGAGCCGTTACCATGTCCATGCCCACTAACCCGATGGTAGCCCCTAAGGCAACAGAGAAAATACCGCGTGCAAGTGACTTGCCCGACAGCGAACTGACCAATAGCAACCCCATGACAGCAATTAAAAAGTAGTCGCGGGGTGCAAACTGTAGTGCTAAATCAGCAAGGTGTGGCGCAGTGAGAGCCAGCACAAGAACACCAATTAAGCCGCCGATCACGGACATGACGGTGCTTAGACCAATCGCCTTGCCTGCTTCACCTTTTAGAGCCAGCGGATAGCCGTCGAACGCGGTGGTAACTGCTGAGGGAGCACCAGGAATGTTGAGCAAGATGGCAGTGCGCGAACCGCCGTAAACGCCGCCAACATAGATACCTACCATTAGCGCTAGTGCGTTATTGATCTCCCAAGAAAAAGTAAAGGAGATCAAAATAGAGACGGCCATCGTGACGGATAAGCCGGGAATCGCACCGACATAAATACCGGCGAGTACACCTAGGGCGGTTAAGCCTAGAAGGCCTGGATCAAGCCAAGCCATGAGCAGGTAAGAGAAGGTATCACTCATTGGATGCCTCGGGGGTCATAATCAAGGAAGGTAAACACGAAAGACGATCGTGAAAAGAACGTAAATTACCGCAATAGCCAGCGTGGCAATCATTAAAGAACTAATGATTTTTCCTTGACGATAATAAATGAACATAGCGGCTAAAAAGATAAACGTACTGACGTAAAAGCTTGTCCACATGATTGCCGCTAAATAAAGCATCGACACTATCGAGAACACCACAATATGTGGTTTAAAGTGCTCATGTAAAAACACTTTGAACTCTTGCGTGGCCGTGAGAATGTGCGGGTCCCGTTGCTTGCGGCGGTGGCTGAAAAGAATGGCCAGCGAGGAGCCAAGCATGATGAGTGCTAACCCGATGGGAAACGAGCCAGCTGAATTCAAACGTATGCCGTCATCAATGCGATAAGCTTCATACAATACGACGATACTAAAAAGCAGTAATAGCCAATCGAATACCTTCTCTCCGGCTTGAACACGCTCTATTTTTTTAGTCATAAATAGACTCCAAGGGGGCAGGTTGATTCCCTGCCCCCTAAGTCATAGGAAGAGAAGGCGTTAAGGGCGTGGAATGCCTAGCTCTTCGGGGGATTTTTCGACTGCATCCGCCTCAAACATGGACCATGCGGTTACGGACTGCCAGTTATCCAAGTACTGCTGTGCTTCTTCACCATTAAGGTTGAGTGATTCGCCGCCAAAGTTGGTTAAGAACTCCTGGAAACCATCACTGGCAACGGCCTGCTCATAGGCATCTTCCAGGGTAGCTTTCACATCATCGGGCGTATCTTCATGGACAAAGACACCCCAAAATGGACCCCAGGGTAAGAACGACTCCAGTTCTGGAATGGCATCAGTGATTGGTGGAACGCCTGGCAGGTCTGCAAGCTCTTCGCTACCCAGCACGGCCAGACCCTTTAGACGGCCAGCACGAATCTGCTCAGCGACAGCAGAAAGGCTAAGGGGCATAAAGTCGATATGTTCACCCAGCAGCGCGGTTACGCCTGGGCCATCGCCACCGAAGGTCACGGTTCGCACATCAAGATCGTCGACTGAGTTAATCATGGCGTGGATAGTGCTTGGTAGGCCACCCGCGCCGGTGCCACCCATTTTGAGTTCACCTGGGTTTTCGTGGGCGTATTCAAGCAACTCTGCGAAAGTATCGAATTCGCTTTCAGGATGAGTGGCGATGACGACTAGCCCTTGCCCGATAATATTGATGGGATGCATATCATCGTAAGTGAATTCTGCTAAACCCATTAGCGGATATAGCTGCGGGTTTTCGGCACCAAAAAGCAGATTGTAGCCGTCCGGGCGCTGACGCATGACATGGTTCATGCCGATAACGCCAGTACCACCTGCCCGGTTGGTAAGCACAATGGTGGTATCCAGTACTTCTTCTACATGAGGTGTCAGGCTGCGTACGACGTTGTCGGTTGCCCCACCGGCGCCCCACTGTATGGTGCCTTGAATATTACGCTCGGGATAATCGGCGAAAGCGCCGCCCGCAACTGCTATAGAGCCGATAGCGATGGCCAACTGGGTGAAAAGTGGCTTAGTCATGCTTTATCCTCCAACGAGTTATTATATTAGGTACTGCCAATGGCGTTATTAGTTCGCCTTACGAACTTAAGTACTTAAAGCGAACACTAGTGGTCGCTTTGATTGCTGTCAATCAACAATCGTTCTTATAAGACCAAGGTGTAATGCATCATCAAGGCCCATTCGACGCTATTGTACGCTGCGCTTAATAAGAAGAAGTAATTGAGCAAAGCATGCATTAGTTCCTCTTTCTACTCATTATAAAGGGCGTAGTATCGCCATGTCCTTAGACGTAGTGCTAGCGGCGAGATGAATTGGTTGCCATTACCCCCACTTCATCATGCATAATGCGAACTAAAGAACGCTATGCGAACAATGGTTGTCTATACTGCAATCTATTGGCTCAGCTATAACTAAACATAATAGTCGTGGTGCCCAAGCAACCCAGCTAGGAAGCACTACCTTGGAGGACGCTATGCGCGCAATTGCAACTGTTTGCCTTAGTGGTGATCTACGAACCAAGCTAGAAGCCATTGCCCGCGCGGGCTTTGATGGCGTCGAAATATTTGAGAATGATCTACTCTCCTTTGATGGTTCCCCGGAAGAAGTTCGCAAGCTGTGCGAACGCCTGGGGCTTACTATCGTTGCTTTCCAACCGTTTCGCGACTTTGAGGCGATGCCGGAGCCACAGCGCAGTCGCAATCTTAAGCGTGCAGAGCGAAAGTTCGAGCTGATGGAGCAGTTAGGGACAGATTTTCTGCTCGTTTGTAGCAACGTATCCCCCCAAGCCGTAGATGATATGGATCGTGTAGTGGCGGATTTGCGTGAGCTTGCTGAAATGGCCGCTAAGCGTAATATCCGAGTGGGGTTTGAAGCGTTGGCCTGGGGGCGCCATATCTCCGACTACCGGGATACATGGGAAGCGGTGCGCCGCGTCGATCATCCTAATTTAGGTATCGTGCTGGATAGCTTCCATATTCTTTCCCGTGGTCACGACCTTTCTACTATCGGTAAAATTCCTAAAGAAAAATATTCTTTGTCCAAGTGGCAGATGCGCCGCTCATGGATATGGACGTACTTCAGTGGAGCCGTCACTTTAGGTGTTTCCCGGGCCAAGGTCGTCTGCCGCTGAAAGCCTTCATGACTGAGCTCGCCAAAACCGGTTATGACGGTCCGCTGTCGCTTGAAATCTTTAGTGATGCCTTCCGCGCGGCACCAACAGAAATCACAGCGTTGGATGGCCTTCGCTCGCTCATTTTGCTGGAAAATCTGGTCGAAGAGGGGCCTTGGGCAAGCCCTATTCCCCCAGCACCACGCTACAACGGCATCCACTTTATTGAGTTCACCCTCGATGAAGAGAGCGCAGCCCCGTTGGGTGAGTTTATCGACGCCCTAGGCTTTCGACATGTGGGGCGCCACCGCTCCAAAAATGTTGAGCTTTGGAAGCAGGGTGATATTCATTTAGTGCTCAACTTTGAAACCGACAGTTTTGCTCACACTTTCCGCCTCCTACACGGCACCTCGGTATGCGCAGTCGGTTTTCGTGTAGATGATGTTGAGCGTGGGCTTGTTCGCGCTAAAGCTTTCAAAGCCCAGGCTTTCCGTGGCCAAGTGGGCGAAGGCGAGATGGAGATATCAGCGCTGCGAGGTATAGAAGGTAGCCTAGTTTATCTAGTGGATGATAAAGCGGCAGATGACTTGCAGTGGCGTACCGATTTTGAACTGTTTGATCAAGAGAGCCGCAATGAAGCTGGGCTGACTCGCGTCGATCATCTCTCTTATGTGCTGCCTGCCACCCAGCTACTTAGCTGGCAGCTCTTCCACCGTACGGTCTTTGGATTTGACGCCGCAGCGGAGAACGAGATCATCGACCCGAGGGGAATGATGATCAGCCAAGCCGTCATCAGCCCAGAGCAGAGTATTCGCATTCCGTTGACCGTTTCACAAGCGCAGGATACCCAGCCAGGGCGGTTCCTGAGTGAATTTCGCGGCGGTGTACAGCAGATAGCCTTCGAGAGTCATGACATCTTCGCCACAGTGGATGAGCTTCAAGCCCGCGGCTTGCCGCTGCTTAGAATCCCTCAGAATTATTATGACGACCTAGATGCGCGTTATGGGCTCGAAGAAGAGCTGCTGGAAGCAATGCGTCAGCGCAATATTCTGTTTGATCGCAATGACGAAGGCGATTTTTTACACGCCTATACCGAAACGTTCTCAGGCCGTTTTTTCTTCGAAATTGTAGAACGCCGTGGTGCTTACCAACAGTTTGGTGCCGCTAATGCGGGCATTCGCTTAGCCGCGCAGGCGGCACAGCGCTAATTATACAAAACGATAACTACGCTTCAGTGTGAAACAGCACTGCGCGGGAGGATACTCATGAAACTCGGCCTGATCGGTAAAGCGATTATGAATTCCAGCTCGCCGGATCTCCATACTCGGCTAGGGGAACTCACCGGCATTCCAACGACTTACGATCTGTTTGATGCCAATGAGCAGCCGATTGAGTCGTTGGAAAGCCAGGTTAAAAAGGTTATTGCTGCGGGCTATCGCGGGGTCAATGTGACGTTTCCCTGGAAAGAAACCGCCGTTAAGTTGGCAACCCGCCCCTCCATTGGGGCCAAAATGGTCGGGGCTGCCAATACACTGGTGTTTGAAAAAGGGGAAATTATTGCCGAGAACACCGACTTTACCGGTTTTATGAGTGGCTTTCGCGCCACGCTAGGTGAGCGAAAACCAGGACGAGTACTGTTAATGGGCACCGGGGGTGTCGGCAAAGCCGTCGCCTTTGGCCTGGGGCAACTTGGGGCAAGTGAAGTGATCCTGATGGATTTGGATAGCGCCAAGTCACATCAGTTGGCCAATGAGCTACAACAGCAAGGCTTCGTCGCTTCAACGATTACCGCCGAACAGTTAGCGGAAACCGTGCCGCACTGCGATGGACTCGTAAACTGTACCCCGATTGGTCACGAAAAAAGCCCTGGCTGCCCAATCCCTGCAAAGCTGGTTCAGGCGCACCACTGGATTTTTGATGCGGTGTACGTACCGGCGGTCACCGAATTTATTACCGCGGCAAAGCAAGCGAGCGCAGCGGTGGTTAGCGGCGTCAGCCTCTTTGTGTTTCAAGGCGTCGACGCCTTTAAGCTGTTCTGTGAAGATGAAGCTAAGCGCGAGGCGGCTGAACAGCAGTCAGCCACGCTGTTTGCCCACTATCGTCGCGAGCTGATTAAGGAGAATGACGCATGAGCCAAGGTAAAGTGCTGGTAATGCACGGCCCCAATCTAAATTTACTCGGTACTCGTCAGCCGGAAATATACGGCTATGAGACGCTGGAAGACGTTAATAACGCGCTACGAGAAAAAGCCGTGATGGCGGACTGGGAAGTGAATTGCTTGCAGAGCAACCATGAGGGGGCGCTGATTGACGCCATTCATGCCGCTAGGCTGGATGGCACCCAGGCAATTATTATCAACCCCGCTGCCTATACCCACACGTCGGTTGCCATTCTGGATGCGCTCAATGCGTTTGAGGGCAAGGTGATCGAAGTGCACATCTCTAACGTGCACAAGCGCGAAAGCTTCCGCCACCACTCCTACGTCTCCCTACGCGCTGACGGCGTTATTGCAGGGCTAGGAACGCAAGGTTATCAAGCGGCGCTGGATGCCATTATGAAGGCTGCCAGTGCATGAGTGCTATGTTCGCCGCGTGGCAAGATAAATACCCGCAGCGATAATGAGTACCGCGCCCAAATACGTTTCAAGCAGCGGGATATCGCCAAATACTAGGTATCCCGAAGCGGATGCCCACACAATCTGCACATAAAGAAATGGTGAGACCAGTGAGGCGGGGGCGCAGCGCATGGCCATAATCATGGTCAGTTGGCTACCCGCACCAAGTATACCCACCAGAAAAAAAAGCGGCATATCGACAAGCGCGATGGGCGTCCAGAAGAACGGCACGACCAAGCTGCTTATCACTGCGCCCGCTAGCCCTGCATAGAACAGCGAGGTTAGCGGGTGATCACGACGTCCAAAGCGACGGGTCGTGAGTTGATAGAGCGCAAAGCACAACGCCATGCCAAACGGGAGTAGTGCTGCAGGTTGCCCACGCCAATCGACCGGCCCAATGGCAATGAGAACCCCTATAAAGCCCACCAGTACGGCCAGCCCTCGGCCTAGAGTCACACGCTCTTTAAGTAGCGGAATAGCCAGTAAGGTGACCAGTAGCGGTGCGCTAAAGTTGATCACGTAGACCTGTAACATAGGGAGTTCGCGCAGCGCTAGATAGGCGAACGTGCTGGCGCCGAGTAGCAGTAGACCGCGCAACAGTTGTCCCATGAGCGATTCGGTTTTAAGTAACGCTTGCCCGCGAGTGAAGCCCAGCCACAGCAAATAGCCGATAAGCACCAGCATATGCCCTGCATAGCGTGCCCACACAATTTGTACCGGTGAATAGCCTTGCCCTAGCCACTTAACGCCGGTATCGAGCATCACAAACAGCAGCCCCGCCAGCAGCATAAAGCCAATACCGAGCAGAGGACGGTCGGCGGGTAAGGCCTTCACAAAGCAGCCAACAGCTCACGCGCCTTGGTTAATGCTCGTTGTGCACGCTCCAGCGCTGAAATGCCCTGTCGGCGAAGCCCGTCAGTTGGAATTTCTAAACTCATTGATCGTCCTGTTGGCAAAGCGCTTAGCAATCCTGTGAGATCGATATCGCCGTCGCCTGGGAAGCAGCGCTCTTGACGTGCCTGACGCAAAATCTCATCCATATCATCAGGAATGGGGCCCGCCACATCGCATAGTTGTATGTAGCGCAGCCATTCAGGCGGCACACTAGCGAGCGTCTCAAGGCGGCTTGCTGAACGATTGAAATGAAACGCATCGACGAGTAAGCAGGCGTTATCGAACCCATGACCACGCGCAGCACCCACTACGCTGGCGGCTTGCTCCAGGTTTTTCACGCCTGTCCAGGGCATAAACTCAAGATGCGGATAGAGGCCGCGAAACTTAGCTAACTCGCAAAGCTGAGCAAAGTTGTCCTGGGTGCGTATAAGGTCTTCGTCATTGCCCGCCACTAATACTTCGCTGGCGCCCAGCTCAGCACCAATATCCAGGATATGGGCAAACTCCTCAACGATCCGCGTTTCAGGCTTAAGGCGCAAAATCTCGATATCCAGCACTTGAATGCCGCTATCACGCAGCGCTTGCTGAGTGCGGCGCAGTAAGTTCCTATCGTTAGCGAGTGGAAAGTGATGCTCTTCCGGAGTGGCGGGAATCAGCCTAAGCCCCACAGCGTCGTACCCTGCTTCGGCGGCCACCTCAATCATGTCCGGTGGGGACAGCTCAAGCACTGTCAACGCGGCAAGCGAAAAGCGCGGTGAGGGAGCGACATCAGGCATCGGGTAACTCCTGGGTTGCGGCATGAAGGCCTGCAATATAGCCAAAGGTCATCGCAGGCCCCAGGTTTATACCACCCGCAGGGTAGAAGCCGCCCATGATGCTGGCCATATCACTACCTGCCGCATAAAGGCCATCAATAGGCTGGTTGGCGGTGTTAAGCACTTGTGCATACTCATTGGTTTTAAGCCCGGCAAAGGTGCCAAAACTGCCAGGCTGCACTTTTACAGCGTAAAAAGGCCCCTGATCAAGCGGTGCGACACAGGGGTTTGGCCTGTTCGCCGGGTCGCCGTTTTTACGATTATAGGGCGTGCTGCCGCGGCCAAAGGCAGGATCTTCGCCTAACTGAGCGTGGTGGTTATACTCATCAACCGTCTGTTTAAGCCCTTGTGGGTCAATCCCGCACTCTACTGCCAACGCTTCCATCGTTTTAGCGCTTTTAAGGTAGCCTTTTTTGATCCAATGCTTAAAAGGTAGTGGTGCCGGGCGGCTAATGCCCAAACCATATCGACGTTGGAAGCGGTGACTACACACAAGCCAGGAGCAGACCTCTTCGCCCTCAGGCACCGCCTTTACCATTGCATCGACGTAATCGTAGTAGCCGCCTGCTTCGTTGACGAAGCGACGGCCATTTTTCAGCACGCCAATCACGCCTGGTTTTGCGCGATCAATGATATGGGGAAAGTGGCCCACATGCCCGTCTAGATAGGGAACCAGCGAAACCGGTGCCCATGCAACGGGGGAGTAAAGCGAGGTGTCTACCACGCCGCCGACGGTTTCACCTAGGTGTAAACCGTCGCCACTGGCAGATGAGGGAGGCAGCGGCCAATGCTCCTCGCCCGTGGGCGTTTTGGGAAACAGCGCCTTACGCCGTGTGATGTCCCAGGGAAAACCGCCCGCTGCCAAGACCACGCCTTTCGCCGCCCGAATGGAGACGTCGCCTTCGGGCGTTCCAATCACTACACCCGTTACCCGTTCGCCCTCCTTCACGAGTTGCTTAGCGGGGGAAGAGACCCACATCTCTACCCCCAGAGCCGTCGCTGATTTAGCTAACCGCCCGGTGAGCGCCACGCCATTTACCAACTGCATGGCGCGACCATGGCGTGCCAAGTCAAAGAGATGGCGAGAGACGCGTTTTGCAACGTGCAGAAACGCCCTGGGTGAACGCGTAACGTTGAGAAACGCTGCCAAATCGGGCCCGGCTTGAATGGGCATGCCGAGAAACGCTGTTTCGGGCATGGTGGTACGCAGTTTTTTCAGTGTTTGGATGTCTAGCTCGCGGCCATCAAACGGCGCAGCGATCACCGAGCGGCCGCCCGTGCCTGCGCCGGGTGAATCCCCATGGATATCCGCGATAGCGTTGCCAGCGTTAAATTGGAGGGCTGTCTTGTCGTGGAAGAACTCGACCATAGCGGGTGATGCCGCCAGGAAGGCGTCGATTTTACGCGCATCAAATCGCTCACCTAGTTCGTGGCGCAGGTAGGTTCTTACTGTTTCTGTATCTTCAGTAATGCTGGCGGCACGAGCCAATGGGTTGCAGGGCGCCCACATCCATCCACCCGACCAGGCGGTTGCACCACCGAGGCAGTCGGCTTTTTCGACCACCACGACTTTCAAACCTTGATGTGCCGCCGTAACAGCAGCGGATAACCCTGCCGCCCCTGAACCAACGACTACGAGGTCAACGCTAATGGCGCGAGTGGGCATGAACTCTTCTTCCCAGAGCAGATTGTTAAAAAACGACATTCAAATAATTTAAGGGAGAGAGCTTGTGTTTGCAATACGTACAAAAGTTCGCGGCCAACTGATACCTTTCGCGGTCAGTGAATGCTTAATAGAGCGGTAGCGCTTGCTTGGTAAGCCTCATCATACTTTGTTGGATATAGATGCTAATTATTGTGTGAAATCAGTGCTTGCTAATTTTCTTGACGAGTTAAATCCTCTTTAGCTTTTCACTTTTGATACTAAAGTCGTGTTTTTTATAGCTCAGGTAAAAGAGTAACCTCGCTGTATGTAATGCGAATAGATGTGCGAAATGCGAACAAAAATACAATGCAATATAGGAAGTTAAAATGAAAAATATCTTCACCGCAACGTGTATAGCCGCCTGCAGCAGCGCTCTGGCGCTTGGAGTTACGGTTTCCTCAGCCAGTGCCGATGAGTGGCCATCCAACGATGTTCGCTTGGTAGTGCCATATGCACCCGGCGGCACTACCGATGTGCTATCGCGTCGCGTTGCCGATCTCCTCCAACAAGAACTCGACGCCAATGTGATTGTAGAAAATCGTCCGGGCGCGGGTTCCACGGTGGGCACAGGTCGTCTCGCACGAGGCGGACGTGATGCCGATCACACTATTCTAATGGCATCTCCGGGCCATACCATTGGTGCCGCGATCTACCCAGATCTAACCTATGATCCAGTCGATGATTTTGTCTTTCTGCAAAACATGATCGATATTCCTAACGTCATGGTAGTTCCCGCAGACAGCCCTTATGAAAATGTCATCGATTTCGTGGAAGCCGCGAAAGAAGACAACATGACCTTTAGTCATAGCGGCGTGGGTAGCTCTATTCACATGTCGGGCGAGTTATTTAAAACGTTGACTGAAACCAACCTAACCGCAGTGCCTTTTGCCGGTAGCGGCGCGGCGCTTCCTGCGTTACTGGGCGGCGATGTGGATGTGGCGTTCGAGAACATGCCGACGGTGCTTTCGCATATCCGCTCAGGGGATCTGCGTGCTCTTGCCGTTACCTCCGCCGAGCGCTCCGAGTACCTTCCTGATGTTCCGACACTGTCAGAAATCGGTGAATACAACCTTGATCAGTTCATCACGACTGCCTGGTTCGGCCTGATAGCGCACAGCTCCTTCCCTGAAGAAGCGCAGAGCACGATGCGTGAGGCGCTAGCCAACGTTATGGAGCGTGAAGAGTTTCTGGATTTCGCTGAGCAGTTAGGTGCTGAGCCGGGCCAGGTTGCCGGTGAAGAGTTCAAGCAGTTCATCGCCGATGACCTGCAGCGCTGGGAAGAAGTTGCCCAGCAAGCTGGCATCAGTCAATAAGCTCAGTAGTCACCTTTAAGTAAAGGCGAGGACGTAGATCCTCGCCTGTCTTGTTTCTTTGGAGAAGGCAGCGATGACAACATCGGATCCCAAGCGCAGGGTGAAGATAAAGGACATGGGAGATGTGATTACAGGGGTTGTCCTTTTTGGCTTTGCTCTTGTGCTGCTCTTTTACCTTGTACCCAACTACATCAATGAGCCACCGATCCTGCAAAACCCGATGATGTCGCCCCAGTGGCTGCCGCGTATCGTGGGCTGGTTGATATTGCTGTTTTCCATACTGCTCATCTTTCAGGGGTTACTGGTGTCAGGCCCTAGTGAAGAGGATGAGCGGATGATTGAAAAAGGCTCGCCGCGGCGTTTTTTCATGATGGTCGTCGCATTAGTGATCTATGTCGCTCTGTTTGAATCGATGGGGGCGGTGTTCTGCGGCATTCTGGCAACACTGGTTCTGTTCGTGGCTCACCCTGTTCGAACGTGGTGGGTATATAGCATGGCATTTCTATTTCCGATTGTTGTTGCCTTCTTATTTGTGGAAGTCATGAACGTACCGCTTCCGATGATGCCGTTTTGGCTCTGAGTTACTCATTATTGTTTTAGGTGAGCTATGGAAATTTTTTCGGAAGTCATACAGCTATTCTTTAGCATCGAAAACTTTTTGGCGATCGCCGTGGGGGTCGTCATCGGCGTGGTTGTTGGGTCTATCCCTGGGCTAACGGCTACAATGGCAGTGGCGTTAGCGCTGCCCTTTACCTTCTCAATGCAGCCAATTGCAGCAATCCTGTTACTGGTGGGGATCTATAAAGGGGGTATGTACGGCGGGTCGATTACGGCAATCTTAATCCGCACGCCGGGCTCTCCTGCGTCGGCCTGTACGCTGTTGGATGGTTATCCCATGGCCCAGCAAGGGCATGCCAAAAAGGCGCTTAAAGCAGCACTTTATTCTTCTGTAATCGCCGATTTCATTTCCAATATTGCCTTGATCTTCTTTGCTGCTTACTTGGCTAAGATTGCACTTAATTTTGGGGCACCGGAGTTTTTCTGGCTGATCTGTTTCTCTCTAACCATCATTATTTCCCTTGCCAGTGGCTCCATGATCAAGGGCTTGATGGCCGCATTGCTGGGCATTCTGCTGTCAATGGTAGGGCTGGACGATGTTTTTGGATCCCAACGTCTTACCTTTGGCAGCTACAATTTAATGGATAGCATCTCCTTTATTCCTTTGCTGATCGGTCTGTTCGCTATACCAGAGATTATCGAGTTTTATCGTAAGAAAGCGGTGCCCCACATCAAAGCTAAGGCAAGTGGCGCTGGCTTGGCGTTTTCTGAACTGAAACGCTGTATGAAAAGCATCGTACGTGGCAGCTTAATTGGCGTCGTCATTGGCGCTATTCCAGGAACCGGGGCCACCGCCGCTGCGTTTATTTCTTATAGCGATGCCCGCAGGCGCTCCCCTAATAAGGCTAACTTCGGCAAGGGTGAGGTAGAGGGTGTTGCTGCAGCAGAGGCGGGTAATAACGGCGTAGCGGGCGCGACGATGATTCCGTTGCTCTCTTTAGGTATTCCTGGGGATGTCATCACTGCCATTATCCTCGGTGCCTTTATGGTGCATGGTTTAACGCCCGGTCCGTTAATGTTTCAAGAGAACCTGTCGCTGATCTATGCGCTGTTTATGGGCATTATGCTCAGCTCGGTAATATTACTGGTAGTGGGCAATGTCGCCATTAAGTACTTCTCCTTAATTGCTGATATTCCAAAGCCTGTCCTTTTCCCCATCGTCTTGATGTTTTGTGTTTACGGGGCCTACGCCGTTAATAACGATACGTTCGATGTGGGGTTGATGCTGGCCTTTGGCGTGCTGGGCTATATATTCAACCGGGCGGCCATACCCGCAGCCCCGTTTCTAATCGGTTTCATCCTGGGCCCGATGTTCGAAGATAACCTACGCCGTTCTCTTTTAATCGGTTCCAACGACCTGTCTATCTTTGTGCGTGGCCCGATTACCTGGTTCTTTATCGCGCTGACAGTGGGCTCTATTGCCTTAGCGTTCTATCGCTTTTTGAAAGAGCGCCGAAAGACCCAGGATAAAGCGTCAAAAACATCTTAACCGTAGCCGGTTTACAACAATTCGAATGCCCGACGAGAACGAGTCAATGAGTGACCACTTTTATAGCGCTGATCGAATCCGTGACCGCTTTTCTCAAGCGATGTCCGATATGTATCAGCAAGAAGTGCCCCAGTACGGCACGCTGCTTTCCCTGGTAGCTGAAGTTAACCAAGAGGTGATTGAGCGTGATACCTCGCTAGCAACAGCCCTCTCCTCAACCGGTGAGATGGCGCGTTTGCACGTTGAGCGGCATGGCGCCATTCGAGTGGGTAGCCCCGCTGAATTGTCGCTTTTACGCCGCATGTTTGCCGTGATGGGGATGTTCCCTGTTGGTTACTATGACCTTTCAGTGGCTGGCGTGCCTGTTCATGCAACGGCGTTTCGTCCTATCGACGATGAGGCGCTGACATTAAACCCTTTCCGGTTATTTACCTCGTTACTGCGACTTGAACTTATAGCCAACGATGAGCTACGCGAGCAGGCGGCTGCCATTATCGCCTCGCGAGAGATTGTCACCCCTCAGGCGGTCACTCTGATTGAACGCTTTGAGGTGCAGGGCGGGCTAAACGAAGCGGAGGCTAAAGCATTCGTCATAGAAGCACTGGAAACCTTCCGTTGGCACCGTGATGCCACCGTCGATTTAGCGACCTATCAAGCGCTTCATCATGAGCATCGTTTGATTGCAGACGTGGTCTGCTTCCGTGGGCCGCATATCAATCATTTGACCCCGCGTACTCTAGATATCGATGAAGTGCAGCGGCGCATGCCCGCCAGTGGTATTACACCCAAAGCCATCATCGAAGGGCCGCCACATCGGCACTGCCCGATCTTATTGCGTCAGACCAGTTTTAAAGCGTTAGAAGAATCCATCTATTTTGCGGATGAGGCAGAGGGCCAGCATACGGCTCGCTTCGGCGAAATCGAGCAGCGCGGGGTAGCCCTAACCCGCAAAGGACGAACGCTTTACGACCAACTGCTAGCCGCTTCACGGCAGGGCGAGCCATCAACTTCCAATGCCAACCATCAGGCTCATTTAGCGCAAGCATTTGTTGAATTTCCTGATGATCAAGAAGTGTTGCGCCGTGAGGGGCTGGCATTTTTCCATTACCGCGTAGCGCCGGGGGCTAAAGCAGATATCGGCAGTACCGATAACATTGAGCAACTTTTGGCGGCAGATGTGTTGGTGGCAATCCCCATGATATATGAGGACTTTCTGCCGGTCAGTGCGGCGGGGATATTCCAATCTAACTTGGGCGATGGAACACAAGACGAGTACAGCAGCCAATCAAGCCAGCAGGCGTTCGAGCTAGCTCTGGGGGCCCCCGTTACGGATGAGATCGCCCTGTATGAGCATCGCCAGGAAAACTCACTGAAGCAGGCGTTGGCAGAACTACGCGGTGTATAAAACCCATTCTTGCGTTAGTGATGAAGTTCAGTATCGATGTAGGCAGTGCCAATCATAATCCAGGGAGGCAACGTAATGGCAGGACCATTGGCAGGCTTACGTGTACTTGATCTTAGTCGAGTAATGGCGGGCCCCTGGTGTACCCAGATATTGGCTGATATGGGTGCCGAGGTGATCAAAGTTGAACACCCGACCCTCGGTGACGATACTCGGCACTGGGGGCCTCCCTGGCTAAAGGACAACGAGGGCCAGGATACTCGCGAGTCGGCCTACTATCTTTCGGCCAATCGCGGCAAGCATTCAGTCACTGTCGATATAAGCCAGCCAGAAGGGCAGGCGCTGGTGCGTGAATTAGCCGCTGAAAGTGACATTCTGGTCGAGAACTTCAAGAGCGGAGGGCTTGCGCGCAAGGGGCTCGACTACGCCACTCTAGAGGCGATCAATCCTGGTTTGATTTACTGCTCCATTACCGGCTTTGGCCAGACGGGGCCCATGGCCGCAATGGCTGGCTATGACTACCTGATTCAAGCCCAGGCAGGCTTAATGAGTATTACCGGTGCGGCAGATGGGGAGCCGGGTGCGGGGCCTCAACGGGTAGGTATGGCGGTTTCCGACCTGACCACCGGTATGAATGCCACCATAGCCATTCTTGGTGCGTTGCATCACCGGCACAGCACCGGGAAGGGCCAGTATATCGATATGGCGCTGCTGGATGTTCAGGTTAGTTGGCTGGCTAATCAGGCGCTTAATTACTTCTGCAGCGGCACACCGCCAACCCGTACCGGTGAGTATCACCCTAACTTGGTGCCTTATCAGCCGTTCCCTACCGCCGACGGCGAAAAAGTGATTATCGCCATTGGCAACGACGGTCAGTTCACGCGGTTCTGTGAAGCCGTGGGGCGGCCCGAGCTAGCCGTTGACCCCCGTTTCAGCACCAATCCCGAGCGGGTTAAGCACCGCCTTGAACTGATTCCATTGATGGTAGAAATTACTCTCAGCCGCGCAAGTTACGAATGGATCGAGATGCTGGGCGCTATTAGCGTGCCCTGCGGCCCGATTCAAAATATTGCCCAGGTCTTCGACGACCCGCAGGTTCGGGCGCGCGGCATGAAGATAGAGCTTATGTCTGAAACAGGTTCGGTGCCTGGCGTGGCTAACCCTATCAAGTACTCCAAGACGCCGCTTGAGTACCGCAAGCCGCCCCCTCGCCTGGGTGAAGATACCGACAGCATATTGGAGCGCTTACTGCACAAAGGCGCTGCGGAAATTAGCGCCTTGCGTCAAAAGGGCGTAGTGAAATAAACCTTCGGGTTGGCTAACCCACCGTCACACCGCCGCAAACATAGAGCGTCTGACCGGTAATAAAGCCGCTGCGCTCGTCGCAGAAGAAGCTAACTGCCTGGGCGACGTCTTCTGGCTGGCCCATGCGCTGTAGCGGAATATTGTCGATGATACGGCGAGCACGCTCAGAGTCCGGTGGGTTGTTCTGCCAGAAAGCAGTGGTGGCGATAGGGCCGGGGGCGACGCAGTTGACCGTAATGCCATGCTCAGCAAGCTCCAGTGCCCAGGTGCGGGCCATGGATTGCAGCGCTCCCTTCGTTGCGCTGTAAATAGTGCGAGCTTCCTTGCCGAGTACCACGCGGCTGGCATTCATAACGATGCGCCCCATCCCCTGTTCCTTCATGGCTGGCAGCAGCGCCTGGGTGCAGATCAGCGCCGAGCGCACGTTCAAGTGCATCAATGTGTCGAAGTCCTCAAGCCTCGCCTCCTCAAGTAGCGCAGGCGCAACAATACCGACGTTGTTGATCAGCCGGCTCACCGTATAGCGCTCGGCGATTTCCGTCATTACCCGCTGAGTGGCCGCAGCATCGGCAAGGTCGATCTGGTAGGCGTCGGCTTGTAAAGACGCCACTTCCGGGGCAACGATATCCACCACGATAACGCGATAGCCATCCTGCTGGAGACGCAAAGCAATGGCCTGGCCGATGTTTCTCGCCCCGCCGGTGACAACGGCGCAGTGTTTTTGATCAGAGTGTTGGTTCATTGTTGTTGTCCTTGGCTGCGATAAACCTTGGTTATTTAAAACGCCATTAGCTCCGTTAGTGTCAACAGCCAGATAATCAGGCTAAGCGTGAAGAACGAGGCGATCGTTGCGACCAGCATGGCCGCAGCGCTGACACCGCCCAGACCGTAGCGTTGGCCCAGCAAGGGGTAAATGCTAATCATCGGCGCCGCGGAGAAGAGCACGGCACCCACAATGTAGAGAGGGTCAATGCCTGGAATAAGCAAAAATGCGATTAAGATGGCCAGCGGATGAATGAGCAGTTTGCCAATCACAATTTGCCCAACGTCCCTGGCCATGCCTTTGACCTGCAGACCAAACAGCGCACCGCCGATCACAAAGAGCGCCGCAGGGCCAGCGGCATTGGCCAGCATATCAATGGCTTTAAACAGAGGAACAGGAATCTGTAACCCTGTAACGGCTAAAAAATACCCACCAGTAAGCCCACCAGAACAGGGTTTTTGGCCAAGCTTAGGGCGGTCTGCTTAACTGTTTTCCAGACGCTGGCCCCTTGCTGGGAGGACATCTCAGCCAAAATCAGTGCGGCAGGGATAATAATCAGCGTTTCGATCACCATATTGAGGGCCAGCAACACAGCCGCTGGTGAGCCGATGACCATCACGGCGACTGGGTAGCCTACAAAGCCACTGTTGGCCGCTGCCATCCCCAATGCCTGCATAGCACTAACGTTGAGAGGCTGGCGCTGGTACCTCATGCTGAGCAGCAGCCCGCCCCCAAAAACCACCAAGGAGCCCAGCCCGTAGGCCACCATATAGTTGAGTTGCAGTATTTCTTCTAACGGGTGCTGGGTTAAAGCCCTGATGACCAGTGCGGGCAGCGCGAAGAACATGACAAAAACGCCCACACCCTGCATCTGTTCACGCTGGATGAGACCGCTCCACCTAGCAACATAACCTGCGCTGATCAACAAAAAGATAGGGGTGGTAATGGCAAGAATAGCGAGCATAAAGTCTCTGTCTTGTCGGTGATGAGAAAGTAGATATAGCCCCGCTGATCAGATCAATTTAGCATGGCGTTCGAATCACGAACAATTGTACGTTTGTTTAGTGTGGTAAAACCATTGTGCGAATCAATGAGGAGTGTCTATGCCCGCCGCGTTTTTAAAACACCCGTTTATGAGTCAACAAGCCTTGGGCGAGTGCGACGATGACGCCATGGTGCAGGCCATGCTGGCCTTTGAATTGGCCCTGGCAGAAGTGCAAGAAGCCAGCGGTGCGGTGCCTAACGGTGTTAGCAAGCGAATGCGTGAGCAATTTAAGCACGCCAGCTTTAATGTCGCTGAGATTGCCGAGGGTATTGCCAGCGGTGGCAATGTGGCGATTCCTTTCGTCAAACAGAGTCGCGCGCTCCTCGACAATGAGATCAAGCGCTATTGGCACCAGGGAGCGACAAGTCAGGACGTGGTCGACTCCGCGCTGATGCTGCTGCTTAAGCCACGCTTAGCAGCACTAGACGATCTTCTATCGCGCGGCCGCTCGGCTGCGACGGCGCTGATGGATACTTATATCGATACGCCCATGGTGGGGCGCACCCTAATGCAGCAGGCGCTGCCAATCACCTTTGGGGTGAAGGTGGCTCACTGGGCGGTTGGGTTAGAGCAGAGTCGTCGCCGGTTAAGCGCTGTTGAACTTCCCGTTCAGTTTGGTGGCGCGGTAGGCGTGCACTCGGGTTGGGACACTCTCGGGCTTGAATGGATGGACGCCTTGGCCGCGCGGCTAGGCTTGGCGGTACCGGTGCTGCCCTGGCATACCGACCGCTATCCCATTCATGCCCTTGGCACGGCGTTAGATGCCGTCGCGGGGGCCGCTGAAAAAATCGCCCTGGATGTATCGCTGCTGACACAAACCGAAGTCGGCGAAGTGGCGGAGCCTTCTGCACCCGGGATGGGGGAGTCCTCCTCCATGCCCCATAAGCGCAACCCAGTACGCAGTGCGCTGATTCGCGGTGCAGCGCGGCAGGTGCATGGCCACACCAGCGTGTTGATCAACGCTGCCGCCCAGCCCCTTGAACGCGGCTTGGGTGAGTGGCACGCGGAGTGGGCGCCACTGATGGAAAGCGCTCTGCTGGTGGAGGGCGCGCTGGAGCAAGTGGCTGTGCTGCTGGAAGGGCTTGAGGTCTACCCCGAAAAAATGCAGCGCAACTTAGCCGCGACCGGCGGCGGCATTATGGCCGAGCCGGTCGCGCGATTGCTGGCACCTACGCTAGGGTCGGATAAAGCCAAAGCGGTTAGCGCGGAAGCAGCAGAAATTTCAAGGCGCGAAACGCGTTCCTATTCAGACGTTCTGGCTGACATGCTTTCCGAACATCTTGGTGTGGAAGGTGGCGTCGATGCCCATGCGCTGCAAAATGCTTGCGATCCAGCTTTATACCTTGGTAGCAGCACAACTCAGGTGTTACGTGCTAAAAACTGGCTAAAAAATCATTAACTACTTGAAAAATATAGTTTTTAAATTGGTTTTAAAGATGATGCTAAGTATAAGCAGTTAGTTGGTAGGCGTCATAGAATTTGACCCTAATAGCGTTCGGCAGTAACTTGTTCGTATAGAGAATCTATGTTCGTTTGACGAACAAGTCCTAATAAATACGCCAACGACCTGCTTAAGAGGCACCCATCATGGCCGAGTTTCTCAGCTTGCATGACGCGGTAGCGCGCTACGTCCAAGACGGCGCCACCGTGGCCATGGAAGGTTTTACCCACCTGATTCCGTTTGCCGCCGGTCACGAAGTGATCCGCCAGAAAAAGCGCGACCTGACTTTGATCCGCATGACCCCCGATATCATCTACGATCAAATGATTGGTGCAGGCTGCGCGAAAAAGGTGATCTTCTCATGGGGCGGTAACCCCGGCGTTGGCTCGCTGCACCGCCTGCGCGATGCGGTTGAGAAGGGCTGGCCGCGCCAGATCGAGATTCTTGAGCATAGCCACGCCGCCATGGCCTGCGCGTTTGAAGCGGGTGCCGCGGGGTTACCGCTGGCGGTTTTTCGCGGCTACATCGGCAGCGAGCTGCCCAGCGTCAACGACCAAATCAAATTCATCGAGTGCCCCTTTACCGGCGAGCGCTTAGCTGCAGTGCCCTCAGTGCGCCCTGATGTTTCGATCATCCACGCGCAGCGGGCGGATCGCCAGGGCAACGTGCTGGTGGAAGGTATCGTTGGCGTGCAGAAAGAGGCCGTATTGGCCGCTAAGCACAGCATCGTCACGGTGGAGGAGATCGTCGATGACCTTAGGGCTACTCCCAATGCCTGCGTGATCCCAAGTTGGGCCATCAGCGCCGTTGCGGTAGCGGAGAAAGGCGCGCTGCCTTCCTACACCCACGGCTACTACGGCCGCAGCAACCGCTTCTATAAAGAGTGGGATGCTATCGCTCGTGATCGCGACACCTTCACCCAGTGGCTCGACGAGAACGTTTACAGTAAAGGGGAGAAACTCTAATGAGCCTCGAATATACCTCTTCTGAGATGATGTCGGTCACCGCGGCGCGGGCACTGGAAAACGGTATGACCTGCTTTGTAGGTATCGGTTTACCTTCAGAGGCCGCCAACCTGGCGCGATTGACTCACGCCCCTGGCGTCGTGCTGATTTATGAGTCCGGCACGCTGCAGACCAAGCCCGATACGCTGCCGCTCTCCATCGGTGATGGCGAACTGTGTGAATCAGCGTTGACCACCGTGGCAGTGCCCGAAATGTTCCGCTACTGGCTGCAGGGCGGCAAAGTCGATGTGGGCTTTTTAGGCACTGCGCAAATTGACCGTTTTGCTAACCTTAACACCACGCTGATCGGCGATTATAAAGCGCCCAAGGTACGTTTGCCGGGCGGCGGCGGCGCGCCGGAAATCGCCACCAACGCGGGTGAAGTGTTTATCACCTTGAAGCACTCCAAGCGGGCCTTTGTGAAAGACGTCGATTTCGTCACCACGCTAGGCTTTGGCCGCGACGGCAAAGGCCGCGACAACGTGCCCAATATCGGCAAAGGCCCCACCCGGGTGATTACCGACCTGTGCGTGATGAAGCCTGATCCAGAGACCAAAGAGCTAGTGGTGGTATCGCTGCACCCTGGCGTTACCCGCGAGGACGTGATTGACGCCACCGGCTGGGAAATCCGCTTTGCCGAGCAGCTTGAGAGCACCCCAGAGCCCAACGAAAACGAGCTAACGATTTTGCGTGAGCTGAAAGCCCGCACCGAGCGGGCCCACGCGGGCGAATAAGGAGTTTGCTATGAGTGACGTTTATTTATGCCATCCCCGCCGCACCGCAGTAGGCCGCTTTGGCGGCACCCTGGCCAGCGTGCGCCCGGATGATTTCGCCGCGACAATCTTTAAAGCCGTATTAGCAGAAGCGCCGGAACTTGACCCTGCTGCCATTGAAGAAGTCTTTATGGGCTGCGCCAACCAGGCCGGTGAAGATAACCGCAACGTGGCACGGATGTCGTCGCTGCTGGCGGGCATTCCTACCTCAGTGCCCGGCACCACCATGAACCGCCTGTGCGGCTCGGGTATGGACGCGGTGGGTACCGCGTTTCGCGCCATTAAAGCCGGTGAAATGGAGCTGGCGCTGGCAGGCGGCGTGGAGTCCATGTCCCGCGCGCCCTATGTGATGGGTAAGGCCGACAGCGCCTTCGCCCGCAATCAAAAGCTCGAAGACACCACCATTGGCTGGCGCTTAATCAACCCGCTGATGAAGAAAGCGTTTGGGGTGGACTCCATGCCGGAAACGGCAGAAAACGTCGCCGAGCAATTCAATATCTCCCGGGAAGACCAGGACGCCTTTGCCCTGCGCTCCCAGCAGAAAGCCGCTGCCGCTCAAAAAGCCGGCCGCTTTGCTCAAGAGATCACTGCCATTGAGATTCCCCGCCGTAAGCAGGAACCGCTGATCTTTGATCAGGATGAGCATCTGCGGGAAACCACGCTGGAGAAGCTCGCTGCTCTGCCCACGCCCTTCCGTGAAGGCGGCAGTGTGACCGCAGGCAACGCCTCGGGTGTTAACGACGGCGCGGCAGCTATGCTGGTGGCCAGTGAAGCGGCGGTTAAACAGCACGGCCTAACGCCGATGGCGAAAATCATCGGCATGGCCACGGCAGGCGTTGAGCCGCGCATTATGGGCTATGGCCCGGTACCGGCAGTGCAGAAGCTACTCAAGCGTACCGGAATCGCCATGGATGAGATCGATGTGTTTGAGTTTAACGAAGCGTTCGCCGCCCAGGCGTTAGCCTGTATGCGCGACCTGGGTCTTAAAGACGACGACCCACGGGTTAACCCCAACGGTGGCGCGATCGCGCTGGGCCACCCGCTGGGCATGTCCGGAGCCCGCCTGTTGTTGACCGCCGCCCATGAGCTGCAAAACAGCGGCAAGCGTTATGCACTGTGCACCATGTGTGTAGGTGTGGGCCAGGGTATCGCTACGTTGATTGAACGCGTTTAACGGAGGCAGGCATGGCTTTTCATAGCATCAATGGCCGCAGCGTGGCCTATCGGCTGCTCGGCGCAGAAGTGAACCCGCTGGTCGTGCTGGCACACCCTTTGGGCATGAGCCAGGCGGTATGGGATGACGTGATTCCCGCGCTGCTGCCCCGCTATCGGGTGCTGACTTGGGATCTACCCGGCCACGGTGCCAGCCAAGCGGTCAGCGGTGAGCAGATCACCCCTGCTGACCTAGCGGCGGAGGCATTGGCGCTGGTAGAACTGGCGGGCGCGCAACGCTTTCACTTTGCCGGTACCTCCATTGGTGGCGTTGTCGGCCAGCAGTTGATAGCCGAGCATAGCGACCGCCTGCTCTCCGCTACGCTGACCAATACCGGCGCGGTGATCGGCAACCCGGATCTCTGGAACACTCGCGCAGGGCGGGTGCGTCAAGAAGGCTTGGCGGCGATGTCCCAAGAGATCGTGCCGCGCTGGTTTGCTCCCGCGGCCTTTGAGGCAAGCCCCGCGCTGAAAGCAGGCTGGTGCACCCAGATGGGCCGTGGTGACGATGAGTCCTACGCCCAACTGTGCGAAATGCTTGGCCGAGATACCTTCACTGGCAAATTAGCTGCTAAGCAGGCCAAAGTGCAGCTATTTGGCGGCAGTGAGGATATGGCCACGCCGCCCGCAACGTTGGAAGCCCTGTCTGCGGAACTCGACGGCGCACCTTTGGAGATATTTGACGGTGTGGGTCATGTGCCTGCGGTAGAAGCCCCAGGGCTATTTGCTGAAAAACTACTCGCCGTATTGGCGGCTGATTTAGGCGATGTGGCGAACCACGGTGTGGCTTACGCCACCGGTCTTGAGACCCGCAAACAAGTATTGGGCGAGGAGCATGTGGCGCGCTCGACCGCCAACGCCAACAGCCTGGATGCTCCCTTCCAGCAAATGATTACCCGCTTAGCCTGGGGCGAGCTGTGGAGCAATGATGATCTCACGCGGCGTGAGCGCAGCATGATCACCACCGGCATTCTCGCCGCGCTTGGCCGTGAAGAGCTAACGCTGCACTTGAAAACCGCCAAGCGGATTGGCCTAACCCAGGCTGAGCTGCGCCAAGTGCTGATGCATGTGGCGATTTACGGCGGCGTTCCGGCTGCCAATCACGCCTTTGCCCTCGCCAAAGAGCTTGGCTGGGGCGAGTAGCGAATCAACATAATTGATAAGAGGTAAGGGCGATGACCCACGATAACAAACGCTTTGTGGCACGCGACCGCAACTGGCATCCGCCCGCCTATGCGCCGGGCTATAAAACCTCGGTAGCGCGTTCCCCCCAGCAGGCGCTGGTAAGTATGCAGCAACCGACAGTGTCTGAACTGACCGGCCCGGATTTTAGCCACCTGCGCATGGGCCCCCACGATAATGACCTGCTGCTAAACTTCCGCCAGGATGCGAGCCCGGGCGGGTTACCCCAGGGCGAGCGGATTATGATGTTTGGCCGAGTCGTCGACCAGTTTGGCAAGCCAATACCGCACACCCTGGTAGAAATGTGGCAGGCCAATGCGGGCGGGCGCTACCGGCATAAAAACGACAAGTACCTAGCACCGTTAGATCCCAACTTCGGTGGCGTTGGCCGCTGCTTGACCGATGACCAGGGCTTTTACCGCTTCCGTACTATCAAGCCCGGCCCTTATCCCTGGCCGAATGATATGAATAGCTGGCGGCCTGCGCATATTCACGTCTCGGTAACTGGTCCTTCAATCTCCACCCGGTTAATCACTCAGATGTACTTTGAAGGCGACCCGCTGATCCCGCTTTGCCCGATCGTGCATACACTGAAAGACCCGCTCGCGGTTGAGACGATGATTGGACGGCTGGATATGGCCCACAGTAAGCCGATGGACTTCCTTGCCTATCGTTTTGATGTGGTGGTGCGCGGTGAGCTGCAAACCTTCTTCGAAAACCAATAAGGGCAGGGGATAAATCATGAATCAGCCTAACAGCCAGCCGACCAGCGACCTGATGCTGCGGGAAACCGCCTCGCAAACGGCTGGCCCCTACGTGCATATTGGTCTTGCCCTCGCCGCTGCCGGTAACCCCGTGCGGGATGAAGAGATCTGGAATGAGATGGCTAAACCCGACGCCGAGGGTGAGCATATCGAAGTGGTCGGCATTGTCATCGACGGCAACGGCGACCTGGTGCGCGACGCCTTTATTGAGGCATGGCAGGCCGATGCAAACGGTGACTACCAAGCCGATTACGATCTAAGCAAGCCGTTCAATAGCTTTGGCCGCACCGCCACCACCTTTGATCGCGGCAGCGAGTGGTCGCTGGCGACCATCAAGCCAGGCGCGGTGAAGCATCCCAGCGGCCAGCTAATGGCACCGCATATTAACCTTACGCTGTTCTCCCGCGGGGTGAATATTCACCTGCAAACGCGGCTCTATTTTGACGATGAAGCTGAAGCCAACGCCCAGTGCCCGGTGCTTTCGCGTATAGAATCACCGGCGCGCCGCCAAACGCTGATCGCCAAGCGCGAAGAGGCCGATGGCAAAGTGCGTTACCGGCTGGATATCCGCCTGCAGGGCGAAGGTGAAACGGTATTTTTTGATTTCTAACCGTTTTAATAAGGTGAATGCAGAATAAAAAAAGCGTTGCTCATTATTGGGCAGCGCTTTTTATATTGAGCCAAGACTATGGTCGGGGGTGGATGTTGGAAAAGTCCAATTTTATGCTGCCAATGTGCCTTACCGAATGCACTGAGGAGTCGTAACACTGGGTGCTCGGCGTTGATGTAAGGTATACGTGATCAGAAGGCGTTTCACCATAGACGAATGTCGATTAGCTCTGGGCGCTAGAGTGGACTAATCTGGCCTCTTAGGGCGAACTAGTATTCGCTATGCGAACTTATAATAATCTAACAAAAGTCCTGGAGTACCCCATGAAAATAACCTTATCCCGGTGTTTGTTGGCGACCGCAATTGCAGGTCTTGGCATCAGCTCGGTGCAGGCGGAAACAACCCTACGTATGGCGCACTTTTGGCCTGGCCCTTCAGGCGTTAACCAAGATGTTTTGCAAGCATGGGCGGATACCATTGCCGAAGAGTCCAGTGGCGACCTGACTATTCAGATGTTCCCAGCAGGCACGTTAGCCAAGCCGGACTCCATCTATGAGGCCGCCGCCAACGGTATTGCCGATATCGGCGCCACCGCCCAGGGCTACACCGCTGGCCGCTTCCCGCTGTCACAAATTGTTGAGCTGCCAGGGGTGGCTTCAACGGCAACGCAAGGCGCGTGTGTGCTGCAAACGCTCTACGACGACGGCCATTTAGATAGCGAATACGAAGATACCCGTCCGCTGTTTATGTTTACCACTGGGCCTGGCGGCATTCATACCATCGATACCGATGTGCAAACGCCTGCTGACCTGGAAGGGCTGCGTATTCGTCGCCCCACTGCGGTGGCAGGTGAAATGCTAGAAAATATGGGCGCAAGCCCGGTGGGCATGCCAGCGCCGGACATTTATACCTCTATGCAGCGCGGCGTTATTGATGGCCTGAGCTTCCCCTGGGAAGGTCTGAAAGGTTTCCGCGTTAATGAGCTCGTCAGTTATCACACCGAAGTGCCGTTCTATACGCTGATCTTTGTCGCTACCATGAACCAGCGTGCCTATGACGGCCTGACCCCCGAGCAGCAAGCCGTCATTGATGATAACTCCGGCATGAAATGGGCTGAAAAGGCCGGTGAAGTGTTTGATCGTCTAGATGTGGAAGGTAAGCAGGAAGCGGTTGATGCGGGCCACACCATCCGTGAAATCGAAAACCCGCTTCAACATCCTGACTGGCAAGAGCCGCTCGAAACCGGTATCGAAAACTACCTAACGCAGTTGGAAGAGCGTGGTTTGAGCCAAGCCCGCGAGGTGTATGAGGCTGCACTGGCCGCTAGCGAGTCTTGTGGTACCCAAGAGGGGTAAGTTTTCATGCAGTCTACTCTCTCTTTTCAACAACTCCTCTATCGGGCCAGCCATTGGCTGGCCCTTGTTTGTCGCTTGGTGGCGGGGGTCGCACTGATCGGGCTGTTGGCGGTCACCATTGCTGATGTCAGTACTCGCTATCTTTCACGGCTAACGGAGGGCGCCATTGCGTTGCGTGTTTCCGGCAGCGTGGAGTTGGTTAGCTATTTGATGCTGTTCGCGCTATTGGCGGCGATGGCCGCTAATGTCGAGAAAAGCCAAGTGGTGGTGGAAGCTTTCTCGCACCGCTTACCCCAGGCGATAAAAAATCGTATCCAAGGTCTTTTTTTGCTTGGCTTTACGGCGCTGGGGCTGATCCTGTTTGTGGGTTTGTTAGATTCTGCTGCCGCCGCCACGCAGCACGGAGAAACCACCCAAGACCTGCGCTTGCCCATGGGCCCTATTTTCCAATTGGCAGCGGTGCTCAGCTTACTACTGGGGTTTCGAAGTTTTATTCATGCGCTGCTGGGCATGATTTATGCCACAGGTGAGGAGGCGGCTCATGGGGAGTGAAGCGATTGGCGCCATCGGGCTAGGGCTTTTATTGGTATTGATGATTCTGCGTGTGCCCGTTGCCCTCACGATGCTGATCGTGGGCGTGGTGGGCTTTGCGCAAATCATTAGCTGGGACGCAGCCGTTGCACAGTTAAAAACCGTGCCAGTAGAAGTACTCTCTAACTACAGCTTCAGCGCTGTACCCATGTTTATCTTAATGGGCGTGCTGGCGGCCCATTCGGGCATGGCCGGTAAGCTGTTTGATTCAACGCGGGTCATTTGCGGTGGCTGGAAGGGCGGCCTGGCGATTGCGGCGGTGGGCTCATGCGGTATCTTCTCGGCGATTTCCGGCTCTTCGTTAGCGACTGCCAGTACCATGACTCGAGTAGCGTTGCCGGAGATGGAACGCTATGGCTATAACCGTGGTTTAGCGACCGGGGCGCTTGCTGCGGGCGGCACGTTGGGAATAATGATTCCACCCAGTATTGCGCTGCTGATCTACGCCATTCTAACTGAGCAGTCCGTGGGCGATATGTTCATGGCGGGTCTGATCCCTGGCCTCTTGGGGCTGGTGATGTATTCCCTTACCGTTACCGTGGTGATGTGGTTGCGCCCCTCACTTGCGGTGGCCGGTGAGCCTACGGCTTGGAAAGAAAAACTGCTCTCTCTCACCGGCTTGGTGCCCTTTTTCGGCGTTTTCCTGGTGATGATTTTAGGCATCTATTTTGGTGCCTTTACGCCAACAGAAGGGGCTAGTGTCGGGGCGTTCGCCACGCTGCTTTACGCCCTGGTAAAAGGAATGCGCGGTGCGCAGCTATGGGCCAGCGTCCAAGAGACCTTGGCGCTCTCTGCCGTGGTGTTCTTTATGCTGGTGGGGGCGGAAACGCTGGGTTATTTCATCTCCGTCTCGCGCATTTCGTTTTCCATTACAGACGTGCTCTACGGCATGGATCTCACGCCACTTGTCGTCGTGCTGTGCATCCTGGCGCTCTACTTTGTGCTGGGTATGTTTATGGACTCCATCGCGATGCTGGTGATCACCGTTCCTGTGGTGTATCCGATCATTCAGGCGATGGGCATCGATCCAGTCTGGTTCGGTATTTTGACCGTACTGACGGTGGAGCTGGGGCTAATGACGCCACCGGTGGGGATGAACGTGTTTGTGATTAAAGCGATGGCGCCTCATGTTGGGCTAGGTGAGATTTTTAAAGGGGTCGCGCCGTTCGTGGTCTCTGACTTACTACGTCTGGCGTTGCTCATCGCTTTCCCCATCCTGAGCACCATGTTTCTGCTTTAGGCTTTTTTACTACAAGGAGTTAAGGCCATGTTCACCACTCAGCTATTGTCGGCGGGCCAATCAACCGCTGCTGAGCAAGCCGCCACTTTTACCCGCGCGAATCCTTTAAGCGGTGAAGTGGTCACCACAGCGGCGGCGGCAAGTGTCGGTGATGCTAACGCGGCAGCGGACGCCGCAGGCCGGGCGTTTGAAGCATGGTCAAAAACGGGCCCAGGGGAGCGGCGCGCCAAACTGCTCAAAGCGGCTGAGCTAATGGAAGCACGTCAGGATGATTTCATTGATCGAATGGTGGAAGAGACCGGCGCCACCACCGGCTGGGCAGGGTTTAACGTCAAAGTGGCGGCAGATGTGCTGCGTGAGGCGGCGGCGTTAACGACGCAAATCCAGGGCGATATTATTCCCTCTAACGTGCCCGACAGTATGGCCATGGGGGTGCGTGTACCCTGTGGTGTCGTAGTGGGTATCGCGCCCTGGAATGCGCCGATTATTCTGGGTACGCGAGCCATCGCCACGCCCTTGGCCTGCGGCAATACCGTTATTCTGAAGGCTTCCGAGCAGTGCCCAGCGACGCATCATTTGATTGGTGAAGTGCTTCAAGAAGCGGGGTTTGGCGATGGTGTCGTCAATGTGATTACCAATGCACCGGATAACGCCGCTGATGTAGTGAGTGCGCTGATTGCCCACCCTGCGGTACGCCGGATTAATTTTACCGGCTCCACCGGTGTAGGCAAAATCATTGCCGAACAAGCGGCCAAGTATTTAAAGCCCGTGCTGCTTGAACTGGGTGGCAAGGCGCCGTTTTTTGGTATTGGATGATGCGGATATCGATGCCGCCGTAGATGCGGCGATTTTTGGCGCCTTCTTTAACCAAGGCCAGATCTGCATGTCCACCGAGCGGGTCATTGTTGATAACCAAGTGGCGGATACTTTTGTAGAGAAATTTGCCGCCCGGGCTCAGGCGCTAAAAGCAGGCGACCCGCGTAATGAAAGCAACACACTGGGCACGCTAATCAACGCGCAGTCAGGTGAGAAACTAAATAGCCTGATTGATGATGCCGTGACGCAAGGCGCGCACTTAGCCGCTGGTGGAAAAGCGGAAGGGGTGGTGATGCAGGCCACGGTCATCGATGGTGTCACCCGTGATATGCGGCTATACAGAGAAGAGTCGTTTGGCCCGGTCGTCGCGGTTATTCGCGTTAACGGTGAAGAAGAGGCAATCCGCATCGCCAACGACAGCGAGTACGGCCTCTCATCAGCGGTGTTTAGCCGTTATAGCGCACGCGCCATGAAAGTGGCAGGCCGCTTACAAACGGGTATCTGCCATATCAATGCCCCGACGGTGCACGATGAACCGCAAATGCCCTTCGGCGGTGTGAAATCCAGCGGCTACGGACGCTTTGGTGGTAAAGCAGCCATCGAAGAATTCACCGAACTGCGCTGGATGACGATGCAGTTGGGGCCGCGGCATTATCCTATTTAGCAGACTCGTTAGCCGCCATTTGGCGCAGCCGAAAATCCCTTGGTGAAAGGGCTGTATTGCGCTTAAAAAAGCGTGTGAAGTAAGCCGGTTCTGAGAAGCCTAAGCTGTCAGACACTTCCCCTATGGTCATATTGGTATAGGTGAGCTGGCGCTTGGCTTCCAATAGTAGGCGTTCATGCAGCAATTGCAGGGCGCTGCGCTCGGCGAGTTGGCGGCAGAGCAGGTTCAAGTGCGCGCTGCTCACGCCTATCTGCTCGGCTAACTGTTCAATGCTTGGCTGTTCACGGTAGTGCTCTTCGATCAGCACTTGGAAGTTCTCAAGGTGCTGACGCCCCTTATCGTGCTGGCGTGGGCCATGGCGCTTTGCAGGTCTGTCAGGGTAAGCAGTAAGACGTGATAACTCGACGACTAACGCCTGTACCAGCGCTTCAAGCAGTCGGTTTCTTCCCGGTGCCGGTTGGCGGTACTCCTGATCAATTTGGTCGATCAGCGTTGCAATGCGTTGGGTGTTAGCGGGCTGATTCAGGCGTAGAAAATCGGCTTTGCGTAATGCGCTGCTTTCGCCCATTAACTCGTTAAGGTGATCGGCCAACGGCTTCGCCAGGGTAATAATGTGACCGCCGATATCGGGAGAAAATGAAACCCATGGATGGCCATCGCGGGCACAATAATGGTCACCGCGCCTTCAAGGCGTTGTTTAGCCCCTTCAAGCTCTACTTCCAGGCTGCCGTGGCTAATAAATAGAATATGCACTAAATCAACATGCCGATGGGGGCGAATGCGCCAATCATGCAGGCGGCTGCGTTCTGGAATTGACTCACAGTGTAATAAGTCCGGCGTCGGCCAGTGCTGCGTTTCACCGTATAGCTTGAACACGGGAACATGGGTTGTCGATGCTGTTTTCACGGGATGCTCCTCATGCGACTAATGTCGTGCAGTGATGCTGGAAAAGTCCAATTAACCATCTCATTCATGCCTTATTATGCGCATCGTTTCATTGAAAAATACAAGTCATAAGCATTTATATAATGACAACGATGAGGCCCCCTATGAAAACGCAGGTCGCGATAATTGGCGCAGGCCCTTCTGGCCTATTGCTGGGCCAGCTACTGCACCGCCAAGGCATTGATAACGTGATTGTTGAGCGGCGCAGCGGAGAGTATGTATTGAGCCGTATCCGCGCTGGCGTGCTTGAGCAGGGCATGGTGGACTTGCTGCACGAGGCGGGTGTTGACCAGCGTATGGATAAAGAAGGCTTACCCCATGACGGCTTTGAGCTTGTGTTCGACAACCGCCGTGTGCGAGTCGCCCTGGATGAACTGACCGGTGGCAGCAAAGTCATGATTTACGGCCAAACCGAGGTAACGCGGGATTTAATGGAGGCTCGTGAAGCCGCGGGTGCAACAACACTTTATGAAGCAGAAAACGTCCACCCCCACGACCTGGAGAGTGACAGCCCCTATCTAACCTTTGAGCACAACGGTGAAACCATAAGACTCGATTGCGATTACATTGCCGGTTGTGATGGCTACCACGGCGTCTCCCGCCAGGCGATTCCTCAAGATCGTATAAAAGAGTTTGAGAAGGTGTATCCGTTTGGCTGGCTGGGTGTGCTATCCGACACGCCGCCGGTTTCTGACGAACTGATTTATGCACGGCATGAACGCGGTTTCAGCCTGTGCAGCATGCGCTCAGCCACCCGCAGCCGTTACTACCTTCAAGTACCGTTAGATGAAAAAGTAGAAGACTGGTCTGACGAACGCTTTTGGGAAGAGCTTAAGTGCCGTCTGCCGGACGAGGTGGCCGCAAAGCTTGTCACCGGGCCTTCCATTGAGAAAAGCATCGCGCCGCTGCGTAGCTATGTGGTCGAACCCATGCAGTACGGGCGGCTGTTCCTGGTCGGCGATGCGGCGCATATTGTGCCGCCCACCGGCGCTAAAGGTCTGAACCTAGCGGCCAGCGATGTGAATACGCTTTATCGATTAATGGTGAAGGTCTACCAGGAAGGCCGCACGGATTTGATCGAGCGCTACTCACAAACGTGCTTAAAACGCATCTGGAAAGCTGAGCGCTTCTCCTGGTGGATGACCTCCATGCTGCATAATTTTTCCGACGAAGAAGATTTCAACAGCCGCATGCAGCTGGCCGAATTGGATTACGTGACTAGCTCTAAAGCAGGGATGACAACCATCGCAGAAAACTATGTCGGTTTGCCCTATGAGTCGCTTGAGTAGCGCTTAGCCCTTTCCCGTTTTCCTCATTGCCCAAGCATCTGCTTGGGCTTTTTTGTGTTTAAACGCCATGAAAAGTCGTGAAATTCTCCGCGCTTTCACGCTCGGTAATAAAGCCGTTCTCGGGTGCCTGAGTGTCTTCGTAGCCTAGCGCTATGCCGCAGAGCAGAAGCGAGGTTTCATCCAGCTTAAGCTCGTCGCGAATAAGCGTGTGGTACCAAGCAAAGGCAGCTTGCGGGCAGGTATGCAGCCCCTGGCCACGGGCGGCCAACATCACACTTTGGATAAACATGCCGCAGTCCATAAAACTGCCGGCTTCCAGACGACGATCCATCGTGATGAAAAGCCCCACGGGTGCATCGAAAAGCTGAAAATTACGCCGTGCCTGGGCTTCGCGCTTGGCTTTATCGTCGCGTCCGATACCTAGCGTTGCATAGAGCCCAAAGCCACAGCGTCGGCGGCGTTCAAGGTAGGGTTCAAACCAGTTCTGCGGGTAGTAGTGATACTCGGGTGAATCGCTTTTGCCGTGATCAACGGCGTCTAATAACCGCTGGCAAAGCTGGTCTTTAGCGGCACCCGCCACCACATGCACTTTCCAAGGCTGGATATTGCTACCGCTGGGAGAACGGCTCGCGACCTGCAATATATGCATAATCGTTGCACGGTCGACGGGGGTGTCGAGAAAACGGCGCACCGATTTACGGCTGGTGATGGCGGTATCTACATGCATGCGGGCACTCCCTAAAAGAGTCGCGCGGTGCTTTCCCGCTAGCATGCCGCGCGCATTAAATGATGTTATTGGGCGACCAAGTGACAGCGGCTCTCTTCCAGCGATTGGAAGGCCTCTTCACCCGGAATCGTGCGCAGTATTTCGTAAAGATCCCACTCGTTAGTGGAGGCGTCAGGTGTTTTCACCCTGGCTAGGTACATATCATGCACCATGCGACCATCATCACGAATGTAGCCATTGGTGGCGAACATGTCGTTAATGGGAGTGTCTTGCATCATGGCGCGAACGGTGGCTGAGTCGTCCGTGCCGCTCGCTTCAACGGCATTTAAGTAGTGCATAACGCTAGAGTAAACGCCTGCCTGTACCATGGTGGGCATTCGGCCGGTGCGTGCTTGATAGCGCTCTGCCCATTCACGTGAAGCCTCATTCAAATCCCAGTACCAGCCGGTCGTTAGTTGCATACCTTGGGTGCTTTCTAAGCCCAGCGCGTGTATATCGTTTAAAAACACCATCAACCCGGCGAGTGACTGACCAGACTGTGCCAAGCCAAATTGCCCCGCCGTGCTGATCGCATTAACGGTGTCGGCCCCCGCATTCGCCAGCCCTACGATCTTGGCGCCTGAGCTTTGCGCTTGCAGCACATACGAGGAGAAATCGCTGGTATTTAACGGGTGGCGTACGCTACCCAGAACCTTGCCTCCATGCGCTTCCACTACGGCGGTAACATCGCTTTCCAGCGAGTGTCCAAAGGCGTAGTCAGCGGTAATCATGTACCAGCTATCACCCCCTTCTTCGAGTATCGCTTTAGCAGCACCGTTGGACATGGCGTAAGTATCGTAGACCCACTGCACATGGTTAGGCGTGCAGTACTCGTTAGTGATGCTCAGTGCTGCGGCACCTGCGACCATGGCAAGCTTATCGTTTTCAGCCAGGAGCTGAGTGGCAGCGATCGTCACCGACGAGGCCACCATACCTGCGACCATATCCACATTACGCTGGTCGATCCATTCACGTACGGTATTGGCACCTACATCAGCGCTGTTTCGGTCATCACCACTAAACACCACAATCGGTGCGCCGTTAATCTCACCGCCGTGATCTTCCACCGCCATATTAAGCGCTTCCAATCCACCAGGGCCGGCCAAATCGCGGTAGGGACCTGACATATCGGATAAATAGCCGATGCGGATTTCATTATCGCTGACGCTTGCTTGAGCGCTGCTGAACGCACTGGCAAACGCGATGCTTAACGCAATGACTAATGGTTGTTTATTTAGAGCAAACATAGAACCCCCAACCCCGCGCAAGACGAGGCAGATTGTTGTTATCGGTATGGGTAAGTAAGGCTGGGTGCGCTTTAACAGCGCCGTTCGTTATTTTGGTTGTCGTGTTTCGGTCGTTTCCTCCTTGGCGTTTAGCGCAGTATGTTCTAAATCGTGCTGAAGTTTATTGAGGTAGTGCAACAAGCTGACGGTTTCATCGAAGGAAAAACTGCCAAGCCCATCACGGTAAAACTCATGGATGCGGGGCTGTAAACTCTCCCAAAAGGCGCGACCTTGGTGGGTCAGTAAAATAATTCGTGCGCGCTTGTCATCGGGATGAGGAATACGTTCAACATGGGCATCGCGCTCTAAACGCTTGAGCACGCCGTCCAGGCTTTGA